>Ga0326597_10005298_pt1 | contig 17938 bp, 17 predicted proteins | sample RVTome_12_FD_203789 | JGI IMG/M metagenome (GOLD analysis project Ga0326597, IMG submission 203789) | Soil microbial communities from uranium-contaminated site in the Upper Colorado River Basin, Wyoming, United States - RVT100D185 | ecosystem: Environmental > Terrestrial > Soil > Contaminated >... | reverse complement strand
GCATCGCCGACCGCATCGCGCGCGGCTTGCTGGACGGCAACCTTGAAGATGCGATGCGCCGCTACCGCGACGCGATCGACGCCGGGCTGCTGAAAATCATGTCGAAAATGGGCATTTCGGTGATCTCAAGCTATCGCGGCGGGCTGAACTTTGAGGCGGTGGGGCTTTCGCGTGCCATGGTGGCGGAATATTTCCCCGGCATGCAAAGCCGCATTTCGGGCATCGGCCTGCACGGCATCCAGCGCAAGCAGGAAGAGGTGCACGCGCGCGGCTGGCTGGGGGGGCAGGACATCCTGCCGGTCGGCGGCTTTTACAAGGCGCGCCGTTCGGGCGAAAAGCACGCCTGGGAAGCGCCCAGTATGCATCTGCTGCAAACCGCCTGTGAACAGGGCAATTACGACCTGTGGAAGCAGTATAGCGCGCTGCTGCGTGCCAACCCGCCGATACACCTGCGCGATCTGCTGGATCTCAAGCCTTTGGGCAAACCGGTGCCGATCGAAGAGGTGGAAAGCATCACCTCGATCCGCAAGCGCTTCGTGACCCCGGGCATGAGCCTTGGCGCGCTGTCGCCCGAGGCGCATAAACTGCTGAACGTCGCGATGAACCGGATCGGCGCCAAGTCCGACAGCGGCGAGGGCGGCGAAGACCCGGCACATTTCGTGCCCGAACCCAACGGCGACAACCCTTCTGCCAAGATCAAGCAGGTGGCGTCGGGGCGCTTTGGCGTGACCGCCGAATACCTGAACGCCTGCGAAGAGCTTGAAATCAAGGTGGCGCAGGGCGCCAAGCCCGGCGAGGGCGGCCAGTTGCCCGGCATGAAGGTGACTGCGCTGATCGCGCGGCTGCGCCATTCGACGCCGGGGGTGACGCTGATTTCGCCGCCGCCGCACCACGACATCTACAGTATCGAAGACCTCGCGCAGCTGATCTATGACCTCAAGCAGATCAACCCGCGCGCCAAGGTGACGGTGAAGCTGGTGGCAAGCTCTGGCGTCGGCACAATTGCTGCCGGCGTCGCTAAGGCCAAGGCTGACGTGATCCTGATTTCGGGCCACAACGGCGGCACCGGCGCCAGCCCCGCAACCAGCATCAAATTCGCCGGTCTGCCCTGGGAAATGGGGCTGACCGAGGCGCATCAGGTGCTGGCGATGAACCGCCTGCGCGAGCGCGTGACGCTGCGCACCGACGGCGGGCTGCGCACCGGGCGCGACATCGTGATGGCGGCGATGATGGGCGCCGAGGAATACGGCATCGGCACCGCGGCGCTGATCAGCATGGGTTGCATCATGGTGCGGCAATGCCAGTCGAACACCTGCCCGGTTGGCGTGTGCACGCAAGATCCGGTGCTGCGCGCCAAGTTCAACGGCACCGCCGACAAGGTGGTGAACCTGATCACCTTCTACGCGCAGGAGGTGCGCGACATTCTGGCCAGCATCGGCGCACGCACGCTGGATGAAATCATCGGGCGCGCCGACCTTCTGGCGCAGGTCAGCCGCGGTTCGGCGCATCTGGACGACCTCGATCTGAACCCGCTGCTGATCACCGTTGATGGCTTCGACAAGATCGTCTACGACCGCTCGAAGCCGCGCAACCACGTGCCCGATACGCTGGATGCCGAGATCGTGCGTGATGGCGCGCGCTTTTTCGAGGATGGCGAGAAAATGCAGCTGAGCTATGCGGTGCGCAACACGCACCGCACCATCGGCACCCGCGCCAGCAGCCATATCGTGCGCGCCTTCGGCATGAAGAACGCGTTGCAGCCCGACCATCTGACGGTCAAGCTGACCGGATCGTGCGGCCAGTCGCTGGGGGCCTTTGCGGCACCGGGGCTGAAGCTCGAAGTGATGGGCGACGCCAACGACTATGTCGGCAAGGGCCTTTCGGGCGGCCTGATCGTAGTGCGCCCGCCGATGGGCAGCCAGCTGGTGGCCTGCGAGAACACCATCATCGGCAACACCGTGCTTTACGGCGCTACCGATGGCTACCTGTTCGCGGCAGGCCGCGCGGGCGAACGCTTTGCGGTGCGCAACTCGGGTGCGAAAGTAGTGGTCGAGGGCTGCGGCTCCAACGGTTGTGAATACATGACCGGCGGCGTGGCGGTGATACTGGGCAGCATCGGCGCCAACTTCGGCGCTGGCATGACCGGCGGCATGGCCTATGCCTATGACCCGGATGGCCAGGCGCGGGCCAACATGAACATGGAAACGCTGGTCACTTGCAAGGTCGAGCACGACCATTGGGAAGCGCAGCTGAAAGCCTTGGTCGAGCGCCACCTGGCCGAAACGCAAAGCGCGCGCGCCGCGGCGATCCTGCGGGCATGGGCAACCGAGCGCGACAAGTTCGTGCAGATCTGCCCGCGCGAAATGCTGGCGCATCTGCCGCATCCGCTGACCCTGGAGCGCGCCGCGATGCCGGCGGAATAGTTGCGGCTGCCCCGCCCCTTGACCGGGGCGGGGCGCGTGCCTTAGCTGCGGCATGGCGAAACGCACGGCAGAACCCGAACAATTGCACCTGCCGCGCCGCGGCCGGCTGTCGCGGCTGCGCGGATGGCTTTGGTATTGGGCCTGGCGCGCGGCAGTGGCGGGGCTTGGCATGCTGCTGCTGGTCATTGCGCTTTTTTCGGTGCTGAACCCGCCGACCACGCTGACCATTCTGGGCGAATGGTGGCGGATGGGGCAGACGCATCGAAAATGGGTGCCGTTTGAGAATATCGCGCCGGTCATGGCGCGCGCGGTGGTGGCAGCTGAGGACGCCAATTTCTGCCTGCACTGGGGCTTTGATCTTGACGCGATCCGGCTGGCGATCAAGGGCGGCGGGACGCGCGGTGGCTCGACCATCAGCCAGCAGGTGACAAAGAACGTGTTTCTCTGGCAAGGCCGCAGCTGGACGCGCAAGGCGCTTGAAGCAGGCATGACGCCGCTGGTCGAGCTGCTGTGGAGCAAGCGGCGGGTGCTGGAGGTTTACCTGAACGTCGCCGAATTCGACACCGGCGTTTTTGGCGTGCATGCTGCGGCGGAACGCTACTTTGCAACCACGCCCGACAAGCTGACCGCGCGGCAGGCGGCGTTGCTGGCCGCGGTGCTGCCCGACCCGAAGGGCCGCGACGCCGCCCGCCCCAGCAGATTTGTTGCCACCCGCGCCGCGGCGATCGCCGACGGCGCCGAAACCCTGCGCGCCGATGGCCGCACCGCCTGCTGGGAAGGCTAGGCGGCATCAACCCTATGTTAGGCTTGCTTCGCCAGGCTGATCGCGACTCGATCAAAGGCCTGCGAGGTGATTCAGAGCCCCGTTCCCATCGTCGTGCTTGCCGGGCAGTCGAACGGCAACGAACACGCTCTGGCAGCGTGCGTGTTCGGGCAGGTTGCACAGTCGGGTGGCCTGCTGGTGCTTCTGGCAGCCTATGGCGCCCTCGATCCCGGCGCCGACGGCAACGGCACTGGTGACGGGTCGGCCTCGGGCGCTGCGGGTGCAGGCGAGTTGTTTCAGGCGCTGTGGGCGCAGCTTTCCGCAAGGCTTGACCCTAACGCGCCGGACCATGTTCCGAGTTCCTGCCTGGCCGGCACCATCTGGGTGCGGGGCGAGGCCGACAGCTGGCACACCGCCGCCGTGAACTGGTGCAGCGACCTGCAGCCGTTCGAACGCCTTGACCGCCCGGTTCGGCGCGCATGCGCTGGCGCTTTCAGGGTCTTGGGACCATGTCGGCGATCTTCGGGGTTTCGGCCCGCGCAGGCGGCGAATTGGCAACGCATCCAGGGCGCGCAGTCCACGCTGGCGGCAGCGCAGCAAACCGCCACGTTGATCAATCCGGACCGCCTTGCCGCCGACTACGGCTTTGCCGATCTGCTGGGCCGCAGTCTGGCGCAGGTGGTGCTGCGCGATCTGCCGCTGGCCGACCTGACCGAGGCGCTATGGCTGCTGTGACACCCCCTTTGCAGCCGCGGCGCTGGCCGCAGCGCCCGGGCTGCGGTAAGAACGCCAAGCAAGGGGCAGGCCCCATGAACCGGCAGATGATGGCAGACGAGCACCCGCAGATCACCGTTTTTGAATCCGCCCGGGTGCGCGCGCGCTGCTTTTGCCCGGACCGGCCGCGGCTGATCGTGACCCTGGATTACCTGAACCGGTCGCGACAGGGCTTTGCGCAGCGGCAGCCCTCCAGCCGGTTTCTGGCCGCGGGCTTTGCGCAGCTGATCGTCGAATCGGCGTGCAACGACTGGTTTCTAAGCCCCGACCTGGCGGCGCTGCGCCAGGCGCTGCAGTCCTTTACTGCAATGTATGACGATGTTGCGGCGATCGGCTTTTCGCTTGGCGGTTACGGCGCGCTGCTGCTGTCGCGCGCGCTGCATCTGCGCCGGGCGCTGCTGGTCTCGCCGCAGTTCTCGATTTTCCCGCAGCGCGCCCCGTTTGAAACGCGCTTTCGCGACCTGGCTGCGGGGCTTGACCCGGCGCTTGATGATCTGCCCGCGCAGGGCGACGCCGGGCTGCAGGGCGCCCTGGTTTTTGACCCGAGGTTGTCGCCGGCCGACGCGCAGCATGCGGCGCTGATCCGCGGCGTCTTTCCGGGGTTGCGTGGGGTCGCCATGCCGTTCGGCGGCCACCCGGCATTTGGTCTGGTGGCCGAGGCGCGGCTGTTCGGGCGGGTGCAGGCGCTGTTGACAGGGCCCGAAATTTCCGCCCGGGCGCTGCACGATCTGCACCGTCAGGCGCGCTTGCACGCGCCCGGCTATGCCAACAAGTTGCTGGAATATGCCGCGCGGAAATCGGCCGCGGTCACCCCGGCGGCGCCATAGCCGGGCCGTCGGGCGGCAGCAAGGCGTGCAGAAGTTCAGCGTGCAGCGCCGCCGGCGCCGCCAGCAGGCCGTCGCTTTGTGGCCGCGACCGGTTGAAGACCAGATCACCGCCGCTGCGGTCAGACACCGTCACCCCTGCCCGCGCGGCAATCAGCGCGCCAGCGGCAATGTCCCATTCCCAAGCCGGGCGCAGCGTCAGCACGGCGTCAAACTGGCCTTCGGCCACCAGACAAAGCCGCCAGGCCAGCGAGGGGCGAAAGGCACGCACGAAACTCGGCGCCGCGCCAGACCGCCAGTGCTCCGGCCGCGTCACTGCGGCGGGGGCAAGCACCGTTGCACCCTGCACCGGCGTCGCCGCGGGCGTGGCAAGGATCTGCCCGTTCAGCCGCGCCGGGCCGCTGGCGCTGGCGGCATAGATCAGGCCGCGTTCGGGCAGATACACCACCGCGGCGGTCACCCTGCCCTGCGCGACCACCGCCAGCGAATGCGCGAATTCGGCCTGCCCCGCCAGAAAGGCGCGGGTGCCGTCAATCGGATCGACCACGAAAACGCGTTCGTGCGCCATCCGCGCCGTCGCGCCGTCGGGGCTTTCCTCGGACAGCCAGCCGTAACGGGGCCGGGCAGCACAAAGGTGCTGCTGCAGATAGTCGTTCACCGCCAGGTCTGCCTCGCTGACCGGGCCGCCGCCATCGGGCTTGTCCCAGGCCCGCGGCGCAGCGCGCCAGAACCGGTGCGCAATGTCGCCAGCAGCCCGCGCCGCATCGGTCAGCAGCTGCAGGTCAGCTTCCGGCAAGTGTCAACCCCTCGACCAGCAGGCTTGGCACAACGTGGCTAAGATGCGCGCGGGCGTCGTTGCCGGGGGTGATGCGCAACAGCATTTCGCGCAGGTTTCCGGCCAGCGTGCATTCGTTGACCGGCCCGACGATCTGCCCGCCCTCGACCCAGAAGCCCGAGGCGCCGCGCGAATAATCGCCGGTGGTCGGGTTGATCGCGGCGCCGATCAATGCGGTGACATAGAGGCCGGTGCCCATTTCGCGCAGCAAATCCTGCAGGCTTTGCGCGCCCTGCGTCAGCGCGATGTTCGAGGTGCCGGGCGAAGGCGGTGCGCCGGTGCCGCGAGTGGCCGAGCCGCTCGATGCCATGCCCAGCTTGCGCGCCGTGGCCAGATCCAGCGTCCAGCCCTGCAGGATGCCGTCTTCGACGATGCTGCGCCGCCGCGCCGGCAGGCCCTCGGCATCGAACGGGCGCGACCCGGCGACGCGCGGGCGTAGCGGGTCTTCAATGACCGACAGCCCCGCGGGCAACACCTGCGTGCCAAGCCCGTCGCGCAGCCATGAAGCGCCACGCGCGATCGCGGTGCCGTTCACCGCAGCCAGCAGATGCCCGATCAGCCCCGCGGCAACGCGTTCGTCATAGACCACGGGGAAGGCCCCGGTGGGCGGGCGGCGCGCGCCGCCGCGTGCCACGGCGCGTTCGCCCGCAAGCTGCCCGACGCTTTCGGGCGCGGGCAGATCGGCCTGAAAGCTGCGCGATTCGGCGGCCCAGTCACGCTCCATCGTGCTGCCTTCGCCGCTGATCGCCACCGCCGATACCGCGCGCGATGTGCGCCCGTAGCCGCCGGCAAAGCCGTTCGAGGCGGCCAGAAACAGGCGGCGGCGCGAATAGGATGCCGAGGCCGACTGCACCTGCGACACCCCCGCCACCGTCAGCGCTGCCGCTTCGGCGCGGCGGGCATCATCTTGCAGCGCCGCGGCCTCGGGCTCGGTTGCAGGGTCTTCCAGTTGCAGCGCAACCGCATCCCAGCTGCGGGCAAGCTGGTCGGGTGCGGCAAGCCCGGCATAGGGGTCTTCGGGCGCCTCGCGCGCCATCGCCACAGCACGCACCGCCATCTCGTCAATGGTGCGTGCCGAGATGTCCGAGGCGGAAACGCTGGCCTGACGCCGCCCGATCAGCACCCGCAGGCCGATTTCCACGCCCTCGGAGCGTTCGGCCTGTTCCAGCATGCCGCTGCGCACGTCGATCGAAACCGCGCGCCCGTCAACCGCCATGGCGTCGGCGGCGCTGGCCCCGGCGTGGGCGGCAGCGGCCAGCAGATCCCGCGTCAGCACCTGAAGTCGGTCGTCCATTTCTGCCTGCCCCTTTGTCTGCCAAGCCACAGGCCACCCGGCGCCCCGGGCGGCCACTGCAACCATTGCTTGCGCTTATTGCAGCCGCTGGCCGTTGGCGTAAACACCGCCGTCTTCGCGCACCTCGATCTTTGAGGTCAGCACGTCGTCACCCGCGGGCACCGAGAACAGACCCAGCATCGCCCGGAAGCCAGCCACCTGATCAGAGGGCAGCAGCCCCATGGCGCTGAGCTTGTCCATCAGCGCGTAGGCACCGACCAGCCGCAGATCGACCGCGCCCTTGGGCATCGGAAAGCCCATCGTGTTGTCAAAGCTGAAGCCGCCGCCACCGCTGAGATCGGCGCCCGCCGCGGCAAAATGCACCGCGTTGATATCCAGCGATTCCAGTTCGCCCGGCAGCGGCACGCTTTGCACCGCGACCGGATCGAACAGGTTCACCAGCAGCTTGACCGAGCCGGACAAATCCACCAGCAGATCGACCGGTGTGCGCGGCAGCATCGCGGCGGGGTCGAACATCTGCCACAGCTGTTCCGAAACGGTCAGCCCGGCCATGCCGATCCGGGCGGCGAAAAGCTGCGGATCGTCGCTTTGCGAAATTGGCATAGAGAACAGGAAACTGGTGCTGTCGAGCGCGAAGTCGATCGGGAAAGGCAGGTCCTGCACCGCCAGCGAAGCAGCGCTGCGGCCGCCATCGAGGCCGTATTCCAGCCCGTCGCCAGACATCGAAAGATAGAATGTGCCGCCGTCGCCGCTGGAACTGAGCGCCCCCGTGCCTGAGACATCGGCAAATTCCATCGCGTAATTGCCAGCGCCATAGCTGACCTCGACATCGGCATAGAAACCCGCGCCGATCGCCGCGGCCATATCGGTCATGTCAACGCCGTCAGGCATGAAACCTTCGCTCAGAATGTTCAGATCGCGCATCGCGCCGTTCATTGTGAAGGTGCTGTCCGAGTCGGGCTCGGCGCCCGAAAGGGAGAAACTGAGCGTGCCAGTCGTGACGTCCGAGCTGATATGTTGGCCGCCATCGGTCAGCCAGGTGTAGCTGCCCGCGGTGTCTTTCAGCGCAAGCTGCATTTTCACCGGCGCGGCGGCGCCATCGGCCTCCAGCGCCTCCATCTCAAGCGACATCTCGGGGGCGGTGGTGGCGTAGGTCATTTCGGCCTCGGTGCCCGAAACCACCATTTCCAGCCCCGATTGCCGCAGGTTCATCGCAATCGTGGTGGTCGGCGCATCGGCTATTTTCGACGTGCCGATAATGGGAATGTCGTTGGCTAAGGTAATCGCGACGCTGCCGCCCGATTCGCGCAGCCGCATTTCCGACAGGGTAATGGCAACGTCGGCCTCGGGCCGGGCCATCGTCAGCACCAGATCGGTGATTACCAGCGTATCGCCGGCGCGCTGCTGGCTGCCCACCGAAACCGTGTAGCCGAAGGTCTGAAGGGAATCAGACCACTTGTTCCAGACCTGGTCGGCGGTCACTTCGGCCCAGCCGGCTGCCGGAACAAGCAGCGCCGCAACGGCGGTGCTTGCGCACATCTTTTTCCACGTCGTCATGATCTATCCTTCATCCAAAATCGGCTTTTCCGATCAAGCATCCCGCGCCTTTGGGCGGTGGTCAAGGGATTCCCCGGCTGTTAAACATGACCCCGGGCAAAACCCCCCGAAAAGAAAGCCACAGGCCGATGATCAAACTTGAAAAGGCCGCCGCGCTCTGGACCATCACCATCGACCGGCAGGGCAAGGCCAATTCGCTGACCCGCGCGATGCTGGAGGCGATCGACGCCGGCGTGGCCGAGTCGGTCGCGGGCGGCGCGCGCGCGTTGCTGCTTACCGGCACGGGCAAGGTGTTTTCGGCGGGCGCCGATCTGGATGAAGCACGCGCCGGTCTGGCCACCGACAGCGTGTGGGAAAGGCTTTCGGCCCATATTGCCGCGGCCCCCTGCCTGACCGTCGCAGTGCTGAACGGCACGCTGGCGGGCGGTGCCTTCGGCATGGCCCTGGCCTGCGATCTGCGGATCGCGGTGCCGGGGGCGAAGTTCTTTTACCCGGTGATGAAGCTGGGGTTCAGGCCACAGCCCTCAGACCCCGCCCGCCTGGCCGCACTGGTGGGGCCTGCACGTGCCAAGATGATCCTGATGGCGGGCATGAAGGTCGAGGCCGAAGAGGCACTTGCCTGGGGGCTGATCGACCGCATCGTCGCCCCCGGTTCGCTGCGCGCCGAAGCCGAAGCGCTGGCCGCAGATGCCTGCGCGGCCGATGCGGCGCTGGTTGCGGCGATAAAGGCGATGCTGCGCTGAGCCGGAATAGAATCAGGATCAGGATCAGGCGTAGGCCGATTCCTTGCCGAAGTGCTTGACCAGCAGGTAATACAGCACGGCGCGGTATTTGTTGCGTTCCGACTTGCCGTAAATTTCAACCGCCGCGTCAATTGCGGCCATCAGTTCGGGTCCGTCCTTCAGGCCAAGCTTGCGGACCAGAAAGTTCCGTTTCACGGTTTCAAGTTCCGAGGCCTGGCTGGCGGCAACCGTTTCGGCATCGGCGTCATAAATGGCCGGGCCGCAGCCGATCGTGACTTTGGTCAGCAACTCCAGATCGGGCGTCACCTTGCATTTGGTTTTCAGATCATCCGCATATTTGGCGATCAGCTCGTCCCGTTTTCCCATGTCGCGCTCCGCTCATTGTCACTCGTTGACGTGGCGCCGCTGTCCCGCGCCGCGGGGCGAAGGTTAAATCCATTCCAGTTTCCGCACAAAGGGAAATCTCGGCGCCACGTGCGGGTCTTGCGCCGCGGCCCGGGGCGGCCGTGGCGACAAACCTCAATAGCGGTAATGGTCGGACTTGAACGGGCCTTCCACCTTGACGCCGATATAATCGGCCTGGTCCTTGCGCAGCGTCGTCAGCCTGGCGCCGACCTTGGCCAGATGCAGCCGCGCCACCTTTTCATCCAGCGCCTTGGGCAGGATATAGACGCCGGGCGCGTATTCGGCACCCTTGGTCCAAAGTTCGATCTGCGCCAAAACCTGATTGGTGAAGCTGGCGGACATCACGAAACTGGGGTGACCTGTAGCATTGCCAAGGTTCAGCAGGCGCCCTTCTGACAGCAGGATGATCTTGTTGCCCGAGGGCATCTCGATCATGTCCACCTGATCCTTGATATTGGTCCATTTGTGGTTCTTTAGCGCAGCAACCTGAATCTCGTTGTCGAAATGGCCGATGTTGCCGACGATCGCCATGTTCTTCATTTCGCGCATGTGCTCGATGCGGATCACGTCGCGGTTGCCGGTGGTGGTAATGAAGATGTCGGCATCCGCCACCACGTCTTCCAGCAACACCACCTCAAACCCGTCCATCGCAGCTTGCAGCGCGCAGATCGGGTCCACCTCGGTCACCTTCACCCGCGCCCCGGCGCCGCGCAGGCTGGCAGAGGAGCCCTTGCCAACATCGCCATAGCCGCAGACCACGGCAACCTTGCCCGCCATCATCGTGTCGGTGGCGCGGCGGATGCCATCAACCAGGCTTTCCTTGCAGCCATATTTGTTGTCGAACTTCGACTTCGTCACGCTGTCGTTCACGTTGATCGCGGCAAACGGCAGCAGCGCCTTTCTATGCAGATCGTAAAGGCGGTGCACGCCGGTGGTGGTTTCCTCGGAAACACCCCTGATCGCGGCCCGCTGCGCGGTAAACCAGCCGGGGCTGGCGGCAAGGCGCTTTCTGATCTGATTGAACAGGCACACCTCTTCATCCGAGGTCGGTGTGTCGATCAGCCCGGTTTCGCCGGCCTCGACGCGCGCGCCCAGCAAAATGTAAAGCGTGGCATCGCCGCCATCGTCGAGGATCATGTTGCAGGTGCCGCCTTCACCGCCGAACTGGAAGATGCGGTCGGTATATTCCCAGTATTGCTCAAGGCTTTCGCCCTTGATCGCGAAAACTGGGGTACCGCCCGCCGCAATCGCCGCCGCGGCGTGGTCTTGCGTAGAAAAGATGTTGCAGCTTGCCCAGCGCACATCGGCGCCCAACGCCTTCAGCGTTTCAATCAGCGCCGCGGTCTGGATCGTCATGTGCAGGCTGCCCGCGATGCGCGCGCCCTGCAGCGGTTTCGCGGGGCCATATTCCTGGCGCAGCGCCATCAAACCCGGCATTTCGGTTTCGGCGATGTCGAGCTCCTTGCGACCGTAAGCGGCCAGCGCAATATCCTTGACGATGTAATCTTTCGGCATCGGCCGCACTCCTCGCATATGATTGGGGCCAGATAACACCCGGGCGCGGTCTCGACAATGTTTGTGCGGGCGGATTAGTTTGCGCGCGACTGTGAGGTGACCATGAAACAGCCCCGCGCCTGGCAACGCATGCTTTCTGGCCGCAGGCTTGATCTGCTGGACCCGACGCCGCTTGACGTGGAAATCGAGGATATCGCGCATGGGTTGGCCTTCGTGGCGCGCTGGAACGGCCAGACGCGCGGCGACTGGCCCTATTCGGTGGCGGAGCATTCGCTGCTGGTCGAAGGCATATTTGCCCGCGCCAACCCCGGTATCGGCGCGCGCTGGCAACTGGCGGCGCTGCTGCATGACGCCCCTGAATATGTCATCGGCGATATGATCAGCCCGGTGAAATCAGCGATCGGCGCGGCCTACGGCGAAATGGATGCACGGCTGGCGGCAGCGGTGCATCTGCGCTTCGGGTTGCCGGCGGCGCTTCCGGCGGCGGTGAAGAAGGCGGTCAAGGCGGCAGACCGGCTTTCGGCCTGGCTGGAGGCCGTGCAGATCGCGGGGTTTTCCGAAGCCGAGGCCAACCGCCTGTTCGGCCGGCCCGGCGACGGGCAACTGGCCGGGCTGGTGATCCGGCTACGGCCACCCGCCGAGGTGCGCGCCGAATTCACAGCGCGCCACCAGGCGCTGCTGGCGGCGATGACCGGCAGGTAAGCTCAGCCCTTACTGCGCCCGGGATGCGAGCGGTGGCGCATCGTATAGCCGCCGATTGCCAGCAACATTACCTCTGCTATGATACGCAGCATCGCTTGCCTTCCTTTCGGATCGCGACATATGGCATTTTGTGCCGGAACTCGCCCAGAATCGCGAGTCAGAAATACTGTCGCTATCATAGCCAGGCTTACAGATGACCGAACTTGACTGGCGCCAGATGCCCGCGCTTGCCGCTTTGCGCGCTTTTGAGGCCACCGCCCGCACCGGCGGTTTCAGCGCCGCGGCACGGCAGCTGAATGTCACCCACGCCGCGGTCGCCCAGCAGGTTCGCGCGCTGGAAACGCGGCTTGCTGTGGCGCTGGTGTGGCGCGACGGGCGCGGGCTGCGGCTCACCCCCGAAGGGCAGCGGCTGGCCGTCGCACTGAATGCCGGCTTCGCCACCATTCGGGACGGCGTCCGGGCGCTGACCGATGGCGCGACACAAAAGCCGCTGACCGTCACCTTGCCGCCGGCCTTTGCCGCCGAATGGCTGATGCCGCGGCTGGCGCGCTTCTTGCCTGGCTGAAGGCCGAATTGTAGCGCGCCCGCCGCCTGATCGGGCGGCGGGGCGGGGTGTCGGCGTCAGATCGCCAGATCGTCAAGCGACTTGCCTGCCGCCAGCGCCGCCACGACCCAACGCGGCTTGCGGCCGCGGCCAGACCAGGTGTCAGACGCATCCGCGGGGTTGGCGTATTTCGGAACGGCCGGCTTGCGCTTTTTAACGCCGGTAAGGGCGATCAATTCGGCAAGCCCATACCCCATTTTGCGCGCTGCATCTTCAAGCTCGGCCAGCGCCTGTTTCTTCTTGCGCTCTTCAAACGACGCAATGGCACGGTCAACCCGGCCACGAAGGTCGCGAAGGTCTTTCAGTGCCATGCCGTCCAGATCAAGTTCCATACTGACTGTTCCTGTTTTTTCAACCGGTTCCAGATGTAAACCTGTTGTGTCAATTTGCAAGCCCGTAAAATGCTATGCCGCACAAAGCGGGGTCGCGGCGGCGGTTTTGCGTAAACCCTGGACTACTTCGGGCTGCGCTTGGCAAGAATGCGCTGCAGCGTGCGGCGGTGCATGTTCAGGCGCCGCGCGGTTTCCGAAACATTGCGTTCGCACAACTCATACACGCGCTGAATATGTTCCCAGCGAACACGGTCGGCGCTCATCGGGTTTTCAGGCGGCGGCGGGTGCGATTCGCCCCTTGCCAGCAGCGCGCTGGTGATGTCATTTGCGTCGGCAGGTTTGGAAAGATAATCCGTGGCGCCCATTTTCACCGCAGCAACGGCGGTGGCAATCGCCCCGTAGCCGGTCAGCACAACGATGCGCGCATCGGGCCGCGCATCGCGCAACTGCTCCACCACATCCAACCCGCTGCCATCTTCAAGCCGCAGGTCGATCACCGCATAAGCCGGTGGCTTTTCATGCACAATAGCCTTGCCTGCCGCCACGCTGCTGGCAGTTTGCGGTGCGAACCCGCGCTTTTCCATGGCCCGCGCCAACCTTGTCAGAAAGGCCAGATCGTCATCAACCACCAGCAGCGAATTGTCCGGTCCTACATCGGCAAGATCGTCCTCGGCCATGAGCGTCCTCGTCAAGTTGCTTTCAGACGTTGATAGGCTGTTGAGGGCGCCTGGTCAAACCGGCAATGCGGGCGATTACAACTTCTTCCAGGCATCGACAAAGCAGGCGATGCGGTCGGCCATCGCCTCGGGTGTCACGTCGCGGTTGAAATATTCGACAAAGCCGACCGGTTCGGGAAAGGTCAGATAGCTTTGCGTCGAATGGTCGATCAGGAAGTAGGGGTTGTTTTCCGGCTCTTTCATCTTGAAGTAGGTGCGATAGGCTTTGGAAGCGGCGCTGACCTGTTCTTCGGTTCCCACCATGCCGATCATGCGTGGGTGCAGCATGTCGGTAAATTGCGAAACGATTTCCGGGGTATCGCGGATATGGTCCACCGAAATGAAAGCCGGCGTCACGTCATAGCCGCGCTCGTCCAGCTGATAGATCGCCTCGGCATTGCGGGCGTTGTCAAGCGGGCAGACATCAGGGCAGAAGGAATAGCCAAAATACAGTAGCGTCGGTTTGGTAATGATGTCCTTGTCGGTCACCAGCGCGCCGGTTTCGTCGGTTAGCGTGAACGGGCCGCCGATTGCCTCGATACCGCCTGCAATTTCGCCCTGACGGCATTGCGCGAACACATCGGCAGAGGCGCGCTGCGTGGCCCACCAGGTTGCACCCAGGGCAACCGCGGCGACCGCGACTGCGCCGATCGCATAATTGCGCGTGGAAATCGGCATTTGTGACTCCTGTTCTGAAGCATGCGCGTTGATCCTTCATCGCGCTGCGCTTATCAACCGTATGCACGCGAACGTGACGAGGGAAGACCCCATGCAGACCACCATTCACTCGTCCCGAGAGTCGCATAGCGAGTGGGTGCGCCTGCGAACATTGATTTATTTGCGCTGGACGGCAGTGTTCGGACAAATCGTCGCAATTGGCGTCGCCTGGAAGTTTTACAGCATAGATTTCGACCTTGGGCTTTGCCTGCTGATCATCGGCGCCACCGTCGTCGCGAATATTCTTGCGATGACCCAATACCCCGAGAACCGCCGGCTGAGCGAGAACGAGGCGATGGCGACGTTGATTTTCGATACGACGCAACTGGCGCTGCTGCTGGCGGTGACAGGTGGGCTCGACAATCCGTTCGCACTGCTGATCCTGGCGCCCACCACCATCGCCGCAACCGCGCTGCACACCCGCCCCACGATCATCGTCGGCGCGGTAACGATTGCCTGGGTGTCGCTGTTGGCCCGGTTCAACGAACCGCTGCTACTGATGGACGGCACCGAGATTGCGGTGCCGCCGCTTTACGAATTCGGGCTGTGGCTGGCGATCGTCATCGGCGTGCTGTTTCTGGGCCTGTATGCGCGCCGCGTCTCATCAGAAATCCACTCCATGGGCGATGCGCTGCTGGCCACCCAGATGGCGCTGTCGCGCGAACAGAAGCTGACCGACCTTGGCGGCGTGGTGGCCGCCGCGGCGCATGAACTGGGCACCCCACTGGCGACGATAAAGCTGGTCAGCACCGAACTGGCCGATGAGCTGGAAGCCCGCCCCGACCTGCGCGAAGACGCGCTGCTGATCCGTCAGCAGGCGGACCGCTGCCGCGATATTCTGCGCAGCATGGGCCGCGCCGGCAAGGATGACATGCACATGCGCCACGCGCCCTTGCTGGCGGTTCTGCGCGAGGCCGCCGAACCGCATATGCAGCGCGGCAAGACAATCCTGTTCGAGGCCTCGCCCGGCGCCACGGGCGGCGAAAAGCAACCCACCATCAACCGCCTGCCGGAACTGATTCACGCACTGCGCAACCTGATCCAGAACGCGGTGGATTTTGCGCAAACCACGGTCTGGGTTGAAACGGAATGGGATGATGCCACCATCAGCGTGCGCATCGTCGATGACGGGCCGGGCTATCCGACGGGCGTTCTGGGCCGCATCGGCGACCCGTTCCTGAGCGCGCGCAAAAGCGAATCAGACCGCGGCAAACGGCCGGAATACGAGGGGATGGGGCTTGGCCTGTTCATCGCCAAGACGCTGCTGGAGCGCACCGGCGCAAGCATTTCGTTCGCCAACGGCGGCGGCTCGCCCTTCCTGCGCGGCGATGATTTTCCGGGCCGCGCCGGGGCAGTGGTCGAGGTGATCTGGCCGTTCGATGCCCTGGTCGCGCCCTTGGGCGCGCTGGGCGAAAACACGCCCTTCGGCGCCGAATCAAGCCGCAAAACGCCTTAATGCCGCGTTAACCAAATGTGCGGATGCTTCAGGCGGACCAAGCAGGAGACGGTTGGGCATGTTGGAACAATTGGCGCTTGCACTGGTAATTGTGGCCACATCGGTTGTTTCGGCCTGGATCGCGCTCATGCTGCTGTCGCTGCGCTTTGGCCGGGGCAGCAGCGCGGCGCTGGCCACCGCGGCGCCACCGGCGCTGGAACAGGCGGTGTTCCTGTTCGACGACGTGGAACTGGTCGATGCCACGCAACCGGCGCGCGCGCTGCTTGAGGCCGCGCCGCTGGGTGAAAGCGACTGGGCACGGCTGTCGGCGTTTCTGGCGCCGCGCTTTGACGGTTTTGCCGCCGCGCTGGCGCAGCTGGATACCTGCGGCAAGGTCGAACTGGCGGGCCATGGCCGCGAGGCCGGCAAGGCGCCATTGCGCCTGCTGGCGGAAACCGTTGGCGGCCTGGCGCGGCTGACGCTGATCGACCCCGAGGCCGAGGGCCGCGGCCTGCTGGTTGACAGCCTCAGCCACCGCGCCATGGAGGATGAGCTGACCGCCATGCGCGCCGCCAGCGACGCGCTGCCGGCACTCAGCTGGCGCGAAAACGCCGATGGCGCGGTGGTCTGGGCCAACCGCGCCTATGTGCTGCGCTCAAACGCCATTGCCGCGGGCGATGAAACGCTGGTCTGGCCTCTGCCGCGGCTGTTCGACAGCGCGCCGCAACCCGCAACGGGCAACACCGGCGCGCGGCGGCTCTGCCTTGACGCGGCGGGGCCCAGCCCGGCCTGGTATGATCTGCACACATTTGCCCAGCCGGTCGGCACGCTGCATTTCGCTTTTCCTGCAGATGCTACGGTGCGGGCCGAACGCACGCTGCGGGAATTCGTGCAGACGCTGACCAAGACTTTTGCCGACCTGCCGATCGGACTGGCGATTTTCAACCGCCAGCGCCAGTTGCAACTGTTCAACCCGGCTCTGATCGATCTGACGCAACTGGGCGGCGGCTTCCTATCCGGGCGACCCACGCTTTACGCCTTTCTCGACCGCCTGCGCGAGGCGCGCATGATGCCCGAGCCCAAGGACTACCGCAGCTGGCGCCAGCAGATGACCGCGCTGGAACAGGCTTCGGCGGCGGGTCAGCACAGCGAAACCTGGCAGCTTCCCGGCGGCCAGACCTATCGCGTGACCGGACGCCCGCACCCCGATGGCGCAGTGGCTTTTCTGTTCGAGGATATCACCTCGGAAATTTCGCTGACGCGGCGGTTCCGCGCGGAACTTGAGCTTGGGCAAGAGGTTCTCGACGCCATGGATGAGGCGGTGGCGGTGTTCCTGCCCTCGGGCGATCTGGTCACCGCCAACGCCGCCTACGCGCAGCTTTGGGGCGTGGAACCTGGCAGCAGCCTTGAACGCTTTACGGTGTCGGATGCCATCGCGCTGTGGCAGGCGCGTTGCGGCGCCAGCCCGGTCTGGGCCGAGCTGCGCGAGGCAGCCGCGCGCCTTTCCGGGCGCAGCGGCTGGCGCGCCGAGATCGAACTGGCCGGCGGCCAGCGCCTGGCCTGCCGCCTGGCGCCGCTGTCGGCAGGGGCCACGCTGGTCGGGTTTCGACCGCTGCCCGCGCCGCGCGCGCCACAAGCCGCCCGCGCGCGCGCGGGCAGCGGCACGCTGCAATCCGCCGCACGACCGCCGCGGTTGCCACAGCCTTCTGCCGCTGAAACCGCGCAAGCCTAGCGCGATTCGCAGCTTGCCGCCGGGCATGTTAGCTTGCCTGGCCCGCCGCAAGACAGGCGGGTGCAGCGACAAGGAATCGCCTGATGAGCAGCGCGCAACAGGCGGCAGATGCGGCAGGGCGGCGGCCTGGCAGCGGCGCCGATTTCGCAGCGGTGACCCGTGCGCATCTGACCCGCGCCGGCGCCATCGCGCTGCGCATCCACTGCCTGGGCGGCATCGGCGCGGCGCCGTTTCTGACCTGGGCGGCACGCCAACTGCCGAACCGCCGCCTGGTTCTTCTGACCGGCGCCGCCGATAGCCCCCGGTTGGCTGGCATGGCGACGCTTCGGCTTGGCCCGGGGGCAGCGGTGCAGCTTGACGCCGCCGCCATCGCCACCGCCATCGACCGGCTGCCCGAACTTGCCGGCCTGGTGCTGGTCATCCTCGACCCCAACCCGCTCGCAGCGCCCGACCCGGCCGATCTGGGCGAAACCCACCGGCTGGTGCTGGTCGATTGCCACGCCAGCGCCGCGCGGATGCACGATGCCGGCGCCACGCTGCCCCGCGCCGGACTGCTGCTGCTGATCG
>Ga0326597_10005297_pt1 | contig 17941 bp, 21 predicted proteins | sample RVTome_12_FD_203789 | JGI IMG/M metagenome (GOLD analysis project Ga0326597, IMG submission 203789) | Soil microbial communities from uranium-contaminated site in the Upper Colorado River Basin, Wyoming, United States - RVT100D185 | ecosystem: Environmental > Terrestrial > Soil > Contaminated >... | reverse complement strand
GGGCTGCGCGCCGACGCGCTCGTCCGCGAGGTCGCGAAGACGGTCGGCGGCTCGGGGGGCGGCAAGCCGCACCTGGCGCAGGCCGGCGGCAAGGACGCCGAGCGGCTTCCAGAGGCGATCGGCCGCGCGGAAGAGGTTCTTCGAGGCATGCTCGGGGCGCGCTAGCGCGGGGCGCGCGGCGCTCAGCCCGCGCCGGAAGCAGCGGGCCCAGCCTTCGGGGGCAGACGACACGATGCGAATCGCAGTGACCGGCGCGAACGGAGTGCTCGGCCAAGCCGTGAGGCGGCGGCTCTCCGGCCGCCACGAAATCGTCCCCTTGACCCGCGACGACGCCGACGTCACCGACCGCGCGGCCGTGCATGCGGCGATCCGCCGCACCGATCCCGAAGCGGTGATCCACTGCGCCGCGTTCACCGACGTCGATGGGAGCGAGATCCAGCCCGACCTCGCGCAGCGCGTGAACGCACTCGGCGCCCGCAACATCGCGCTCGCGTGCGCCGCCACGGGCGCCTCGATGCTCTACATGGGCACCGACTACGTGTTCGACGGGGAGAAGGGCGCTCCGTACGACGAGTTCGATCGCCCGCATCCGCTGAACCTCTACGGCCGGAGCAAGCTCGCCGGGGAGATCTGCGTCCGCTCGCTCCTTCCGGCGCACTACATCGTCCGCACGTCGTGGCTCTACGGCCACGGGGGCCGGAACTTCGTGCAGTCGGTGCTGCGCCAGGCGCGCGAGGGCGGGCCGCTGCGCGTCGTCAACGACCAGGTCGGATCGCCCACGTACGCCGCGGATCTCGCCGAGGCGATCGAGATGCTCCTCGGCTCCGAGGCGTTCGGGACGTATCACGTCACGAACGCCGGGGAGTGCACCTGGTATCAGTTCGCGTGCGCGATCCTCGAGCACGCGGGATGGTCGGAGGTCGAGGTGGTCCCGATCGATTCCGACGAACTCGACCGACGCGCCGTGCGGCCGTCGTATTCGGTCTTGCGGAATTTCATCTTCCAGGAGACGTTCGGCTTCGCGCTGAGGCCGTGGACGGCGGCGCTCTCCGCGTACTTGCTCGAGGAGAGGGCGCGCGGCACGCTGCGGGTGTGAGCGGGGGACGCTGATGATGGATGAGATGCGGGAGCGCGCCAGGCGCCTCATGTCGGAGTCGGTGGGCGCTCTCGAGGGCGTGCCCGACCGGCTGGCGGGCGATGTGGCGCGCGCCGCCTCCGCCGTGGCCGCGGCCTTCCGCGCCGGGAACAAGGTGCTGACGTGCGGGAACGGCGGTTCGGCCGCCGACGCCGAGCACATCGCGACCGAGTTGAGCGGCCGCTTCCGGAAGAACCGCGACGCGCTCCCCGCCGTCTCGCTCACGACGAACACGGCCGCGCTCACGGCGATCGCCAACGACTACGGCTACGACGCCGTCTTCGCCCGCCAGATCGAGGGGCTCGGGAAGGACGGGGACGTGCTCCTCGCGCTGACGACGAGCGGCGCCTCTCCGAGCGTGCTCGAGGCCGTGCGCGCCGCACGCGCGCGGCGGATGGTCGTCATCGGATTCACCGGGGCGCGCGGGGCCGCGTTCGCGGGAGCGTGCGACATCGCGCTCGTCGCCCCTTCCGACGTGACGGCGCGCGTGCAGGAGGCGCACCTCGTCCTCTATCACGCGCTCTGCGCGCTCGTCGAGGACGACCTCTTCCCGGGAGGTGCACGGCCGTGATCCCGGCCCTCGCGCGCGCCTCGTCCCGCTCCCGCGCACTCGCCCGCAATGTCCCGCGAGGTGGCCGCCCGTGATCCGCGCGCTCATCATCGAGGCGCGTCCGCGGCAGTGGACGAAGAACTTCGTGCTCTTCGCGGGGCTCATCTTCTCGCGCCGCTTCGATGACCCGCAGTTCATCGTTGCGGCGGTCCTCGCGTTCCTTCTCTTCTGCCTCCTCTCCTCGGGCGTCTATTTCCTGAACGACCTCGCCGACCTCGAGAACGACCGGCTTCATCCGCGCAAGCGCACGCGCCCGCTCGCGGCCGGAAGGATCGGGCGCGGGCCGGTGATCGCGGCGGCCGCCGTGTCGCTCGTGGCGGGGATCGGGCTGTCGTTCGCGCTCAAGCCGATCTTCGGGGTCATCGCCCTCGCGTATCTCGTGCTGAACCTGGCGTACTCGGCGGGACTCAAGCGGGTCGTCATCCTCGATGTGCTCGCGATCGCGATCGGCTTCGTGCTCCGCGCGGTCGCGGGGGTGGAGGCGCTGCCGGAGCGGGTGGAGATCTCGCCGTGGCTCCTCGTCTGCACCTTCTTCCTCGCGCTTTTCCTCGCGATCGGGAAGCGGCGCGCGGAGCTGTCGAACCGCGACGGCGCGCCGGCCTCGCGCCCGGTGCTCGGCGAGTACTCGCTCGCGCTCCTCGATCAGATGATCGCCATCGTGACCTCCGGCACCGTCATCGGCTATTCGATCTACACGGTGAACCCTTCGACGGTGGAGAAGTACGACACGCAGGCGCTCGTCTACACGATCCCGTTCGTCGTCTTCGGCGTCTTTCGCTACCTCTTCCTCGTCTACCGGAGGGAAGGGGGCGGGAACCCGGCCGAGGTCCTCATCACCGACGGGCCCATCCTGGCGACGGTCGTTCTCTGGGCGGTGTCCGTCTTCGCCATCCTCTTGGCGGTTCACTGAGCAGGCGATGAACGACTCCGAGGCGCGCTCGAGGATCCGCACGCAGGGAACGGGGGAGCCGGCGGCGGGAGCGCCCGTCGTCTACGAAGCGTTCGCGAAGCTCAACCTGGGTCTCTGGATCCTCGGGAAGCGGCGCGATGGCTATCACGAGATCCTGACCGTCTATCAGTCGATCGACCTCTCCGACGAGCTCGTCTTCGAGGACGCGCCCGACGGCGTGATCGAGGTCGGGTCCGACCGCCCCGATGTCCCGTCCGGCCCGGCGAATCTCGCGTTCCAGGCGGCCGCGCTCCTCAGGGACGAGTGTGACGGGCGCGCCGGCGGCGTGCGCGTGCGGATCAGGAAGCGCATTCCGAGCGGCGCCGGGCTCGGCGGCGGCAGCTCCGACGCGGCCGCCACGCTGGTGGCATTGAACGAGCGCTGGGCCCTGGGGCTCGAGGCGGCCGTACTGGAGCGGCTCGGAGCGCGGATCGGATCGGACGTGCCCTTCTTCGTGCGCGGGGGGACGCAGGCGGGCCGCGGCCGAGGCGAGATCTTGGAGCCGTTGCGGGCCCTTGAAAACGCCGCCTTTTTGCTCGTTTTGCCCGATTTGCAGATATCCACGCCGTGGGCCTTTGCACGTGCCAAAATCGGGTTGACACGCTCAGGGTCGGCTTTTAGCATGGTGAAGCTTGGAATTCAGGATGGTGACCTCCGCCGTTTGGGGGCCGCCCTCGGCAACGATCTCGAGGCGGCCGTGGCGGCGGAGTACCCGGTAATCGAGGAGATCCATTCCTTCCTGGAGTCGCGGGGATGTGCCGGAGTCGCGATGACCGGGAGTGGCTCCGGAGTTTTCGGAGTCCTGGGTAGCCTCGACCAGGCTCGAGCCGTCCGAGCGGAGATGAGCGGAAAGGGCTGGACGGCTTTTCTCGTCAGGCCGAGCGCGACGGGCAACCGACGCCTCGAACGAGCGGCGGGCGCGAGGGGGGGTCCTGCCTGAGCTGAGATTGTGATCAGGTTCCCGGGGACGGCCGCGCGTTGCGCGCCTCGCCGGCGTGCCGCCCCACCATCACTGGGCTGCGACTGCTCGCTCCAAAGGGTGGTGACCGAATGAACGACGAGCCGAAGCCGATGCACGGGCTGGTTATCACGGAGGTCCGGGTTTCACTGCGGGAAGATGCGAAGCTCAAGGCGTTCGTCAGCATCACGCTCAACGATTGTTTCGTCATCCGCGGCCTGAAGATCATCGAGGGGAACAGGGGCACCTTCGTCGCGATGCCGAGCCGGAAGAGGCCGGACGGCACGTTCCAGGACATCGCGCACCCGATCAACAACGAGGGTCGCGCCTGGATGGAGGACGAGGTGTTGGCTGCGTATCATCGGGAGTTGGAGAAGCAGCCGGTTCGCTGAGCAGGCGCGCACCGGCCATGCGACGGTCCGCGGCACGTCCGCGGCCGGTCGAGAACGGTCTTCGTTGGACGGGCCCAGGGCCGTGCCCAGCCGCCGCGTCCGCCGGTTTGGGGAGTGGCCAAGCGGTAAGGCAGCGGCCTTTGGAGCCGCCATCCGCAGGTTCGAATCCTGCCTCCCCAGCCAGCGTCCGCTCAGGCGGACGCGCGCGGCGGGTCATCGCTCGTTGTTGGGAGCGCCTAGAGCTGACGGCAAACAGGGACGGTCATCGCGATGGAGGAGAGTGTGCGCATCTTCAGCGGTAATGCGAACCGGCCTCTGTCCCAGGCGATCTGCGAGGGCCTCGGAGTAGAGCCGGCGCACGCGGAGATCCAGCGCTTTCCGGACGGTGAGATCTTCGTCAAGATCGACGAGAACATCCGCGGCACGGACGTGTTTCTCGTGCAACCGACGCACGCGCCGTCGGACAACTTGATGGAGCTGCTCCTGATGATCGACGCCGCGCGGCGCGCTTCGGCGCGGCGGGTCACGGCGGTCATTCCGTATTTCGGCTACGCGCGGCAGGACCGCAAGGATCAGCCGCGCGTGGCGATCTCGGCGAAGCTCGTCGCGAACCTCATCACGGTTTCGGGCGCCGACAGGCTGTTGACGATGGATCTGCACTCGACGCAGATCCAGGGGTTCTTCGATATCCCGCTCGATCACCTGTTCGCGGCGCCGGCGCTCATCCAGTATTTCAAGAACAAGAACATCCCGCGCCTGACGGTCGTCTCGCCGGACATCGGGAGCGTGAAGATGGCGCGCGCCTACGCGAAGCGGATGGGCGCCGCGCTCGCGCTCGTGGACAAGCAGCGCATGGGTCCCGAGCAGACCGAAGTGATGCACGTCATCGGCGAAGTGAAGGGACGAAACATTCTCATCGTGGACGACATGGTGACGACGGCCGGGACGTTGACCGAAGCCGCGGAGGCCTTGGTCCGCGAGGGCGCCGAGGAGATCCACGCCGCCGCCACGCACGCCGTGCTGGCGGGGCCGGCCCTCGAGCGCATCTACAGCTCGCCGATCCGCGAGCTGGTGGTCACGGACACGGTGTACCAGGATCCGACCCGTCTCGGGTCGCGCATCCGGACACTGAGCGTCGGGCCGCTTCTGGCCGAAGCGATCCGGCGCATTCATGAAGAGCGGTCGTTGCACACGCTCTTCGTCTAGATTCCGCAAGGAGGAATTCATTTCATGGCCACGATCCTGCTTGCCGGTCAGCGCCGCACGCACGTGGGCACGAGCGGCGCCCGAAAGGTCCGAGGGGCCGGCATGATCCCCGCTGTCCTCTATGGCCCCAAAGAGGAGCCAACATCCCTTCAGATCCAGTACAAGGATCTCGAAGGCATCCTCCGCTCCAAGTCGGGCGAGAACGCGATCATCGATCTCCGCCTCGATGGAACCGAGGGCCTCATGGCCCTCATCCGCGAGGTGCAGCGTGATCCGGTCCGCCGGCGCATCCTGCACGTGGACTTCCAGCACATCTCGATGACCCAGCGGATCCGCGTGGACGTTCCGGTCCATCTGACCGGCACGCCGCGCGGCGTGAAGGACTTCGGCGGCATCCTCGAGCCGATCCTCCGCGAGATCGAGGTGGAGTGCCTCCCGGCGGACATCCCCGAGCGCGTGAGCCTGGATGTCTCGGCCCTGGGCATCGGCGATGCGGTCCATGTGAGCGACATCCAGATCGCGGGGATCGAGGTCCTCACGGATGCCGCGCAGGTGGTCGCCACCGTCGTGCCTCCGACCGTCGAGAAGGCGGCCGTGGCCGAGCCGGGAGCGCCGGAAGCAGCCGAGCCCGAGGTCATCACCGTCAAGGGCAAGGAAGAGGGTGCAGAAGGAGAAGAGGCTCCGAAGAAGGCCGGAGGCGCCGAGGCCCCGAAGAAGGGCGGAGAAGGCGCGAAGAAGGGATAGCCCTTGTTCGTGGTGGTGGGGCTGGGAAATCCCGGCGCCCGCTACGCCCGTACGCGACACAACGTCGGCTTCCGTGTGGTGGACCTGTTGCGCCCGCGGCTGTCCGCGCGTTCCGAAGCGTCACCGCCGGACGGTGAGCTTCTGCGCGGCCGGGCCGGCGGGAGCGACGTGCTTCTCCTGAAGCCGCTGGCGTGGATGAACCGGAGCGGTCCGGTCGTCTCGCGCGTGTTGCGGGAGAACGGCCTCGCCCCGAGCAATCTCGTGGTCGTCGGCGACGACGTCAACCTGCCGCTGGGCATGCTGCGGCTCCGCCTTTTGGGCGGGGCGGGCGGGCACAACGGGCTCACGTCGATCATCGAGGCGCTCGAGAGCGAGGAGTTCGCGCGCCTGAGGGTCGGCGTCGGCGTCGAAGGGCTGTCGGGGGATCTCACGGATTTCGTTCTCGGACCGTTCGAGCCCGGCGAAGAGAAGGCCGCGGAAGCGGCGATCGAGCGGGCGGCGGAGGCGGTCACCACCTTTCTCGTGCACGGGCCCGGGAAGGCGATGAACGACTTCAACCGATCGTAGCCGGAAGTCGGGCGTGCGCGCCTTCCAGGTGAAGGCCGCTCCGAAAGGCGGACGCGCCCGCCCTCAGAGTCCGGGTCGCGTTGACACATTCGCATGTAGGCCATTATTCTTGAAGGGATTGCGAGCTTCTGCCGTTCCGGCGGAGCCGCCCCGGGAGGAGGGTAAGTGAGGGAGTACGAGACCATCATCGTCCTCGATCCGACCATCGGTGAGACCCGGGTCGAGGAGGAAGTCGAGCGGGTCCAGAACATCATCACTTCGCGCGAAGGCGAGATCGTCGTCGTGGAGAAGTGGGGGAAGCGGAAGCTGGCTTACGAAGTCAACAAGCGCAAGGAAGGGATCTACACGCTGATCCGGTTCAAGGGGAACGCGGAGATCCTCACCGAGCTGGAGCGGCGCTACCGCCTGAACGAGCAGATGCTCCGCCACCTCACGGTCGTGAGCGAGGGGCCGCTGCCCGTGGCCGCACCGGCTGTGGCCGAAGCGGCGCCCGCGATCGCACAGGGTGAAGCGGTCGCGCCGGCCGAGGGCGCCGCGCCGGCCGAGGGCGCCGCGGCGTCCGATGCCGCCGCGCCGGCCCCGGCGCGCGACGCCGGCGCCGAAGGCGAGCCGTCCGCGGCTCCCGGCGGGGACAGCGCTACTCTCTAGCGCTTTCGGAAGGAGAGCGATTGGGCGAGGTCCGGCTCGCGGCCATCAACAAGGTTCTCCTGACAGGCCGCCTGACGCGCGATGCCGAGTTGCGCTACACGCCGGCGGGGACGCCGGTGGCGTACTTCAGCGTCGCGAACAACCGGCGCTTTCGCGATCGCGACGGGGAATGGAAGGAAGAGGCGACGTACGTGAACGCGGTCGCCACCGGGCGCGGCGTCGAGATCTTCGGCGCGCGCTTGAAGCAGGGAGCGGCGGTGTTTCTCGAGGGGCGGCTTCACATGCGGCAGTGGCCGAGCGAACCGGGCGGCCGGCGGCAGAGCCTCGAAGTCGTCGTGGACCGGCTGCAGGTCCTCGAGCCGGTGGAAGCCGGCGAGGGGACGAAGGAAGAGAGCGGCGCGGAAGGGGAGCTTCCCTTCTAGCCGCCGGCAACGTCGCGGCGCAAACGGCTGCCGCATCGAACAAGGGAAGGAGTCTTTGTGGCCAAAGAAAGTGATTCACCGAGAGGTCTGAAGAGGAAGTACTGCAAGCTGTGCTTTGAAAAGGTCGGGTTCATCGACTACAAGGACGAGAAGAGGCTCCAGCGCTTCATCACCGACCGGGGCAAGATCGTCCCGCGGCGCGTGTCGGGCTGCTGCGCGAAGCACCAGGCTCAGATCAAGATCGCCGTGAAGCGCGCGCGCGTGCTGGCGCTGCTTCCGTTCACGAGCGAGCAGTACCGGTAGACGGCCCGGCGCGCCGCGCGCTTCGGTGCGCGCCGCGGCCGGCGGACGAAACGAGCGGGCACGGCCCGCGGCGTCACACACGAGCGCGGGTGTTCGCCCGCGCGGGAGGCGAATCGATGGACGTCATCCTGCTCCAGGACGTCGAGGGCCTGGGCAAGCGAGGGGAAACGGTCAAGGTGGCGGGCGGCTACGGCCGCAACTACCTGATCCCGACGCGGCGCGCGATCCAGGCCGGCGGCGCGAGCGCGAATATCTTCAAGGAAGCCGAGCGCCAGCGCACCTCGCGCGATCAGAAGACCCAGCGCGCGGCCGAGAAGGTCGCGCAGGATCTCTCGAAGGTTTCGATCACCGTGCCGATGCAGGCCGGCGAAGACGACAAGCTCTTCGGCTCGGTCACGGCGTCGCACATCGCCGAGCATCTGGCCGCGCAGGGGTTCGAGCTGGACAAGCGGCAGATCGAGCTCGAGGAACCGCTCAGGGCCCTCGGCGTATACACGGTGAAGATCAAGCTCCATTCCGAAGTGGATGGGAAGGTGAAGGTCTGGGTCGTCAAGGAGTAGCGCGATCCGCACGGCGGGTCCGGCGCGCACACGATGAGGTTCAAGTCATGAGATCGCGTGTCTCGATATGGCTTCTGGCCGCGGTTGTCGCGTTCGCGGGCTGTTCGGGCAAGGGTGGGTCGAAGTCCGCATACAAGGACGTTCCGGGCGGAGACGCCGTCATCGCGAAGGTCGGCGGCGACGAGATCCGGGGGAGCGACCTCGATTACCGCATCAAGATCTCGAACCAGAAGCTCTACACGGACTACAAGAACGCCCACAACTGGCGGATGATCCTCGACACGATGATCGAGCAGAAACTGCTCGCCGGCGAAGCCGAGAAGAAGGGGCTCACGCGCGATCCGGAGTTCCTCGAGCGGATGGAGATCGCGAAGGTCGAGATCCTGAACAACATGTACATCCGGAAGGTCGTCAACGAGGAGGCCGCGCCGACCGAGGAGGAGCTGCGGACGGCGTACGAGGAGGGGAAGGAGAGCCTCCACATCAAGGAGAGCGCGCGCGTGAGCCACATTCTCCTCAAGTCGCGCGAGGAGGCGGAGACGACGCGGCGGGAACTCCTCAGCGGGGCCAAGTGGGATGCGCTCGCCAACCTCAAGTCGATGGACGAGAAGACGAAGCGCACGAACGGCGTGCTCGGCTGGATCACGGCGGACGACGTCATCCAGGTGCTCGGCACGCCGGTCCCCGAGCTCCTGCCGGTGGCGATGGCGACCGAGGTGGACGGCATCTCGCAGCCGGTCGAGAGCGCGATGGGCTGGCACGTCCTCAAGGTCCACGAGAAGCGCGAGGGCGGGATGCTGACGTTCGAGGATGTCGCGCCGAACATCAAGGAGCGGATGACGAACACGAGAGCGCGCGAAATGTATCCGAAGCGCCTCCAGGATCTGCGCGAAGCGGCGAACGTCGTCGTGTACGAGGACAAGTTCCAGGAGTTCATGACGGGACCGCTCGGCGAGAAGGACCTCTTCGATCTCGCGCAGAAGTCGAAGGATCCGCGGGAGAAGATCGGCTACTACCAGCAGATCGTCACGAAGCACGGGGACGGCGGTTTCGCCGACAAGGCCCAGTTCATGATCGGCTTCACATATTCCGAAGAAATGAAGGACTACGACTCGGCCGAGAAGGCGTTCCGCGCCGTGGTGGACAAGTACCCGCAGTCGGAGCTGGCCGAGTCGGCGAAGTGGATGCTCGAGAACATGCGCAACCAAGACATTCCGCATCTGCCCGAAGGGGCCGCCGGCGCGGGAATGCCGCCGGCGCAGAAGGGATCGTAGATCGTGTCGAAGCCGTCCATGGTCGAAGTGAAGGTCTGGGGGCTCGCTCTCGACGACAAGAGCAAGGTTCCGGTCGTCATCCTCCAGGAAGTCCAGGGGAAGCGGCGCCTCCCGATCTGGATCGGCCCGAGCGAGGCGAACGCGATCGCGATGGAGATGGAAGGGAAGAAGTTCCAGCGGCCGCTGACGCACGATCTCCTGGCGGCGATCCTCCACGGGCTGAAGGCGATCGTCTCCCGCGTCGAGATCACCGATCTCCGCGACAACACCTTTTTCGCGCGCATCCTGATCGAGCGGGGCCCCGAAGTCCTCGCCGTCGACGCGCGCCCGAGCGATTCGGTCGCGCTGGCGCTCCGCATGCACGCGCCGATCTTCGTCGAGCCGCGGCTCATGGCCGAAGACTTCGAGGCGGCGCTCCCGGAGCAGGCGGCGAAGTCGGAGGAGGAGAAGGCCGAGGAGCTGCGCCGCTGGATCGAAGAGCTGAATCCGAAGGACTTCGGGAAGTTCCAGATGTAGGCCGCCGATGAACCTGGGCCTCGTCCTCCCCCACCACGGCGTCACGCCGGCAGTGCCGCCATCCGTCTACATCGCGCCGACCGCGGCCGTGATCGGCGACGTGGTCCTCGGCGAGCGCGCGAGCGTCTGGTTCGGGGCCGTCGTGCGCGGCGACGTGCACTTCATCAGGATCGGCGACGAGACGAACGTCCAGGACGGCACGATCGTCCACGTTACGAACGGCCGCTTCCCGACCCACATCGGCCGTCGCATCACGATCGGCCACGGCGCCATCGTCCACGGCTCGACCATCGAGGATCTCTGTCTGATCGGGATGGGAGCCCGCGTGCTCGACGGCGCGGTGATCCCGCACGCGTCGCTCGTCGCGGCCGGCGCCGTGGTGCTCGAGGGGAGCCGCTTCCCGGAGCGTTCGCTCATCGCCGGCGTGCCCGCGCGCGCGCGGCGCACGCTCACCGACGAAGAAGTCGCCCGCATCGAGGAGTCAGCCGACCACTACATCGAATACGCCCGCGGCTACGCCGCCGAGGAGATGGCGCGGCGCGAGGGCGCTGGAGGACGACCGTGACCGAGGAGGAATCGCTCGCGATCCGCCGGCCGTTGCGCGAGGCCGGTGTCGCCCCGTTCGGCGCGAAGGCGCTGGCGGGGCTTTTCGTTCTCGCCGCGTTCGTCGTGACGCTCATCGCGGGCGTCGCGGCGGCCGATTGTCCCGGGATCGAAGAGACGCTGAGCGCGATCGAGCGCGCGCCGACCGTCGCCGAGTCGGCGCGGGACCGGATCGAGGCGGCGCGCTGCTACAGGACGAGCGGCGAGTACCTCGCGCTCTGGCGCGTGCTTTCTCCCGTCGTGGAGTCGGCCGAGCGCGGCGCGGCATGGGACGAGGCCATGGAGATCCTCGGCGACGCGCTCCTGGCGCGCGGCCTGTACCTCCGGGCGGCGACGGCGTACTCGGCGGCGCTCGCCGAAGCGTCCGGCGGGGTGGCCGCCCAGCACGCGAGGGCGTCGCTCGAGTCGCTCCTTCCCGCGCTCGAGCCGGGCGAGCGGCGGTACCTGCTCCACCGATTCCCCGGCTCCGGCGTGCTCTGCGAGACGCGCGCCGCGATGGCGGAGGCCGCGCTCGAGCAGGGTGACGCCGAGGAGGCGCTCCGGCTCGCGCGCGTGGGCGGCTGCGAAGGACAGGGGCGCGTCACCGACCGGATCACGGACGCTCTCTCCACGGCGTCCGCTCGCCTGGCCGCCTCCCGCGGCGACGACTTCTTCACGATCGGCGTGCTGGGGCCCTTGACCGGCGAACTCGCCCGTTACGGCGAGGCGCTCTCGCAGGGCGTCTCGCTCGCGATCGAGGAACACAACCGCCGCTCGCCCGTCGAGCTTTCGGTGCGCGTGGTCAACACGGCATCCGATCCGGTGCGCGCGGCGGCGGCCGCGGAGACGCTCGCCGCCTCGGGCGCCGGCGCGGTCGTCGGCGACATCCTCTCCTCCGCCACGCTCGTCGCGGCGGCGTCGCTTCGCGCGAGCGAGACCGTGCTCGTCTCGCCCGCCGCGGTCGAGGACCGGATCGGGCTCGTCGGACCGCACGTCTTCCAGAGCATGGTGCCGCGGCGCCTGCAAGGGCGCGCGCTCGCCGAGTACGCGGTGCGGCAGCGCGGCTGGAGGCGCCTGGCGGTGCTCAGTCCGGAGACGGACGACGCCGCCTCGCTCGCCGCGGCGTTCACGGGTCGCGTGCGCGAACTGGAGTCGGAGATCGTCTTCGAGGAGAGCTTCGAGCCGGGGGACGTCTACTTCGGGCCGGTCCTCCAGAGGGTGGCCGAGACTGCGCCGGATGCCCTTTTCGCGGCGGGCGAGACCGACGAGCTGGCCGAACTGGTTTCGCAACTCGCCAGGCAAGGCGGGGGTATTGCGTTGCTAGGGCCGGAAACGTTCGGGCAGCCGGAGGTGCTGTCGGCGCTGACCGATCTGCCCGGCGAGGCGGCGTACGTGGAGGATTACTATCTGCTGCCGGCATCGCGCGAGGAGGCGTTCCTCGAGCGCTACCGCGAGCTCTACGGCGCGGCGCCGGACCGCTTCGCGCGGAACGGATACGTCGCCGCCACACTTCTCGCGAAGGCTTACGAAGCCGGCGCGTACAGCCGCCGGAGCCTTCGCGAGCGCCTCGAATCGAAGCTGGGGGCGGACCCGTTCCTCAAGCGCCGGCGGATCCTGGAGCCGGACGAGGACGTGGCGCGGGTCGCCGTCTACCGGGTCGAGCGAGGCGAGGTCGTGCGCGCGGATCCGTAGCGCCGCGCGTGCGGCGCACGAGGCGCTCCGTCGAGGAGCGTCTCACGACAAGGAGGACCCATGATCGGTCTCTTGGTACTCGTCGGTCTCATCGTGGTCATCGGACTCTGGCTCGCGGGCGGGTACAACGCGCTCGTCGGCCTGAGGCAGCAGGTGAAGAACGCCTGGTCGCAGATCGACGTGCAGCTCAAGCGGCGTTACGACCTCATCCCGAACCTGGTCGAGGTCGTGAAGGACTACATGAGCTACGAGCAGGAGACGCTGCAGAAGGTGATCCAGGCGCGCAACCAGGCGATCGCCGCGTCGGGGCCGGCGCAGAAGGGGCCGGCGGAAGAGCAGTTGACGCAGGCGGTGCGCGGCCTCTTCGCGCTCTTCGAGAACTATCCCGACTTGAAGGCGAACCAGAACGTCGCGCAGCTCCAGGAGGAGCTGACCTCGACCGAGAACAAGATCTCGTTCGCGCGGCAGTTCTACAACGACACGGTCATGCGGTTCAACACGCGCGTCCAGCAGTTCCCGATGAACATCATCGCGTCGATCTTTAGCTTCAAGAGCGAGCAGTTCTTCGAGACGCAGGGCGCGGAACGCGAGCCTGTGCGCGTGGATCTCCGCTAGCCGATGTACGCCGAGATCGCCGCGAACCGCCGGAACAGCTGGTTCCTCGTTCTCCTGTTCGCGCTCCTCGTGATCGCGCTCGGGTACGTGATCGGGCTCGCGTGGGACGCGGGTCCCGCGGGATTGGTCTTCGCGTCGGTCGTGGCCGTCGCCATGACGCTCACGGGCTACTTCAGCGGCGACAAGATGCTCCTGGCCGCAAGCGGCGCGAAGGCGATCGAGAAGAAGGACGCGCCGCAGCTCTGGAACGTGATCGAGGAGCTGTCGATCGCGGGCGGCGTGCCGATGCCGAAGGTCTACGTCATCCAGGACAGCGCGCCGAACGCGTTCGCGACCGGGCGGGACCCGCGCCATGCCTCGGTCGCGATCACGACGGGGCTCCTCGAGAAGCTCTCGCGCGACGAGCTGCAGGGCGTGATGGCCCACGAGCTGTCGCACGTGAAGAACCTCGACATCCGCTTCGCGATGCTCGCGGGCGTGCTCGTCGGGGTCGTGGCGCTCCTGTCCGACTGGTGGGGCGGCCCGCGGCGCCGCCGCGGCCGCTCCGGCGACGGCGGCGCGGGGATCATCCTCCTCGTCGTGGGGCTCGTCTTCGCGATCCTGGCGCCGCTCTTCGCGAAGCTCCTCCAACTCGCGATCTCGCGCCAGCGCGAGTACCTCGCGGACGCCTCCGCGGCGCTCCTGACGCGCTATCCGGAGGGGCTCGCGTCCGCATTGGAGAAGATCGCCAGGGACCCGGACGTGCTCGAAGTCGCGAACCGGGCGACGCAGCACCTGTACATCGTGAACCCGATCAAGCCGTTCGAAGCGCGCGCGAAGACGCTCTTCAGCACGCATCCGCCGCTCGAGGAGCGCGTTCGGAGGCTGCGGAGCATGGCGGGCGGCGCGCCCCGCCCCGAGGAGGCCGCGCCGGCGGGGGCGTAGGCGCCGGGTCGCGCGGGCGACCGCGCCGGCAAGGCGTGTGCGGCGCCGCGGGCGGCGCCCGTGCTCCCGCTACCGCGTGATGATCCGGAAGACGATCGGGAATCGCGCCCAGAAGTCGGTCGGCTTCCCGTCCTCGTGGTAGGCGCGGAACCGGCACTTGTACACCGCGTCGATCGCCGCGCGCTGCATGCTGGGGCTCACGTGCGACTCCTCGACGTGGACCCTCCGCACGTTCCCCTCCGTGTCCACGAGCGCCCGCAGCACGATGCGCCCTTCGAGTCCCAGCTCCAGTGCATCCGCCGGATACACCGGCTTCTCGAGGTGGATGAGGTAGTCCTCGGGCACGGTCACTTCGGGGAGCCCGAGCGTGCGGAGCGCAAAGGCGATGTCGTCGTCGGGGCTCACGCGCACCTCGCGGCGGTCATGCGCGACCGGGAGCTGCTTCAGCTCCTCGCCCGTCTCTGCGGTGACGGCGCCGAAGTCGAGGTTCTCCACGCGGAACGCGGACCCGGTCGCGAGCCAGCGCGCGGCGCGCTCCTCGCGCTCCGCGATGACCTCGCGCTGCACGCTGAGCTGCGGATACAGGCGCACCGGCCCTTCGTAGCCGACCGTGCGGGGAAGCGGGAAGAAGGATGCGCTCTGCGGATACGAGAGGGCGGCCACGGCATGCACGGCGGCCGCGAAGACGAGCGCGACGCGGAGACGGCGGACGTAGCCGCGGTTCACGTCGTTCCGCTTGCGACCCGCGGTGATCATGCTCAGCCTCCGGGAGCGCCCGGCGCCCCGGCAGACGCACGGGATCGCTCCCGCATCAATTCTGATCCGGCGCGCTCGATTCCGCCAGGCCGAACTCGACGCGCACGGCCGTGGATTCCGCCTCGAACGCGCGCTCCCAGCGAGGCCCTCCGGCGTACGCCGCCTCGATCCGGTGCGCGCCGCGCTCGACACGCTCGAAGCGGAACGATCCGTCCGCGTCGGGGGAGAGCGAGAGATACCCGTCCAGCGTGACGACCGCATCGGAAGGCGCGCGCTCCGCGGCCGCGGGGAGCGTCCCCGCGACGGCGGCTCCGGCCGGCGCCCCGAAGTGCGCGAGGAGGCCCTGGTAGAGCGTGTACGCCTCGAGCCGGAGTTCGGTCGCCGAAAGGAGATGGCGCTCGGTCGCGGCGTCCGCGATCGAGGCGAGGTTGACGAACACCGCCGCCGCGCTCGTCTGCTGGATGACGAACTGCACGTCCTCGACGACGCGCGCGCCCGGACCGAGCGCCGCCGCGAGATCCGCCGCGAGCCGCGCGCCGTCGCGGCTTCCCGGGTAATGCCCGACGCTCACCGGCGGCTGCTTCGCCCCCAACGCGCGGTGTCCTATCCGCACGAAGCGCTGCGGCGCGAACCGCTCGGAGTCGAGGATCCGCGCGAGCGCCGAGACCGGCACATCGGCCTCGCGCGTCAGGTGCACGCGCGCGCCCGCCGACTCGAGGAGCGCCGCCAGCGCCAGCGCGACGCGCAGGTTCACGTCGGCCGCGCGAAGGCTCGTCGGTCCGAGGCCCCCGTTCTCGTCCCCGCCGCCTTCGGGGTCCACGACGATCCGCACGCCGTGGAGCACACCGCCAGCGACCGGCTCGAGCGCGATGCGCGGCGCCGCCGGCGTCCGCGTCTCGCGATAGCCGGGCGCCAGGACGCGGAGCGTCTCCGCCGCGTCGGCGACCGCGAACCAGCCGTCGCGGTTTGCGAGGCGCCGCGCGCCGGCCGCGGCGACCGACGCGAGCGGCACGGCGCGCCCGTCGCGCGCGTCCACGCAGAATCCCGAGGCGCCGGCGGCGCCCTCGCGCCCGATCGCCGCTTCGGCGGAGGCGGCGCCCGCGCGCGCGCCGATCGCGTGCCCCGCGGCGTGCTCGAGGTAGAGAGTGGTCGTGCCCGCGCGCGTCCGCGTCGCCGCCGGCGGGATCGCCTTCGCGGGCGGTGGGCCGTCCGCGGCGACGAGCGCCGCCGATCCGATCGTCCAGGCGACCTCGGTGGAATCCGCGACCGGCTGGCCGTGCGCGTCGAGGACGATCGCCGTGACCGCCAGAGGTCCGCGCGCCGGCATCGTGTCCGGCGCGACCGCGAGGAGCACCCGCGCGGGCGGCGAGTCGGTGCGGAAGCGCCAGGCGCGGGACGGGGTGGCGTTCCCGCGGACGTTTCGCGCGCGAAGCTCGGCGCGGTGCTCGCCGTTCGCGATCGGCGCGGGCGGCGCGTACGTGACGAGCCCTTCCGCCGGATCGAAGAAGGAGGAGACGGGCGCATCATCCAGCGTCAGCTCGACCGTGAGCGGATCGATCGCGTTGCCGCGGTCGTCCGCGATCTGCGCCGCGATGAGCGGCGTGGCGGTCGTCACCGTGACGTTCTGCGGTGAGGCGTCCTTCACGTCGGGAACGCCGTCGCGAAAGTAGTCCGCGATCCCCTTGAAGTAGCCGGCGGCTTCGCGGGCCGCGGTCGCCGGATTGCGGTAGCGCTTCTCCATCGGCGGGTGCGAGAGATGCGCCGCCTCGCCGAGGACGGCGGCCGCCTCGGTCCTTCGCAGCACGAAGTAGTTCCCCGGAAGCAGACGGTTCTCCGGGATCCCGAGCGCCTCGACGAGGCGCCTGTGGATGCGCTGGGCGACGTCGAGCGACGGGCCGGGATCGGTCAGCTTGAAGTACGTCTCGGTACGGTTCGTCTTCCGGTTCACGTTCGGATCGGCGTTGTGGTGGAGCGAGACGAAGAGGTCGGGGCGGAAGTCGTTCGCGATCCTCACGCGCTCGGCGAGGTCGGGGCGCGTCTCCTTCTCGCCCGGCTTCAGGAAATCGCGATCCTCCGTGCGGGTCACCAGCACCTCGGCGCCGGCGTCGGTGAGAAATCCCCACAGATAGAGGCTCACCGCGAGGTTCACGTCCGCCTCGTGCGTTCCCTTCTTGCCGATCATGCCGGGGAACGTGCCGCCGTGCCCCGGATCGAGCACGATCCGCTTGCGGCGAACGGCCGATGCGTCGAAGCGCGCCAGTTCCTCGCGCAGGCGGAGGTACTCGGGATCGGTGCGCAGCGTCTCGTACGTGGGAAGGGGTGGAAACCGCTTCGCGCACCCGCCGGCGGCAGCGATCGCGGCCACGATGCAGGCGGCGCGCGCCAGGGCCCGTCCGCTCGGCAGCGCGACCGGCGCCCGCGGGAGCCGCGCGCCGGCGCGCCGGGTCGAACGGATCGAATCCATGCGCCGCATTGTGGCAGAGGCCCGAAGCGGGCGTCAACGCGCCGGCCTCGTTTGATACCATCGTACCGTCTGCCGGGCACATGGAGGTCGGTATGTCTCGAGCCATTGTTCCAGTCGCCTTGCTCCTCCTCAGCGCAGCGGCTCTCTCCGGCTGCCTACTCTCCGATGATGACGACGATCGCGACTCGGCGGGGCTCGTGCTCGCGATCGCGGCGAGCGAGCCCAGCGTGGCTCCCACCGAATTCGCGCGCATCGATGTGAGCGGCGTGAACGCCGGGAAGAGGCGGGTCGTCTGGGGGCGCGGCAGCTCGAGCTGCCAGTTCTCCGCGATCGCGCGGGTGGACGGGAAGTTCTATCACGCGCTCGACGAGCGCGCGTGCACCGACGATCTCGCCGAGCAAGGGCTCGACCCGGGCCGCTCGCGCGCGGAGAGCTGGACGTGGAACGGGCTCATCCTCAAGAACGGAGGCTGGGAGCAGCTTCCCGCTGGCGTGTACACGCTCTATGCGGCCGCCGGAGATCACACGAGCCGCCACCCGGTCACTGTGAGGGTGTTCGGTCCCTAGTCTGGATTATTCATGAGGCGACCTGCTGCGGTGGCGAATCTGCCCGTGGATCCTGCGT
>Ga0326597_10005295_pt1 | contig 17942 bp, 12 predicted proteins | sample RVTome_12_FD_203789 | JGI IMG/M metagenome (GOLD analysis project Ga0326597, IMG submission 203789) | Soil microbial communities from uranium-contaminated site in the Upper Colorado River Basin, Wyoming, United States - RVT100D185 | ecosystem: Environmental > Terrestrial > Soil > Contaminated >... | reverse complement strand
CTCTTCTGGGCGGTGACCTTCTTGGGGTCGATGTAGACGTCCATGCCGACCTGGATCGTCTTTCCCTTGGCCGGCATCTGGAAGGCCTCGGAGCGCTCGAGCTTGCCGTTCTTGCCGTAGTGGAACAGGTAGTGAGGCAGCGCCGACGGACCGCCGGTGTGATTCTGGATGACCGCCCGCACGTTGACAGTGTCACCGATCATGGCCACGGGGTAACCGGCGAATCCGGTGATCGCCAGGTCGGGCACGAGCTGCGCGTTCTTCAGCAGGGAGTCATCGAGTCGCTTGGGCGACTGCCCGAGCACGGTTCCCTCCTCGCGATTGTCCAGCCTCGGTCCCGACGGCTTCTGGGGCGGCGGCGGCGCGGTCACCACCAGGTTCCGGGGCCCCTTGAACTTCAGCTGGCCATTGTTATTCGCCACGCCCAGCCAGTACGTGCCGGCCTTCATGTTGGCGGGCAGGTTGACCTTGATGGCGCTCGAGGTCCACTTCGAAACGGCCGGGATGCTGCTGATGAACGTCGCTCCCTGCCCGTAGACGACCTGCTTCTGCTTTTGCTCGGGGAACTCCTTTCCGACGATCTTCACCTGGTCTCCCGGTTTGGCCGTGCCCGGTTGGTAGCTGAAGATCTTGGTTTCGGCGCCGGCCGGCTGGCAGAGTCCGGCGAGCGTGAACAGCGATGCGAGGGCGAGCGTCTGGGTGGAAGTTCGGAGGTTCATGATCGGAGCTCCAGGAAAGGGGTGGGACGTCAGTCAACTGATGCCTCCAGCGCGCACCGGCGGCCGATCCCACGGAGATTCCTGGTTTTTCCCGCCCCGCTTCCGACCGGAAACGCCGGGATTGCTAAACTCTGCGGTCCGGCCCCTGCATCCTGGATAGGAAGGCAAGCAAATGAACAGACGTCATCCATCGCGGGTGCGGACCGCGATCCTCCAGGTCCTGCTGATTCTCCCGCTCTGGACCACGGCCTCGGCCCAGGACGAACCGGTCGACCTCGAGGTGGTCACCCTCATTCGCAACGAGGGCCTGCGTCATTCCGAGGTCATGGAGACCTTGAGCTACCTGACCGACGTGATCGGACCGCGCCTGACCGGATCCCCCGCCATGCGGGAGGCCAATGAGTGGACCGCGGCGCGAATGACGGAATGGGGCCTGGTGAATGCACACCTCGAAACCTACGGCCCGTTCGGCCGCGGCTGGTCGTTCAGCCGCTGCACCGTCCACCTGTGTGCGCCCCGCCAGACTCCGCTCTTCGCCCTGCCGAAGGCCTGGACCCCCGGCACCGCCGGGCCGGTGCGGGGCCTGGTGCGGCGCGTGACGCTGGAGTCGACGGAGGACCTGGAAAAGCACAAGGGCCAGCTTCAGGGCCTGATTCTGCTCTTGGATGACGCCGCGGAGCTCGAACTCGACGGCGACGAAGCCTTCCAGCGACATTCCGACGACGAACTGGACGAGCTGGTGACCTTTCCCGTGCCGGCCGACCGCGCGCGGCGGGGCGATCGGAGAGGCGGGCGGTCCCGGTATGCCGGTCGCAGGGCGTTCCAGAAGACGCTGCTCAAGTACCTGGTCGATGAAGGCGTCCTTGCCACTCTGTCCGTCAGTTCGCAGCCGAACGGCATTCTCCGCGTCGGCGGCGGCGGCTCCCGGCAACCGGATGAATCACCCGGCGTGCCGTCCTTGGTGATGGCCGCCGAGCACTACAATCTGCTCGCGCGCCTGGTGGAGCGGGAACTTCAGGTCGAACTCGAGATCGACGTGGAGGCCACTTTCCACGACGGCGATCCGATGGCCTTCAACACCGTCGCGGAAATCGCGGGCTCTGACCTGGCCGATCAGGTCGTCATGCTGGGCGGCCACCTCGACTCCTGGCACGCGGGCACCGGAGCCACCGACAACGCGGCCGGTTGCGCCGTGATGATGGAGGCGGCCCGGATTCTGCAGGCGCTCGAGCTCAAGCCGCGGCGCACCATCCGGGTAGCCCTCTGGAGCGGCGAGGAGCAGGGGCTGCTCGGGTCGCGCGCCTACGTGAAGGAACACTTCGCCTACCGCGAGGAACTCGAGGAGGAAGAAGGGTCCGAGAACGACCGGCCCCGGCAGGGGGAGTTGATCCTGCGCCCTGAGCACGCCGGCCTCGCGGCCTACTTCAACGTGGACAACGGCAGCGGCCGGATCCGGGGCGTGTACGCCGAGGAGAATGCCGCAGTAAGGCCGATTTTCGGGGCCTGGCTCGAGCCGTTCGTCGATCTGGGCGCCGACACCGTCACGCTGCGCAAGACCGGCGGAACCGATCACGGGTCGTTCCAGGCCGTCGGCCTGGCCGGATTCCAGTTCATTCAGGATGAGCTGGACTACTCCAGCCGGACTCACCACACGCATCTCGACACCTACGAGCACGTTCAGGCCGAAGACCTGAAGCAGGCCTCGGTGATCGTGGCCGCTTTCGCCTATCACGCCGCCATGCGCGATGAACCGCTGCCAAGGCCGCCGCTGCCGCGCACTGTGGGTACGGGGCGCACGATTCCAAATCGGTGAACCACAGGTGCGGGCGGGAGGATTCTGATACGCTCTCCGGTCCGCCGCTCACGCTTGCGAGAATGACATGCGCTCTACATCAATGATCATCGTGGGGGTCATCGTGGGGGCCATCCTGGGTTGGTTCCTGCTCGCCTCGACCGCGGTCCCTCAGGGTCAGCGCGGCCGCCGCGCCTTCGAACCGGTCGAACTGAAACACTTCACCTACAAGCTCGAGAAATTCGAGGCGCCGAGCCTCGAGGACGGCCAGGGCGAATACGGCGTCTATCTGCCCGCGGGCTACGACGAGAGCGAAGCGGTCTATCCGCTGATTCTCTGGCTGCATGGCATGAACGAGGACGCCAGCCGGTTCCATGACGGCGGCGGCGCCAAGGTCCTGGAACAGTTGCGCGCGGACGATCAGATCCCGGAGCTGATCCTGGTGGCGCCGTCCGCGCCGCGCCGCACGATCTACGCCGACGGCGAGGCGGCCGGAAACGTGGAGAAGTACATTCTCGAGGATCTGATGACCCACCTCGAGCGAACCTATCGGATTTCCAAGAAGCGCCGGCAGCGCGCGCTCATGGGAGTCAGCATGGGCGGCCTGGGCGCGCTCCGGATCGCGCTGCATGAGCCGATGCGCTTCGGCACGGTGGCGGTGCATTCCGCGGCGGCCTTTCCGCCCGATCCGTCGGAGCTTTCGGCCGAAGCCCGCGAGCGCGTGCAGCGGACGATCCAATGGATGGGACTCGGCGAGCTGCTCGGCAACCCGATCGATGCCGAGAAGTGGGCGCGCTACATCCCCGCCGCGATGGCAAAGACGCTGAAACCGGAGGATCTGCATGCGCTCCGCATCTACTTCGACGCCGGCACGGCCGATCGATACGGCTTCGGTCCGCCCAACGAGGAACTCCACCGGCTCCTGGAGGCCCGGGGCATCGAGCATGAATTCACCCTGGTGGAAGGCGGCGGGCACTCCTGGGGCAGCGGCACGCTGCAGACGCGCCTGGTGCATTCGCTGAAGTTCGCGATGCGCGCGCCCGCGAAGCCGCCGCCCGAGACGCAAAAGGGTTAGAGCCCACAGCGCTTCCCACTCCTCGCTGGAATGGTGCCTCGATTCCGACGCGCTCATGCAAGGCAGCCTGCGTGGGCGTCCCCGTCCGGTTCCGTCCGATGCCCCAGGACGTTCATGCAAAGCCGCCAGATCAGGAAGAGGCGCCCGTTCCGGGCGAGGGCCGCTTTCGTGACAGCCGGTGAGACGAGGGTCGAGCCGGTGGCGGGAAGCGGCGCGGCCTGCTACGCCCCGGTGGCGCCAGTGGGCCCCGGGTAACACTGGCGGTCCCAGACCTCGTAGATCGTCGCGTGAACTGTCGACCCCGAGCCGGCGCACATGAGCACACCACCCCAGCAAGTCGGGAAGTTTTCCTCGATTTGCAGTTGCCTTGGTGGATTCTCAGCAGCTTCTTCTCCTGGTTTCACAACAGGTTCGGTAAATCCCCGAAAAGCCGTCTCGATTTTGTGATTCTTGATCCGGCGCTCTGGTTGGGCATTGCGTGTGCTTTTTCGGCGGGAGAAGAACTCGACCTCTACCTTTTGGAGATTGCCCATCATGCTCGCGAGTGTGCGTTCCCGTGTCGCAACTGTCCTGCTCCTGTTGATCTCGCTCACCACGCTGGCCCGCACTCAAGAGCTGCCCCTGTCCGGCACCAACGGTTTCGAGCTGATCTACGCCTCCTCTCCGGCGGGGGTCTCGCAGCCCTTCGCCGTCGCGCCCCAGTTCTCCAGCCAGCTCGTGCCGATCACATCCCCGGTCAATGCGGTTCCGTCGAGATGGGCACACCGCCGCAGGACCATGGGCGCGCTCGAGACCAGCATCACCTACGTCCAACCATTGGTCTTCATGACGCCGATGGGGGACGCGCCCGGCAACGGCGCGATCCATCTGATCGACGGCCGCGGCGGATCGGTCGCCTCGCTGCTGGTCGTGACCGGGAACCCGGCGGGTTATGACCTGGCGGTCGACGAGTCGCTCCAATACGTCTTCGCCGTGGAGGACCAGGGCGACGGCACGACCACGCTGCGGGGCTTCTCCTACGGAACCGTGGGCAACCTGCTGCCGCTCAATCCACCGACCCTGACGCTGTCCGGCCCACCGTCCGCCTACGTGAACCGGATCGGCGCGGAGCCGGACGCCGACGTCCTGCACGTCCCCACCACGGCCGGCATTCACGTCATCCAACTCTCGGCCATGGCGCCCCAGATGAGCGCGGTCCAGTTCGCCGGTACCGCGCCGGCAGCGCCCACCACCAATCCGGCCCGGTTCGATCGCTCCGGCACGGTGAGTTGGGTGATCGGCACCAGCCTGTTCGACGCGGGCGGATCTCCGACCGAGGCGAGTTGGCTCTGCTGGGACCGCACCGGCGCGTCCGAATCGAACAGCTTCGGCCAGGTCACCAGCGATCCCTCGAAGATGTGGGTCCCGGCGGCCGGCACCGAGGAACTGGCGGTGGTCGGCAACGGCGCCGACACCTACGTCTACTACCTGCTCCGCGAGCCGCCGCCCGGCACCTTCTTCATCAAGCCGTCGGCGATCGGCGTCGTAAAGATCCTGGGCGCGGCGGCCGCCGTGACTTCGATCATCGACTGTCCCGAGGACTGCGGCGAACCGTTCGCCAATCCGGCGGTGTCCGGAACCCGCGTGGCTCTCGAAAGCAGCCTCGGCCCACCCTTCACCAGCGAGCCTCCGGGCGGCGCCGAGAAGATCAGCATCATCTATTCACCGCTCGATCCGCTGGGCGCCGGCACTGCGGACGGTCTCCTGGCCGTGCCCGGCCCGCTCGGCGGACGGATCAGCACCAAGGGTATGGACCGGCCGATCTGGACCCATGACGGCACCCGCGTGGTCTCCTGCACCAGCCACTTCCCCGGCGCGCCGAATCCGATGGCGCCCGGAATCGAAGTGCTCGACGTGCCCGCGACCGTCGCGCTGAACCGTTACACCAGTCCTCACGTGGTGGTGCAGAATCCGACCTCGCCGAACCGCTCGATCATTTTCCCGTCGATCTTCACTCCGCGCGACCCGGTCGCGGCCGCCTTCTGGAATCCGCTGTCGTTCGTCGGCAACGTGTTCCACGATGGGATGGCCTCGATCATGACCGCCTCCTTCGGCGAACTGGGCCAGAAGCAGCTCGACAGCTTCACGCAGTCGGCGGATGTCCCGAACTTCCCGGCCATTCTGCCGCCCTCGTTCGACGACCCGAACGGATCGCTGACGCCGATCCCGGCCTCGTTCGGCGCGCGCCGCACCAGCTTCAATCTGATCCCGAACATCAGCCTGCGGGGGCTGATCATGCAGGCCGCCATCGATGATGAGATCCTGGTTCAGCCGACCGGCTCGAACCACCTCGCCACGGTCGGTATCGGCGTGTCCGCGGATCCGATCCGCTACGCCCTGCCGGCCGGCTGGATCACCACGACCGAATTCCTGTCCCTCTGATTCCTCCCGAAGAAAGGGTATCGATCCCATGCGACCTCTCTGCTTCACGCTCCTGCTCGCACTCGGCCTGACTTCCAGCGACGCCCTCGCGGCCGACTGGGTCGTCAGCAAGAACGGCGGCGATTTCCAGACTATCGGCCAGGCCATGGCGGCCGCCAGCCCGAACGACCGCATCCTGGTCATGCCCGGGGCTTATCCGGCCTTTCAGTTCACCGTGGCGGTGGATGTCATCGGACTGGGTGCGACCCCGTCGGCCGTGACCATCGACCGGGTCGACTACCATGTCAGCATTCCGGTCAACGACTACGACACGTTGCTCTCCAATGTGACCGTGGGTAGCGACGACGCGCGGGACGGCATTGCCATCTCCGGCAATGAGCTGCCGCCCGGCACCTTCCACATCGATGGCGTGATCGTCGACGGCGCGATCTTCCTGGCCAGTCAGGACAGCGGCTTCTACCTGCTGATGACCAACAGCCGCGTTTCCAATCAGCCGGGCGAGGGCTTCCTGGACGCGGCCTTCTACTTCGGTGGATCGAACTGCTACCTGGACATCCGCAACAGCACCATCGCCGGATCGAACGGAACGTCCGGCCACAAGGCCTATTCCGGCCTGCGGCTGGTCGCCGGCACGAACGGGCGCCTCAGCAATGCGGTCGTTCTGGGCGGTGTCGGCTCGGCGGCCTTCCCCGAGGGCGCCACCGCGTTGATTCGGGGATCGTCGCCCGGAACCGTCGAGCTGCGGCTGGACGGCGGCACGAAGATCACGGGCGGCGGCGGCTTCGCCTCAGGCGCCGGCGGCCACGGCGTGGACGTCTCGGGCACGATCTGGGCCGGACAGGTCCAGACGGCGGGCGGCAACGGCACGCCGCCGGGACTGGCGTACGCCGATGCCCAACCGACCACCTTGGGAGTCGACCTGCATCTCGCGCTGTCGCCGGTCCTCGAGAACGCGGCGGGCCGGTCCTTCCTGATCCCCGGCGACACGTTCTCGCTGGACATGGCCACGCCGGCAGCCAACACCGCGATCGCCGTCGGCTTCGATCTGGGCGTGCCGTCGGGCGGCCTGTTCCTGCCGGTCAGCTTGCCGAACGCGCTGCTGGTCATGGGCAACTCGGTCCAGGTGGAGATTCCGCCCCTCCCGGCTGGCGCGGCCAACGGCATCGAAGTCTATGCTCAGGGTCTGACGAACGTCTCCGGCGGGCTGCAGCTCAGCGAGACGGCTTCGATCCGGATCGATCTGAATCCCTGACCGAATCCGGCGCGGCAAAGTCCCCCCAAGACCCAAAGGACCCAAAGGACCCAAAGGACCCCGAAGGGTCCCAGGAGCGATGATGCGGAGATCCGGAATTCTCTGGCGGGCGGCCATGCTGTTCGCCCTGTGCGCACTGCCGGCCGCCGCCGGAGAAGCCGACCCGACCCAGGCCGAGGTGCCGCTGCCCGCACTCGCGGGCTGGCGGGCCTCGCTGGTCATCGATAACGACGTGGGCGTCTGGACCGTGGGCGCGACCCAGGTCTTCCCGAGCTTCGCCTGTCCCGAGATCTTCGGGCTGGACGACAAGGGACGCTGCATCATTCTCGTGTCGTACAGCGGGAAGTGGACGCCGTTCCAGACGGTGCAAGATGGCAAGTGGCTGGGAGCGCTGGTCCGGCTCGACCTCGATCCACACCTGGAAGGTCCGGAGATCTACACCGGCGGCCAGAAGGGGAACCTGTTCCAGATCCGGGCCCACAAGGAAGTCGACTTCGACACGCGGATCGTGGCTCGCTTCCCCGGGGAGGAGATCCACACGATGGTGGGAGGCGACCTGCTTCCCGATCGTCCGGGACAGGAGCTGATCGCCTTCTCGCGGCTGGGCCTGGTCTGGGACCTCCGGCCGGGCGACCAGCCGGGCGATCCGTTCAGCGCGCCGGTCATCGCCACGCTCGACGGTCGCGTGCGCCAGGCGGAGGTCCTGCCGGCCGCCCCGGGACAGGCGCCCCAGGCTCCTTGGATCGCGGCCACCGCCCGGTTCGGCAAGCTGCTGCTGGTCCGCATGAACGGCCAGGGCCTGGACGTGCGCGCGGTCACCGAGGAGCCGATGGGGCTGGGCCGGATGGCGGTGCGCGCGGGCGACCCCGGCCAGCCGGCGGTGATCTACGCTTGCCGGGACGACGGACTCGTGCTCCGTCTCGAAGGGCGCCCGGAGCAGGCCGAGTGGAAGCGCGAAGTCATCTTCGCCGGCCCCCAGGGCACCCGGGGCGTGGTCTCCGGGCGCTTCCATGAAGATCCCTCGGTGGAGACCGTGGCGGTCTTCGGGTACTCGAAGCGGGTGCAGCTCCTCTCGCGCAAGCCGGGCGGAGCCTGGAACGTGGAGACGCTCTTCGTCGATCGGGACAAGGGCCACTGGCTCGCCGCGGCGGAGCTGGATGGCCGCAACGCCACCGATGAGCTGATCGGCTCCGGCTATGGCGCGCGGATCTTCCTGCTCTCCCGGCCGCCCGGATACGGACTGAAGGACGTCCCGACCTCTCCCGAACTCGACCCGATTCCGGAACCGGACGCCGGCGGGGAGTGATCGAGCCGGCGCCCGCGCGCGGATTCTTTTCCACAAAAATTCCGGTGACCCTCCGTGTTCCCGTTCCTGTTTGCCGGCACGACTGAGCCCGGAAGCCGCTGCTTTCCGATTCACTCGACCGGGCAACCACGGGAGTCCTCACATGCAACGATCGCTTCTTTTCGCGGCCCTGCTGCTGGCCGCCTTCAATGCCTCCGTCCAGGCGGGTCAGGTCTACAACAACACGACGAGCTGGACCGGTTCGAACGTGATCCTGTCCGGCGCCGAATGGGGCGACGACGTCCACCTGACATCCGCGGGAAACATGACCGGGTTCCAGTTCGGGTACATCTCGAACGGCTCCACCCAGGCGACGATCCGGTTCCACGTCAATGACGCGACCAACACCACGCTGCCGGTGAGCGGCGGAGAATTCCACACCGAGGTGGTGGCGATCCCGGGCGGCGGCAGCTCGGGACTCAAGACCGTCACGCTGGGCTCGCCCGTCGCGGTGCCGCAGGACCTCTGGATGTCGATCCAGTTCAACGGCGGCTCCGGCTCGGCGCCGCTCTACGATCCGCCTTCCGTGGGCTGGAGCGACAGCGGGATGATCGTGCATGTTGCCTCGGGCACGGCCGGCAACCTGCTGGGCGGCAATCGGAACAGCTTCCAGCTCTCGGTCAGCCTCGCGGACCCGAGTCCCTGGACCGATCTGGGCCACGCTCTCGCCGGCACGAACGGCCTGCCCAGCCTCACCGGCAGCGGCACGCTCGCGGGCGGCACGAGCTTCACGCTGACGCTCGGCAGCGCCCGGCAGAACGCCACGGCCTTCCTGGTGATCGGGCTGACCCGGATCGATCAGCCCTTCGCGGGCGGCATGCTGGTGCCCCAGGTGGATGATTTCTTCACCCTGCCCACCGACTCGAGCGGCAGCCTGGCGATCAATGGCACGGTGCCCGCGGGGGCTCCTTCCGGCGCCGATCTCTACTTCCAGTACTGGATCATCGATCCCGCCGGCCCCTTCGGCAAGGCGGCCAGCAACGGCCTGCAGGCCACGTTGCCCTGACGTCCCGGTCCGGCAGAGGGTAGACTGGGTCGGACCCTCTGCCGGACGACTGCCGGACGACTGCTGGATGAGCGACCCGATCGAACTGACCCCGAGCCTCTACGGCGAACTCGAAGAACGCGCTCGGGCCATCCTGGGCTTGCGGCGCCTTTGCAATCAGCCCGAGACCCTCTCACTGGTCCATCAGGCCTGCCTGAAGATCATGAAGGGGGAGCCTCAGCCGAAGTTCGAGACGCGGGCCGAGTTCCTGGCCTTTTCGGCCAAGACCATGCGGCACGTGTTGATCGATCTGGCCCGCTCCCGCAACGCTCTGATGCGGGGCGGCGGCAAGCCTGACCTGCCGCTCGAAGCCGCGGGCGATCCGGCGGACAGGCAGGCCGGACCGGAGGCCGAGATCCTGGATGTTCACGAGAAGCTGAAGCGCCTCGCCGCGAATGATCCCAAGCTGGCCCAGCTCGTCGAGCTGAAGTTCTTCGGAGGCTGCACCTTTCAGGAGATCGCCGACGTGATCGGCGGCACTCGACAGGGTGCGGAGGCCGAGTGGCAGTTCGCCAAGGTCTGGCTGCGAGGCGCGCTGTCCGAAGATTGACACGGAGCGACCGTGGAACAGCACCGTTTCCAGCGGATCAAGGAACTGTTTCTGGAGGCCCGGACCCTCCCCCTCGAGGAGAGCCGTGGCTGGCTCGAAGAGCACTGCGAAGACCCGCAGCTTCGCGAGGAGGTCAGACGGTTGCTGGCCGACCATGCCGAGGCCGCCGGCGCGCTCGAAACCCCCGCGTTCGAACTGGCCGGCCTGTCCGCACAGGAGCCGGAGCAACGGATCGGCGAACGGATCGGCCCGTACCGCATCGAGTCGCTGCTGGGTCAGGGCGGCATGGGCGTGGTCTACCGCGCCCGCCAGGAGCGGCCCGATCGACCGGTGGCGCTCAAACTGATCCGCGGCCTGGTCGATCCCGAGCGGGCTCGCCGGCTGTCGCTCGAGGCGCAGGCGCTGGCGCTGCTCCGCCATCCCGGCATCGTGCCGCTCTACGAACAGGGCCGCACCCCGGACGGCGTTCCCTGGATCGCGATGGAATGGGTCAGCGGCATCCCGCTGGATCAGTACGTGAGGCAGCACCAGGTCTCGCGGAAGACCCGCTTGCGGCTATTCCTCGAACTCTGCGACGCCGTGGCTCACGCACACCTGAAGGGTGTCATCCACCGCGACCTGAAACCGGCCAACGTCCTGATCTGCGCCTCCCCCGAGCCGGATCGAAGACGAAGCTCCGGTTCGCGGATCGGCGCGGTCCGGGTGCTCGACTTCGGACTGGCCCGCTTCACCGGCGTCGACCTCGCGCTGAGCGCGAGTCTCACGCATCCGGGCCAGACCGTCGGCACCGTGATGTACATGAGTCCCGAACAGGCCCGCTCCGAGGAGGTCGATCAGCGCACCGACGTCTACGCGCTGAGTGTGATCCTGTACGAGCTGCTTACCGGCGGGCGTCCGTTCGAGCTGGAGGGTCTCTTTGTGGTGGAGGCGATCCAGCGGATCACCTCGACCGATCCGCGCCCGCCCGCCGAACTGTCGCCCGGCCTGGACCGGGACCTGATCACGATCGTGATGAAAGGCCTCGAGCGGGATCCCGCGCAACGCTACCAGAGCGTGACTGCGCTGTCGGAGGACCTGGAGCGCTTTCTGGACAATCAGCCGATCCTGGCCCACCGGCCCAGCGCCCTCTACCAGGTCCAGAAGCTCATCGAACGCCACCGGTCGCTCGCGGCCGGCATCGCGATCGTGCTGCTCTTCGTCCTGCTGGCCGGGTCGGCCTTCGCCTGGATGCAGGCCGGTCACGTGAGTCGACTGACCGTCGAACGGGATCGGGCCCGCGCGGTGGTCGAGTTCCAGTCGCGCCTGTTCGCGGCGGAGGGAATCGGCGGCGACCCGGAGGTCAAGGTCGAGAGCCTGCTCGAGGCGGCCTCCGACAACATCGACGGCGCCTTCCCCGGCCAACCGGTGCTGGCAGCGCAGGTGCGCCACACGCTGGGCGCCACCTATCAGGCGCTGGGACTGTATCAAGACGCCGAACCGCACCTGATCCAGTCGCTGGCCACACTCCGGCAATGGGAGGGCGAGGACGCACTGGGGACGCTCGACGCCCGGCAGGACCTGGCCACGCTCCAACTGGAACTGGGCCGCATGCAGGAAGCCCGGACCGACCTGCTGGAGCTGCTTCGAGATCGAAGGCGCGTTCAAGGCGAGGAACATCTCGCCACCTTGACCACGCAGACGGAACTGGGAACCGCGCTGCGCATGAGCGGCGAACTCGAGGAGGCCGAGCGCACGTATCGCGGCACACTGGAGCGGCTCCATCCCGACCAGTCCGGCCAGGCGGCGCTCTTCTTGAGAACCCAGAGCGACCTGGCCGCCACCCTGCGCTTGCTCGGCGATGCGTCGGAGTCGGAACGTCTCTTGCGCGAGGCGCTGCCGCGGATGCTCGACCAGCTCGGCGAGGATTCTCCGATCACGAATCAAGCCCAGAGCAACCTCATGCTGGCACTCCGGGCCCAAGGCCGGCTCGACGCGGCGCTCGAGCTCCAGACCGGAATCCTCGAGAGCCGCCGCCGATTGCTGGGCGAGGAGCATCCGCTGACCCTGACCGCGCAGAACAACCTGGCCAACCTGTTGTTCGGCCTGCGCCGCTTCGATCAGGCCGAGAGCGCACTCAGCGCGCTGTTGGAGGCGAAGCGCCGGGTGCTCGGCCCGGAACACCAGAGCACGGTGACCACGCTGGGAAACCTGGCGGTGGTCCTTGGCCAGACCGGACGGACGGCGGAGGCGCTTCCGCTCCTCCAGCAGGTCGTCGAGCTGGACCGGAAGAACTTCGGGCCGGACCACTCCAACACGCTGACCGCCCGCTTGAACCTGGCCCACGCGCTGATCGCCGCCCGGCGCATCGACGAAGGCCTGGCCTTGAACCGGGAGGTCGCCGCGGACTTCGAGCGGGCGCTCGGGCCGGAGCATCCCGAGACGATCGGCGCGTTCAGCAACCTCGGCGCGCAGCTCCAGCAGCTCGGCCGCCTCGACGAGGCCGAGGAAGTGCTCGCCACGGCGCACGAGCTCTCGCTTCAAGCCCGGGGCATCGAGGATCCCGAGACCCAGTTCCTGCAGTACAACCTGGCCGCGACCCTTCGGAAGCTGGACCGGGCCGAGGCGGCCCGGCTGCTGTACGAGGAACTGCTGGCGCTGCCTTACGGCACGCTCACCCAGGAGGCCGGCCTGCCCTGGCTGATTCGCGCCGGGTACGCCCACTGCCTGCTCGCCCTGGGAGAGACGGCGGAGGCCGAAGCACCGCTCATCGAGGCCATCTCGGGCCTGCGCGAGCTGTATGGTCCGAAACACACCAGAACACTCGACCTGATCCAGAGCCTCGTGCGGCTGTACGAGAGCCAGGGCCGCGAGCGCGAGGCGGCCGAGGCCCGCCGGATGCTCGAGCCCTCCGGGGAATCCAAATGACGCCTCCGCCGGACGCCCCTCGCGTCCCTCGCATTGGGGGCTTCGAGATCCTCCGCGTTCTCGGAGAGGGCGCCATGGGGGTGGTCTACGAAGCGGAGCAACGAGAACCCCACCGCCGGGTCGCGTTGAAGGTGATCCGCGGCGGCGGCCTCGACCCGGAGCGAAACTTTCGGCTCGAACTGGAGGCCCGCGCGCTGGCGCTCCTGCGCCATCCCGGCATCGTGCCGCTCTTGAGCCAGGGCCAGACCGAGGCTGGCGCGCCCTGGTTCGCCATGGAACTCGTGGAAGGCCGGCCGCTCGACCGTTTCTGCAGGGATCAGTCGCCGGGACTCAAGGCGCGCATCCGTCTCTTCCAGCAGATCGTGGCCGCCGTGGCCCACGCCCACCAGAGGGGCGTCATCCACCGCGATCTCAAGCCGGGCAACGTGGTCGTCTCCGCCGCCACCAGTTCGGCCCGCGGTTCCGATCGCGTCGGCCATGTGCGCGTGCTCGACTTCGGCCTGGCCCGCATCGCGGACCACGGCCAGGCGCCCGCGACCGGAACCACCGAGCCGGGTCGAATCATCGGCACGCTCTCGTACATGAGTCCGGAACAGGCCCGCGGCGACCTGACCCAGATCGATCAGCGCACCGACATCTACTCCCTGGGCGTGATCCTCTACGAACTGGTCACCGGCCGGCTCCCGGTCGACCTCGAAGGTTGCTGGGTGGGCGAGGCGGCCCGGCGCATCACGCATCAGCAACCTGCTCGCCCGCGCTCGATCCGCCGGATCCCGTTCGACCTGGAAACGATCATCTTGAAGGCCCTGGAGAAGGAACCGGCCCGGCGCTACCAGAGCGCCTCCTCGCTGCTCGAAGATCTGGAGCGCTGGTTCGAGGGCCTGCCGATCCTGGCCCATCCACCGAGCGCGTTCTATCAACTGAGGAAGCTGGCCGGCCGGCACAAGAGCGCCGCCGCGGTCTTTCTGCTCCTGCTCTCGCTGCTGCTCGCGGCCGGCCCGGCGTTCTACTTCCTGAAGCTCCGCCAGGCGCGGGACATCGCCGAGGAGCGGGACGCGGCGGCGGCGGTGCTGGACTTCCAGAAGCGCATGCTGACCGCTCCGATGCCCTCGGTGGATGGACGCCTGGTGCGGCTGCGGGACGTGCTCGACCGCTCCAGCCGCCGGATCGAGCGCGAGTACGCCGGCCGGCCGAAAATCGAGCTGCTGCTCTGCGGCGTGGTGGGCCGGGCCTACGCCTCGATCGGGCTGCCGGAAAAGGCGGAAGCCGAACTCGCGCGCGCGCTGCGCATGTCGGAGTCGATCCACGGCGAGGGCCACCCCGCCACCCGGGCGCTGCGCGAGAGCCTGGCCGATCTGCGCGAGCGCTGAGGCAGATGGCGGCCCGATGTCCTCAAGATATCGAAAGGCGCTCGGCTTCCCCTCGGGATCGTTACCATCTGGACCGAGCAAAATCCTGCCGGAAGGAGTCCGTCATGAAGTCACTGCCGATCGCGGCCGCCTTGCTGGCCGCAGCCTGCCTGACCGGTTGCGCCGCCAACAGCATCGCCCCCGAGGCCCGCGGCCAATCCTCCGCGTTCGAGTCGTTCTCCTTCCGGCGGATCGGAACGGAGGGCGGAGACTGCCTCTACGTGCGGGGCGACGGGCGGGGCTTTTGCCAGACGGTCCGGCTGGATGAGCGCGACAATCGAATCGAGCAGCGTTATTCGCTGAACCTCAACCAGTGGGAGATGGACCGGCTCACTGAATTGCTGACGATCTACGACGTGTTCCGGATGCGGCTCGCCGGCGAGCCCGCTCCGCGCCGTAGCGCGGTCACGACGATCGCGGTCACGAGCCCGCTGGGGCGAAACGAACTCGAGGGGAACGACTACGAACCGCACGGCGGCTTCCAGGCGCTCAGGATCCAGCTGCGCGAATACATCCACGAGGTGGCAGAGCGCCGCACCCCGATCCGGACCGGCCGCTTCGAGGAGGACTGGCGCCCCGCGGACTTCTGACGATTCAGACGAGGAAGCCCGGCCCCCGGCCCGGCCGATACTCCGGGAAGAACGCGCGGTCCGGTTCGAACTCCATGTGCGTTGTCAGAACCTCGTTGAACACGTCCCGGAAGTCGGTCGTCACCGGCAGGTCGCGCCCTTCATAGAGGTCGTTGTCGGCCAGACCCTCCCACCGGCCATGGATCTTCCGGCCCTTCAACGCGCCGCCGAGCGCCAGCATCAGGCCGCCGTGCCCATGGTCGGTGCCGGCGTTTCCGTTTTCCCGGCAAGTCCGGCCGAACTCGGTCATGACCAGCACCAGGGTCCGCTTCCGGTGGGCCCCGAGGTCTTCCATCAAGGCCTTCAGCGACTGGCCGAGGTGTGCCAGCAGGCGGGCCTGAAGACCCTCGAGGCCACCCTGCCCGGCGTGATGATCCCATCCGTTCCAGTCCACGCAAGCGACCTCGAGATCGGGGTGGTGCCGGATCAAGGTCGCGATGGCCCGCAGCTTCGGTCCCAGTTGTCCCGCCGGATAGGCCGCCCGTTCCCGACTCTCACCCGCCTTCATGATCTCCAGATAGCGCCGCAGCGCCCGGATCGTGGCCTGCCCGGTCTGAAGCACCGCGTCCTGTCCGTCCCGCTCGGCCGTCGAGCCCGATTCCATTCGTGATTCGGGTCGTGCTTCGGGTCCTGCTTCGGGCAAAGGCTCCATGCCCCCGCCGCCCAGGTACAGATCGTCGTAGAACTCGAGCACTTCGGAAGTCCTGCGGTCCTGCCCCGGCGGCGCCGCCAGCACCGGATACGAACCCCTGAGCGCGCGCGGCAGGAGCCCCTGCAAACCCACGGCGCGCAGTTCCGGTTCGGCGCCCGACTCGGACCGGGTGGCGGACAGGTAGCGGTTCAGCCAGCCCGCCTTGAGGGTGCGCAGGCCGGGAGCGGCGTACTCCATGAAGTCCTGGGCGTCGAAGTGACTCCTGGTGGGATGCGGCGAACCCACGTTCAGGATCGGCACGAACAGTCCCTCGTTCCAGAGCGGCTCCAGGTCGGCGAGCGCGGGATGCAGGCCGAACTTGTCGTCCAGCGCGATCACGCCCCCCTGGTCCTGCCCGGGCGCCGGAATCGCGATCGTGGGCCGGAGCTCGTAGTAGCGCGCTTCGCCGTAGGGCACGATCGTGTTCAACGGATCGAGACCGCCGCGCAGATAGACGACCACCAGCACCGGCCGCTTCCGCTCGCCGGCCCGCCGGCGGCTCGGCCCGGAAAAGAGCGGCCGGGGCAGGCTCAGCCCGACCAGGCCGGCGGCCGCGGTTTCCAGGAATTCTCTGCGCTTCATCATGCTCATCCGCCTCTGCTCATTGTCGCTGAAACTCCGGTGAGCCCAGCAACATGCCGAGCACCAGCGGCGCCAGATCCAGCAGCTCGACCGGAGCGTTGAGCCGCTGGCGCACCATGTGATCGATCGCCTCGGACGTTCGCCGGCTCAGGCGGCCCGGCAGCATCCGCTGGGCCAGCTGGTTCTTCCAGGCCAGCGGAACCGGTTCGTGCAGGCCGGCGTAGAACGAATCCGGAATCGTCACGCCCTGGATCCGGCCGGCCACCAGGTCCATCGCGAAGCGCCAGCGCTGGGCCATCACACCCGGGTCGTTCCAGGCCTCCGCCTGATCGTAGTAACCGGTCGGGTCCTCGCACTCATACAGCGGTTCGTTGAGCTCCTTCAGCGCGCGCTGCAGCACCAGCGTGTCGAACACCTCGGCTCCGGTGGCCCGCAGCGCGCTGATCACGAACTCGAACGGACGCTTGAACTTGCCCTGGAAGTGGACCGGCGAAAAGAACTCCGGGTCGTTGAAGATCGCCCGGTAGACCGCCGGCAGATCTCCCTTGGTCTGCTTGAAAACCCCGGCGACGCGACGGACCATCGCTTCGGGCGGGTCGTCGCTGACCAGGTGGCGGCAGAGCTTGAACGACAGGAATCTCGCGGTGCCCGGATGGCGCAGGAGTCTGTGGATGACATTCTCGCCTTCGGCGACCGGATTGTCCCGATCCTGCTCGATCACTCCGCGCAGCACGCGCTTGTCGCCCGGGACATGCATCTCGGGCCGGAACTTGAAGACCACCGGCTCGTCGGGGCCATTCTGAATCGTCCAGCCAGTCAGCGCCCGGGCGACCTCGATGATGTCGCGCTGCGTGTACCCGTTGTCGACTCCCAGCGTGTGCAGTTCGAGCAATTCCCGGGCGTAGTTCTCGTTCAGCCCGCGCTGCCTGGCGATCTCCACGCTCTCCAGGGCCCGGGTCTTCGAGCCGGTCTTCCGCTTCACCCGGCGTTCGATCTCCCGCAGCTCCTGCTCCGAAGGGGGCTTTCTCGAGAGCGCGTTGTCGAGGTAGACCAGCATGGCCGGGTGCCTGGCGCTGGCCATCAGCATGTCGCGGAAGCTGCCCAGGCCGTGCGCTCGAATCACGTCGCGCTCATACTCGGTGATCAGGTAGCGCAGATTGCTCTTGTTGAGATCGACGTTGAAGTGGTTGCGGAAGAAGTCGCAGGCCACCTCCAGCACGCGGTTGTCGCCGTAGATCGCGCGCAGCAGGACCGCTTCCTTGAGCTCCTGGGACGGAATCAGACGGCGGCGCCGCTGCTTCGGTTCATCGGTCTGATAGTCGCGAAACAGCTCCTGACTGCTCTTGTCGATCGAGGTGAGCGCCGCCAGCCGCGCGGTCAGGAAGGTCCCGGTCTCCGCGACCGGCGAGAGTTGGGCCTCGAACCACTCGGTCAGGCCGATCTGCCGGATTTCGTCCACCTGACCCGGAGAGGGTCCGAAGGCGAAACGGAAGAGCACGTGTTGAATGCGTTCGGTTTCACCCAGCGG
>Ga0326597_10005294_pt1 | contig 17945 bp, 15 predicted proteins | sample RVTome_12_FD_203789 | JGI IMG/M metagenome (GOLD analysis project Ga0326597, IMG submission 203789) | Soil microbial communities from uranium-contaminated site in the Upper Colorado River Basin, Wyoming, United States - RVT100D185 | ecosystem: Environmental > Terrestrial > Soil > Contaminated >... | reverse complement strand
GCTGCGCGCGGCCCTGGATCACCTCGACACTGAAATTCAAAAACTTCACCAGGAGGCCGCTCTTGCTGCCTGAAAAACTTGCTTCAACCGTTACGATGTTTCCCTTAGAAAGTGTCTAGAGCGTTTTTCATTGGGCTGTAGCGCGCAGGCTTCAGCCTGCGCGAGCCCCCGCGCTACAGTGTCGTGAAAAACGCTCTAAGGCTGGTTGCCCGCGGCCAGGCCCTGTTGGGGGGCAGCCAGGGTCGCATTCTGATAGTCTTCCCTCTCGACTCGTTGAGAACGTCCCCCGGGGTCCACTCTCGTGGAGCGCGGGTTCGGCCTGACATCGATGAGTGCGAGGGAATTGGGCTGCATGGATGTCCAGCCCAGGACGCCGGTTTCGTTGCTTATAGTCTTATTGAACGATTTGAGCGGAAAGGAATTTAAAAGATGCCACGTCGATGCTCGATCATGTTGTCATTATTCGTCCTTCTTTGCTGGACGCCGCCGGCGGGGGCCCAGCAGCCAGCGGCCAACGCACTGAGCGCCAGCGAGGCGGCCGACGGCTGGATTCTCCTGTTCGATGGCCGCACGCTGTCCGGTTTGTTGCCGACGGGAGACGCCGATTGGAAGGTGGAGGATGGGACGATCACCGCGACCATGGGCACGGGGTTTCTTGCCACGCCCAGGCCGTACGAAAACTTCGAGTTCAAGACGGAGGTCTGGATCGACCAGACGGCCAACAGCGGCGTGTTCTTCCGCTGTGGGGAGGGCAATCCCGGTGCCAGGACCTGTTACGAGGCGAACATCTTCGACACACACGCGGAGTGGCCGACCGGGAGCATCAACAACCTCAAGACGTCGAAGCCGAACACGCCGGATACCATCGGAAAATGGAATACGTTTGAGATCCTGGCGAACGGCAACCATCTGACCATCAAGGTGAACGGTCAGACAACCGCAGACGTTCAGGATGAGAGGCTGTCCAGCGGGACGATCGCGTTGCAAGAAGGTGGCGGCGGCGGGATGGGCCTGGTGCGGTTTCGGAACGTCAAGGTCCGGCCCCGTTAGGTCTGTCCGCGGGAACCTCTATCAGAGCGCGCGGGGAAGGGCGTCAGGCTCGTAAGACGGGCCTTCCCCGCCGCGTTTCTTCCTGCGTGTAGACCGCTAAATCCCCACCTGATTCCCCCAGGCCGAAGTTGGTACTATGAGCAGTGCCGAACTCGACCGTCCGGCCAGGCGGCCGGCGTATGCAGTGCTTTCCACATCCCGACTCGCTGCGGTGCCTGGACGCACGCTCCCTGATTACCACGACGCCTTGACGTGTTATCTCGAGGAAGAACTGGCGTGAGCAAGATTCTGGTCACCGGCGGTGCCGGCTTCATCGGTTCGAACTTCATCCGTATCCTGATCGGGCAGGGCGAACACCAGGTCGTCAACCTCGACGCGCTGACGTACGCCGGCAACCTGGAGAGTCTCCACGACGTCGCCGCCGACGAGCGCTACAGCTTCGTCCGCGCGGACATCACCGACGTTCCGGCGATCCGGACGGCCTTCGAACAGCACAAGCCCGACATCGTCGTGCACTTCGCGGCCGAGAGTCACGTCGATCGCTCCGTCCTCGACGCGACCGCGTTCGTGAACACGAACGTCGTAGGTACGCAGGTTCTGCTCGACGCGTCGAGGGTGAACTCCGTGCAGCGCTTCGTTCACGTCAGCACCGACGAGGTCTACGGCAGCCTCGGCCCGACTGGGGCGTTCACCGAGGAGACACCGCTGTCTCCGAACTCGCCGTACTCGGCGAGCAAGACGGGCAGTGACCTGTTGGTCCGCGCCGCGTTTCACACGCACGGGTTCCCGTGCGTGACGACCCGGTGCTCGAACAACTACGGTCCGTACCAATTCCCCGAGAAGCTGATCCCGCTGATGATCATGAATGCTCTCGCGGACAAGCACCTGCCGGTCTACGGCGACGGAAAGAATGTCCGCGACTGGATCTATGTGACCGATCACTGCAAGGGCATCCTCGCGGTGATGGAGAAGGGCCGCGACGGCGAGGTCTACAACATCGGTGGACGGTCGGAGAAGCGGAACATCGACGTCGTGAAGACGCTGTTGGCGATCCTCGGCAAGAGCGAGAGCCTGATCTCCTACGTCACCGACCGCCCGGGCCATGATTTCCGCTACGCCATCGACAACACGAAGATCCGGAATGAACTCGGATGGGAACCGGAGCACACGTTCGAGACCGCACTCCGACAGACCGTGGAGTGGTACGCGTCGCACATCGAGTGGTGCGATCGGGTGCGCAGCGGTGCCTACATGGAGTACTACGAGAAACAGTACGGCCAGCGTCTGGGGTAGCCGGAGGGTTGGCGCTGCCGGACGACTCCTGGCGACAGGACCCGCAATCCGGTCAACTCGAGTGAATGGGTGAGTGCAGTGCTGGTCTATCCAGCGTCGGTCCGTCCCGTGTCGGTCTATCTGGCAGCTGAAAGCCGTTGCTCGATCTGCGGCAGCGCGTCGAGGACGACCTCGCCGACAACCTGCAGGCTACGGGCGCCCACTCGAGCGAGGTCGTCCTGCGCCGTATGCCAGGCGGGGTAGTCGAGATCGATGATGTCGACTGACGGGATGCCCGCGCGCACGAAGGGCATATGGTCGTCATCGATGGTTGTCTGTTCGGAGAGAAAGTTCGCCTGGTAGCCGAGCTTTGCAGCCGACGCCCAGATGGTGTCGGTGAGCCACGGCGTCGAGTTGGAATCGCGGCGGATCGTCAGGTTCCGGTCGCCGATCATGTCGAGCAGCACGAGCGCCTTGAGACCGGCCAGCGTGCCGGTTTGCCGCGCCGTCTCCACGTAGTGTCGGCTCCCGTAGGTGTTGTCGTTGTTCCGGTACCAGTCGACGACCGCTTCTTCACCGTCGAAGAACAGTAACTCGATCGTGAACTCGTTCTGGCGGGCCTTGAGCACGCGTGCGAGTTCCAGGACTGCGGCGGTCGAGGAGGCGGCGTCGCTGGCGCCGACGAAGCGGAACTCCCGAAAGAGTTTCGTGTCGTAGTGGGTCGCCAGGGCGATCCGCTCGGCGCGGCGCCCGGGAATCGTCGCGACCACGTTGACCATCTGCACGCGGCCCAGGGGCGTCGTGGCGTCGAAGGCGTCTTGCCGTGTCTCGATACCGGCGGCGTCGAGTTCAGCCAGGATGTACTCGCGGCACTGCGCCAGCGCGGCGGACCCCGCCGGTCGCGGTCCGAACCCGACCTGGCGAAGGAGATGCTCGTAGGCGCGGGAACTGTCGAATGTGGCTGGCGCCGCGCCCTGTGCGGTCGCAGGGGCTACTGCCAATGCGAGAGGTGCGTCCGAAGGTGCGAGGGTGCCAGGGGTCGACAGTGGATTCGCCGACGGGTTCGATGGCGCCGGATCAATCGCGTCGGGTGAACAGGCAAAGAGGAGACACGCCAGTGCCGTTGCACCTACAAGGGACCGGACCCTCGCACACCGCACCGTCGCACCCTCGCACCCTCGCACCGTATTATTTTCTTTTCGTGATGGGGAGGTAGTCTCGTCGGGACGATCCCAGGTAAATCTGGCGCGGCCGCGAGATCTTCTGCTCGGGATCAAGGACCATCTCCTGCCACTGCGCAATCCAGCCGGCTGCCCGCGGAATCGCAAACAACACGGGAAACATCGTGACAGGGAATTTCATCGCCTGGTAGATCAGGCCGGAGTAGAAGTCGACGTTCGGGTACAGCTTGCGCGAGACGAAGTATTCGTCCTCGAGGGCGATCCGCTCGAGCTCCAGCGCGATGTCGAGCAGCGGATTCCTGCCAGTGACCTCGAACACCTCGTCCGCCGTGCGCTTGATGATCTTGGCCCGCGGGTCGTAGGACTTGTAGACCCGGTGGCCGAAGCCCATGAGGCGCCCCTCGCCCGCCTTCACGCCCTTGATGAAGCCCGGGATATTGTCCACATGCCCGATCTCGCTCAGCATCCGGAGCACCGCCTCGTTCGCCCCGCCGTGCAGCGGCCCGTACAGCGCCGCCGCCGCGCCAGCCATCGCCGAGTACGGATCGACCTGCGAGCTGCCGATGCCGCGCATCGCGCTCGTGCTGCAGTTCTGCTCGTGGTCGACGTGCAGAATAAAGAGCACATCGAGCGCTTTTTCGAGGACCGGATTGACCTCGTACTTCGCCCCCGTCTTCCGAAACAACATGTTGAGGAAGTTGCCGGTGAAGCTGAGGCTGCTGTCGGGCTGGTTGTAGGGTTGTCCGATGCCATGGCGGTAGGCGTACGCCGCAACCGTGGGAACTTTGGCGATCAGGCGATGGATCTGTGTTGTCCGTGACTGCTCATCGGAGATCTGCTTGGCGTCCGGGTAGTAGGTCGAGAGTGCGCCGACCGTGCTCAGGAAGACGCCCATCGGATGCGCGTCCTGCTGGAACCCTTCCATCAGCTTCCCGATGTTCTCGGGCAGCATCGCGTGACCCGTGATCTCGCTCTTCCACGACTCGATCTGGTCCGACGTCGGAAGCTCGCCGACGACGATCAGGTACGCGGTCTCCAGGTACGTGGAGTGCTCGGCCAGTTGCTCGATCGGGTAGCCGCGATATTCGAGAATGCCTTTGTCGCCGTCTATGAAGGTGATACGGCTTCGGCAGGCCGCCGTGTTCATGAATGCCGGGTCGTAGGTCATCAGGCCGGGGTCGTCTGGCCCAGACTTGACCTGACGCAGGTCTGTGGCGCGAATGACGCCGTCTGTCACGGGCACCTCGTACTGCTTGCCGGTGCGGTTATCGGTAATCGTGAGTGTGTCGGCCATAAGTGGATCAGTTCGCGGAGAAGCCAGGAAGGTTTAGGTTCAGGTTAGGAACCGGTGTCAGCCTCGTTGTCGGGGGCGGGCGCGGGATCGCCGGCCACGCGGTAGCGCCCATCGGCCCATCGCGCCAGGTCCTCGTTTCGGCACCGCTCGCTGCAGAACGGCTGCCAGCGGTCGTTCACGGGGTCCCGACGGCACACGACGCACATCCGCGTCTCGCCCATCCCACCTATTCTAATCAATTTGCGAGTGGCGACTAGTGGTCGGCGCTTTCCGGCCTCGCGCCAGGTGCCCGGCTGCCGGTGACCCTGCCGTTCTTCCGTACGTGGAAGCTCCGTTTACTGTTGCGAACGAATGTGACGAGATGGCTCACATGGGGTGACGGGATCTCTTCCATGTCGGATAGCCGCCGGGCAAGCGGGCTCCCGGCGTCGAACAGAATTCGAAATGCTCTCTTGAGGTCCGAGATCTCGCTGGACGAAAACCCGCCGCGTCGCAGGCCAACGAGATTGAGGCCGCGTACCCGAGCCGGAGCGCCATCCACCAGCGCGTACGGGAGCACATCCTGCGTAATCTTCGAATGTCCCCCGGTCATGGAATGCGCTCCGAGTCGAACGAACTGGTGGACACCGACTCCGCCGGAAAGAAACGCGCGATCTTCGATCGTCACGTGACCCGCCAGAGTGACGTTGTTGGCAAGCACGATGTTGTCCCCGAGGACGCAGTCATGGGCCACGTGAGCGTTGACCATCAGATAGTTGTTGTCTCCGATGGCCGTCTCGCCGCCAGGCGTTGTTGCGCGATGAACCGTGACTCCCTCCCTGAAGAGGTTGCCGCTTCCAATTCGCACGGATGATCGTGCTCCGTGGTAGGCGAAATCCTGCGGTGTGCCCCCGATCACGGCGTGCTCGAATACGTGATTGTCGGAAGCCATTCGGGTGAATTCCCTGATGACCGCGTGGCTGCCGATGCGGCTGCGACTTCCGATGACGACGTCGTTCTCGATCACCGCGTAGGGCCCGACGTCGGTCCCCTCGCCGAGTTCCGCACCGGGACTGACGACCGCGGTGAGATGCACGGTGGCGCTCATGGTGTATCGGGTTCGTGAACGTAGAGATTCGCCAAGCGGCTGGTATCGAGCTAAAGCATCATCGACGGTCTTCGAGCACAGCCTCAGCAACGGTTGGCCTCGACATCGATTTCGCAGGCCCCAACGAACCTCGCGGCTTGCCTCCCGACCACTGCGCTCGCCCGCTCTGGATCGGCTTCCGTGCCCACTCGACCTCGACGCCTTCATGTGGCGCGTCCACCGGACTGAGCGTGGCGATGGTGCGTCCTCGCTCGGTGACCTGAATGCGCGCACCTGCCCGCACGCGCTTCATGTGGCGACTCAGATGCGTCTTCAACTCACGAATGCCAACCGTGTCCATCGGGCCCACCTCGCAAAGACACTACGAGGCTACCATGATGCAGTCACAGCGACGCCGTCGGGGTCGCTGCCTGCGACAGCATGTAGGCCGGGTCTTGCTTCTGAGACCCGGCGCTCACGCCCAGCGCTTTTTGATGCACGATCGTGGATACCGTGCCGCCCCATCTCGCCGTCATCATCAATCCGATCGCGGGCACGGGCGGCCGCGGGGACGTGGCGCGCGCGCGTGTCGAGCAAGCGGCGTCTTTCGCCTCGGGGCGCGGCCTTGATGCCCAGGCCGTGCAGATACATGTCACCGAGCGTTCCGGTCACGCTCGAGAACTGACACACGCGCGGCTGGCTCAAGGGGTGACCACCGTGGTCGCATGGGGCGGTGACGGCACGGTGAACGAGGTGGCAGGGGCCCTGGCCTTCCGCGATGCCACGCTGGTCGTGGTCCCCAGCGGATCGGGCAATGGCCTCGCGCGGGAACTGGGGATTCCGCTTGACCCCGAGCGTGCCTTCGCCGTGGCCTCAGAGGGGCGTACCTGCCGCATCGACGCGGGCGAGCTCGACGGCCGGTTGTTCTTCAACGTTGCCGGCATCGGTCTCGATGCGCGGGTGGCGCACCGCTTTGCCGCCGCCGGCCTGGCGCGCCGCGGGCTCAGCCGGTACCTCGCCGTCGCAGCGCACGAGCTCTTCTCGTACAAACCCGACTACCATACCGTTGTCACCGACGGCACGACCCTCCGCGTGCGCGCGATGCTCATTGCCATCGCCAACGCCCGTCAGTACGGCAACGGTGCGGTGATCGCGCCGGCGGCGCGCCTGGATGACGGCAAGCTCGACGTGGTGATCGTCGAAGGCCGGTCGCCGCTGATGGCGCTGGTACAGGTACCGCGTCTATTCATGGGCGGTATCGCGCACGTGCGTGGTGTGACGTCCGTGCCGGCTGTGGACATCGAGGTGCAGTCACAGCACGCTGTCCAGTACCACGTCGATGGGGAACCGCACGTAGGTGGCGCGTCGATGTCCGCTCGTCCGCGCCCGCACGCGCTGCGTGTGGCGGTGCCGGCGGACGTCAGGCTCGATCTTGTGAGTGCATGAGCGCATGACTGAGAGAGACGTTGACCGTCCTGTCGAGTCCCGCGCACGGTCGCGCGGCGTGACGGCCATGCGCGCCCGGGATTTGATCCTGCGCGGCCTGACCTACTACTGGCGGACGAACCTGGCAGTCGTCGCCGGGGTTGCCACGGCGGTCGCGGTACTGGCCGGCGCGCTCCTGGTCGGCGACTCGGTCCGCGGGAGCCTGCGCGATTTCGTTGTGCAACGCCTCGGGCGCACGGACCAGGTCATCGTCGCTGCGGGTTTCTTCCGCGAGGTGCTCGTCGAGGAGCTACGGTCCTCTCGAGAGTTCACATCAACCTTCAGTGGTGCAGCCCCGCTCATCGTCGTCCCCGGCTTTGCCACCGGGCAAGAGAGTGGGCGTCGTGCGGGCCAGGTGCGGGTGTACGGCGTCGACGACCGGTTCTGGCAGTTTCACGGCGTCGGCGCGGTCGAAGGACCGGACGAGCGGCAGGCACTTCTCAGTCCCGCGCTGGCGGCGGAGCTCGAGACGCCACCCGGCAGCGCGGTCCTCGTCCGCGTGCAGCGTCCGACCGACATCGCACTGGAGTCGGTACACGGGCGGAAGGACGACCTCGGCCGTACGCTCCGTTTGACGGTTCGTGCGGTCGTCTCCGCCGCCGACCTGGGCGACTTCTCCCTCGAGGCGCAACAAGCCGACGTGCGCGCGCTGTTCGTGCCGCTGTCTCAGCTCCAGGAAGAACTCGAAGTCGGCAGCCGTGTGAACACGATTCTCGTGTCGTCCCGACCCTCTGCCGGTGAGGGCGGCGCAGTGCCCGCGCTGGAAGCGTTTGTCCGACGCGAGGCGGCGCTCGAGGACCTGGGCCTGATTGTCGGGACGCTCGACGACCGCGGCCTGCTGAGTGTTGGCTCCGATGCAGGCGTGCTGGACGATGTGCGGGCCGCCGCCGCGACGCAGGCCGTCGAGGACGCCAGCATGCAGGGTACGCCGGTGTTCACCTACCTCGCGAATACCCTCCGCCGCGGTGACCTCGAGATTCCGTATTCGCTCGTGACTGCGATCGATCTGGGCGCAGTGCTCTCCACCGGCGATCCCGGAGCGGCTCCCGCGGCGGCCCCCGCGGTCGTGATCACGCCAGGATCTGCGCCTCCGATCGTGCTGAACCAGTGGGCGGCCACCGAACTCCAGGCCCGAGGCGGGGACGTGGTCACCATGGAGTACTACCTGTGGGAGGAGCCAGGGCAACTGGTGACGCGTACCGACGAATTCCGCGTCGCCGGCGTAGTGCCAGTCGAGGCTGGCGACCGCGATCTGGTCCCCAATTACCCCGGCATCAGCGATGCACCAACGCTCGTCGATTGGGATCCACCGTTTCCGATCGATCTGCGCAAGATCCGCCGCGTGGACGAGTTGTATTGGGAGCAGTACGAGACGACCCCCAAGGCCTACATTCCGCTGGCCGAGGGGCAGCGACTCTGGCGCTCGCGGGACGGCGCGCTCACGGCTATCCGCATCGCTCCGGCGGCCGGCCAGTCTCTCGAGGACGCGCGGCAGGCGTATACCGATCGTCTGCGCGCAAACGTGGACCCGCTTGCGCTGGGCATGGCGGTCCGCGACGTGCGCGCCGACGGTCTGGCTGCGTCGCGCGGGGCAACGGATTTCGGCGCGTATTTCGTCTACTTCAGTTTCTTCCTCGTTGCGTCGGCGCTGCTCCTCGCCGCGCTGTTCTTCAAGCTTGGCGTGGAGCAGCGCAGCCGTGAGGTGGGGCTGCTTCGCGCGGTTGGGTTCGGACCGGCGGAGGTGCGCCGGCTCTTCATGGCAGAAGGCCTGTTGCTGGCGCTCGTCGGTAGTGCCGCGGGCGTGCTGCTGGCCGTTGGGTACGCGGCGCTGATGATGATGGGCCTGCGATCGTGGTGGGTGGATGCGGTTGGCACCGACGCGCTCACACTGCACATCTCGGCCACGTCGCTCGGGGTCGGGGCTGTTGGCGGCGTGGCGACGGCGGTGGTGTGTATCTGGTGGACGCTGCGAAGTCTCACGGGCATGTCGGAGCGAAGCCTGCTGGCTGGACAAGTGGAACCCTCCCGGCTCGCCAACGCCGAGCACCGCAACTCCCGACTGGCCGGCCGGGAATTACCGGCCGCCGTTGTCCTCGCGCTGGCTGGTGTGTCGCTACTCGCGGCATCTTCAGCCGGCCTCGCGGCGCGCACCGGCGCCTTTTTCGGTGCGGGCACACTGCTGCTCGTCTCCGCGTTGTTCCTTAGTGCGGCCTTGTTGCGACGACCGGTTCGTCACGCCCTCGGCGGTCGCGGATGGTGGTCCGTCTCGCGGCTCGGACTGCGGAACGCCAGCTATCGTCCTGGCCGCAGCGTGCTGTCGATTGCCGTGATCGCGTCGGCCACATTCGTCCTCATCTCCGTCGATGCCTTCCGGCGCGACCCTCGCGCAACCGCCGGCGGTCTGCAGTCAGGGCTCGGAGGATACACGCTGATCGTCGAGACGCTGTTGCCCATCGTCTCCGATCCGAACACACGCGAGGGGCGTGACGCGCTCAACCTGTTCGATCTCGAGGCATCCAGCCTCGAGCCGTTTCGTCTGCTGCCTGGGGACGATGCGAGCTGCTTGAACCTGTACGAGCCGAGGAATCCGCGGATCCTTGCGCCGCGGGACAGCTTTCTCGCGGAGGGACGGTTCGCGTTCCAGGACTCGCTGGCGTCGAGTGACGCCGAGCGCACCAATCCCTGGCTGCTGCTGCTCGGTGAGGAGCCCGATGGGGCCGTGCCGGTCATCGCCGATGCGAACTCGATGACCTACGTGCTGCACCGCCGGCTTGGTGAAGACATTGTGATCACGCGCGGCGACCGGCAGATTCGGCTGCGGCTCGTCGCCGCGCTGCGCGACAGCATCTTCCAGAGCGAGCTCCTGATGTCGCAGGCGCACTTCACCAGCCTGTTTCCCGAGCAGCAGGGGTACCGGGTCCTGCTCGCCGAGACCACGTCGGAGCGCGCGGTCGCTGTTGCCAGTCAAGTGGAGAATGCGCTCGTTGATTTCGGCGCCGACGCCACAGCCACGTCTGAGCGGCTCGCCGAGTTCCATCGCGTCGAAAATACATACCTGTCCACCTTCCAGACGCTGGGCGGGCTGGGCCTGCTGCTGGGCACGATCGGGCTCGCGGCCGTGCTGCTTCGCAATGCGTTGGAGCGGCGGCGCGAACTGGCGCTTCTGGGCGCGGTTGGGTACGGCCGGCGTCACTTTCTTCTGATGGCGGCGGCGGAGAACGTGCTGCTGCTGGCCGCCGGTCTGGTCTCCGGCGCGCTCTGCGCCGGCCTCGCGATCGCGCCGGCGATCGCTGAGCGCGGGGGCCGGCTGCCGCTGACGAGCGGCGGGGCGCTGCTGCTCTTTGCGGTGTTCATGACGGGTCTGCTATCGTCGGTCGTAGCGACGCGAGCGGCGACACGCGCGCCGTTGCTCGATTCCCTCAAAGCGGAGTAATGCTGAGAAAACTCATCAAGGGCGTGGCGATCGTCACCGTTGGTCTGGTCGCGTTGGGCGCGGTGCTCTACCAGTTTTATGGGCTCCGGGCGACGCTGGACGGCGGCGGGTTCCCTCGTCTGGACTTTGTCGTCGGGGGCGAGCAGCAGGCCGCGGAGATCGCGCGCCACCGCGAGACCCAGCGTAGAGAGGCGGAGGCGACGCCGGCGACGGCCTCGCCCGTCGCAGCGGCGGGTAACGCCCTGGTTCAGGCCGAGCAGCGTGTCGCGTCTGCGCTGGAGTCAGTCGCGCCCACGCCGGAGGCGATCGCGCCCGACGCACCGTACTGGACGGACTTTCGCGGTCCGCGCCGCGACGGGCACTACCGCGAGCGCCCCATCTCTACGGATTGGCCGTCCGCCGGCCTCACGCCCATGTGGAAACAGCCCGTCGGCGGCGGCTACGCCTCGTTCGTGATCGCGGCGGGCCGGGCCTTCACCATCGAGCAGCGCGGGCAGCAGGAAGTGGTGGCCGCCTACGACGTGGCGACAGGCCTGGAGTTGTGGACGAGCGGCTGGCAGGCGCTCTTCAGCGAGTCGCTCGGTGGCGACGGCCCGCGGGCCACCCCGACCTGGGCGGAGGGCGTCGTGTATGCGCTTGGCGGCACCGGTGAGCTACGGGCGCTCGACGACACGAAGGGCCGCGTTATCTGGCAGACGAACATCCTCGACGACAACGGAGCCCGCAACCTCGAGTGGGGCATGGCCGCCTCGCCTCTTGTTGTTGACGACACGCTCATCGTCCTGCCGGGCGGATCGAACGGCCGGTCGGTGGTGGCGTACGACCGACGCACCGGCGCGCGCGCGTGGTCGGCGCTGGACGATCAGCAGGCCTACTCCTCTCCGATGCTCGTGACGCTTGCCGGTGTCCGGCAGATCCTGGTGTTCAGCGCGACACGACTGATGGGGCTCTCGCCGGGTCGTGGTGACGTGTTGTGGGACTATCCGTGGCGCACCGACTTCGGCATCAACGCGAGCCAGCCGCTTCTCCTCGGCGACGATCGCGTGTTCCTGTCGACCGGCTATGGCACCGGTGCGGCGGTCGTCGAGGTGAGTGCGACCGACTCACGCTTTTCGGTTCGCGAAGTCTGGCGCAACAACCGGATGAAGAATTCGTTCACGAGTTCGGTTCTGCACGAGGGCTTCGTGTATGGTCTCGATGAATCGATCCTCGCGTGTATGGATGCGGCGACAGGGGAGTTGCGGTGGAAGGGTGGTCGGTATGGTCACGGACAAGTGCTGCTGGCGAACGGTCACCTGATCGTGCTGACCGAGGACGGCGACCTTGCCCTCGTACGTGCCGCGCCGGAGCGGCACGAGGAGATCGTGCGATTTCCGGCGCTGAGCGGGAAGACGTGGAACCATCCGGCGATCGCCGGAGGCTACCTCCTGATCAGAAACCTCGCCGAGATGGCGGCATTCGATCTGCGATGACGCACCGACTGTTCTTCCTCGCGATCGTGGCCGGACTCGTCGTGTCGATGTCACCAGGGCAGCGCCTGACCGGCGAGGAGCCAGCCGCCTCGTCGCAACGCGTAGGCGACAGCGCTGGGCAAGTCGCACCCCAACGCGCAGACCTGAGAGCCGGGGACCCCGCGGTCCGCATGGTGGCAGACGAGGGAGAAGGGGCGAAGTACTGGCCGCGATGGCGCGGCCCCTCCGGTCAGGGGTTGGTAACCGGCAGCGGCTATCCGGATACCTGGTCATCCACGCAGAACGTGCGGTGGAAGACGCCGGTTCCAGGCGACGGCAACTCGTCGCCGATTGTGTGGGGCGACTACGTGTTCGTCACCACCGCGTACGAAGGCGGGCGCCGCGTGTCGGTGCTCGCGTATCGCCGTTCCGACGGCCGGCTGCTCTGGGAGACCGAGGCGCCCGAAGGGCGCGCCGATCGGGGCGCGCACTACAAGAACGGACATGCCTCCGCCACGCCGTCGACCGACGGCGAGCGCATCTACGTGTCGTTCGGCCCGCGCGGACTGTTTGCGCTCGATTTCAGCGGAACGATTCTCTGGCACCGCGACCTCGGGCCGATCCAGGCGTATCACGGCGCCGCAGGATCGCCATTGCTCTACAAGGACCGTATCATCCTCTACCAGGATCAGTACCAGGACTCCTTCATAGCCGCGTTCAGTACGCGGACGGGGCAGGAGATCTGGCGGACGCCCCGCGACGCCAGGAACGGGTGGGGTACGCCGATCGCCATCAGCGTCGCCGGGCACGACGAGATCATCGTCAACGGCCAGCAGGAGGTGTACGCGTACGATCCCGATCGCGGCGGCGAGCTGTGGCGATGCCGTGGCTCGAGCTACGAGGTCATCCCGACGCCCGTTGTCGGATACGGGATGGTGTTCTGCTCCTCGGGCCGTGCAGGCCCCACGCTGGCGATCACGCCCGGCGGGAGCGGCGACGTGTCGCAGACCCATCTCGTCTGGAGGAGTCCTCGCGGATCCCCGTTCGTGCCGTCGCCCATCCTCTACGGTGAGCAGCTGTACATGGTGAACGACATGGCCAGCATCGTCACCTCGCTCGACGTCTCGACGGGTCAGGCTGTCTGGCAAGGACGGCTAGGGGTTGCCCAGCGCGAAGGATTTTCAGCCTCGCCGGTGGCCGTGGACGGCAAGGTGTTCTTCACCAATGACGAAGGCGACACGTTCGTGCTCCGTGCCGGTCCCACGTTTGAACTGCTTCACGTCAATCGCCTCGGCGAGCGCACGTTGGCCTCACCGGCGCTCGTCGATGGCCGCTGGTACATACGCGCCGACCAGAATCTCTATGCGATCGGGCGGTAGGGGACCTACTCGGTTCGCTCAGGGACCCTCGGTTGGCCTGACTGCCTGTTCGAGATACGCGATGAGGTCGTCGCGGTCCGACTGCTCGGTCACACCGGCGAACGACATGCGATTCCCCACGATGTAGGCCTGTGGATCGGCCAGGTAGGCGTCGAGCGTGGCGGCATCCCAGACAACGCCGCTGCGCGTCATCGCGACGGAATAGCGGTAGTCGTCGCGTGAACCGGCCTTGCGGCCGAACATGCCCTTGAGCGACGGCCCAGACGACGTCGGGTCATCGAGCGCGTGACACGCCGCGCACTGTTCGAAGACGACTTTCCCCCTTGCGGGGTCCCCCGCAGGCCGAGCCTGCGATGCCCCGACCTGCATCACCGATGCGAATGCGCCGAGCGCCACTAGCGCGGCAACGTGGGACAGCACGTCAGACCAACTGTCCCGGCCGCTGCAGATAGCGGTTCTTGATGGCGTCGGCGGCCCAGTACGCCAGGGCGCCCACCGGGCCCGTCGGGTTGTAGGCCGAGTTGTGCGGAAACGCGCTGGCACCGACGACGAAGACGTTCGGGACGTCCCAGCTTTGCAGATACCGGTTGACCGCGCTGTCGCGCGGGCTCGTGCCCATGACGGCGCCGCCCGTGTTGTGCGTCGACTGATACGGCACGATCGAATAGTCGCCGCGCACTCCTGGCGTCGTCATCGACGTCGGGTTCAGGAGCCGTCCGATCTCGGCGGCCTTCTGGCCGACGAATGTCACGATCGCGCGGTCGTTGTCGGTGAAGTTGTACGTCAGCCTGAGGAGCGGCTGGCCAAAGGCATTGCGGTAGGTCGGGTCGAGGTCGTAGGCGTTGTAGCGGTTCGGCATGTTGCTGGCCGTCACGCCGATATTCATCGACCGGAGATACCACTTGGCCGTCGCGGCCTTCCACGCTGAGCCCCAGCGTGGAGTGCCCGCTGGCACGGGACGATAGCCGATGGGCCGACCGTTGCTTTGTCCGACCGTGACGGTGGCGCCGCCGATCGCGCCGACCGCCGCACGGTCGAACATGGGGTTGGCGTGAAAATCATCCAGCACGCTACCGAACGCGCCGCTGGCCATGAACGGATTGAAAATCTTGTCCTCGAAGAACAGCGTGACGCCGCCGCCGCCGGGCTGATAGCAGTAGTTTCTGCCGACCTCACCCGTCTGCGTGCGGGAGTCATACGGCGTGCCGATCTGGGAGAGCAGCATCAGGTGGACGTTGTTGATCGCATAGGCGCACAGCGCCACGATCGAGGCCGGCTGCTCGAATTCCTCGCCGGTCGCGACATCGGTGTAGACCACCCCGGTTGCCTTCTTCTTGGTGGAATCGAGCAGGACCCTGGTCACCCACGCGCGTGTGCGCAGTTCGAAGTTCGGGTTCGCCATCGCAATTGGGATCACCGTGATGTGCGGACTGCCCTTGGCGTTGGCCTCGCAGCCAAATCGTTCGCAATAGCCGCAGTAGGCACAGGCGCCCAGGCGCGAACCATCAGGGTTCGTATACGCCCGCGAGGCATTGGCAGCCGGACGCGGAAACGGGTGATAGCCGGCCTGCGCGGCCGCGTCTGAGAACAAGGTGTGCGCGTAGGCAGGCTCGAGCGGCGGCAGCGGGAACTCCCGGTCGCGCGGCCCTTCGAAGACATTACCGCCCGCCTGAATCTGGCCGCGGAGATTTCCGGCGCGGCCGCTGACGCCCGCCGTCCGTTCGAACCGATCGTAGTAGGGCTCGAGTTCCTGATAGCTAACCGGCCAGTCCTGCAGCGACATGTCGGCCGGAATGAAGCTGTTACCGTAGCGCTGCTCGTAGTGGGAGCGGATGGCGTGGTCGATCTCGGTCCACCGCCAGGTCACTCCGTTCCAGTGCACGCCGGCGCCGCCCACGCCTTCGCCAGGCAGAAACGAACCGAGGCGGCGCATCGGCAGCGCGGTCTCGGATGCGCGGTTGCGGAACGTCAGTGTGTCACGCACCGGGTTCTGCATCAGGCCATGACGGACCGCGAATCGCAGTTCGTCGCGAATCAGCGGGACCGAGAAGTCCGGATCCGTATTACGAACCTCCCCTCGCTCGAGTGCGACCACCGTCATGCCCGCCGCGCTCAGTTCCTTGGCGAGAATGCCGCCGGTCCAACCGAGCCCAACGATGACAACGTCGACTTCTTTCAGCTTGGTGGCCATATCGTCCTCAGGTGAGATCCGCGATGCTCGTTGGGACGCCGTCGTAGCGGCGATTGCGATACGTCTTGATGTGTTCCGAGTAGACCGCGATCACGCCCGGGAACCCGATCATCTTCCACGACACCTTGTCGCGATTACCGCCGTAGATCGGATCGGCGAAGAACCCTTCCATCGCCGCGTTCAGGAGCACATTGAAGAAGTCCTGTGCCGGCACGCGCTCGATCGCCAACGTGCCTTGCTCCATTCCCCGCAGCACCTGCACCTGCTGTTCGGAGCTCAGCCGATCGAACTCCTTCTGATACGTCTTGCGGCAATAGGCGTTCGCTCCGTCAATCCCCATCCGAAAGAACTCGGCCGGGGTCATCGGGAACTGGTAGCCCTGCGTTGGCGTGCCCTTCGCCCAGGGTCCTTGCATATACAGGCGATCGCCAGATCCCCACGCGCCAGCCAACTGCCGGTCGATGAAGACGGCCACGCCGCAGTCGGTGCCGCTTGGCGTCAGGGCGTCCGCGGGAATCAGCTGGTTCACGGCCGCTTCAACGAAGGCGGCCTCGGGCAGCGAGAGAAAGGTGTAGCCAGGCGGCGCGGCCGCCGGCGTGGCTTCCGGCGCTGGTATCTGCGGGGACGCCTGTGCGGCGGCGCCGATCGGTGCCATCGCGGCCACGCCGGTGGCACCAACCGTGCCCAGTCCGCGCAGGAACGCGCGTCTATCGTGACGTGTTGCCATACTGCCTCCCTTGATTGACTGGCGAGATTGTGCCACGCCCCCTAAGCAGGCCGATGCGCCTTGAGGAAGGAATGGATGTGGCGCACCGCCAGGGGAATCCGTTCTTTGGGCTCTTTCCAGGGGAACATGCTCACTTCGGCGTTCGGCGCGAGCATCGCGCTCTCCATGGCGGCGGCGTACGGATGGGCCGGGGAATCGTCCGGCAGGACCAGTATCGGGGTCTGGCAACCACGCACGAAATCCCGTGTCACGGTGAAGACGAAGTCGGGGTCGGTCTCGAACATTCTCGTCACGAATGCGTTGACCGTCGCCATCGTGATCTCGGGCCGCTGGGCAGTCAGTGCCGGACCCCAGGTCCTCCAGAACACGCCTGGGTACGTCGGGTCGCGCATTTCCGGCCGCCACCCCACGGGCTGCGCCAGCACGGCCGCGACAACACGATTGGGCGCGCGCTTCAGGAGATTCCAGATGAAGGGGCCGCCGATGCAGAACCCCATCACCATGAACTTGTCGATGCCCAGATGATCCATCAGGCCGAGCTGGTCGTCGGCGTAGGCATCCCACGGCCGGTCGACCTCGACTGGGCCGGTGGACTGGCCGGTGGTGGCGTTGCGGAGGTCCGCCGTGATGCAGCGATACTGTCCCTTGAACTCCTCGATCGCGTTGAAGGGCGGGTTGCCCGTGAAGAACGAGATGGTGGAGTTCAATCCCCCGCCGGGAAGCAGCATCAGAGGGAACCCGGCCCCGGCCTCCTCATAGCGGATGCGAACGGGGCCCTTCTCGTAGAAGCGCGCGCCTGCTCCTGCTGATCCGGTCTGCTGAGCAAACATGCGCGGCGCGGCGGCCATCGCCGTCGCCGCGGCGCCAGTTATTAGTATCTTGCGTCGCATCGGATCCATGACTGTCCTCCTCCGTGATCATCGCCGCCATGGGCCGAGGCGGGTGCCGGGTGTCAGGGCCAAATGTGAGCTGAGTATAGGGCCAGAACCGGCGTACGGACGAGGTTACTCCTGTGTAACGGCCGAGTGCAGAGCGATCTTCTGATCCGATCCCTCGGAAGGCCTCTCCGAGCGATTACTGAACGCTTCGTGACTACAAAGGAGTGATGCATCGGTTCTCATTCCGAAACGCACACGGGCGGGTCACTTCTTCAACAGCGCGGGCCAGTTCTGGACGATCGTCAAGCCCTCGGCCCCGCTCCGCGGCGTAATAGCGAGGAAGCGCTGGCCGTCGGCGGAAACATCGTAGGCATAGCTGGTCACGAGCAGCATCCGGGGGTTGAACAGCACACGCGCCTCGCCGGTGTCGAGCACGCCATTACGGACCGCCACCTCGGCCGCCGCGATCTGGCCGTCTGGCGCGACGTAGAAGATCTCTCGTCCATCCGCGCGCCAACGAGGCAGCCTGTCGCCCGCG
>Ga0326597_10005293_pt1 | contig 17950 bp, 16 predicted proteins | sample RVTome_12_FD_203789 | JGI IMG/M metagenome (GOLD analysis project Ga0326597, IMG submission 203789) | Soil microbial communities from uranium-contaminated site in the Upper Colorado River Basin, Wyoming, United States - RVT100D185 | ecosystem: Environmental > Terrestrial > Soil > Contaminated >... | reverse complement strand
CCGGGTACGCTGTGCATCACGAGACCGGCGAGCCCATGCCGCAGGACGTTGCGGACAGGGTGCGTGCGATGCGGTGCTTCAACCAGGGCTTCGCGACCACCGAGTATCTCGCCGCGTGCCTGCTCGACCAGGCCCTGCATCAGATGGGGCCCGACGACGTGCCGGCCGCGAATGGCTTGATGGCCTTCGAGGACGAGGTGCTCCGTGAGGCGGGGGTCGCCCTCCGGGCCGTTCCCCCGCGATACCGGGTGCCGTACTTCTCACACATACTCGGCGGGTACGCCGCGGGGTACTATGCCTACATCTGGGCCGAGGTGCTGGACGCGGATGCGGTGAACTGGTTCGAGGAGAACGGGGGACTCACGAGAGAGAACGGTGAGCATCTCCGCAGGACCGTGCTCTCACGAGGTGGGACGGCCGAGGCGACCGACCTGTATCGTGAGTTCCGCGGGCGTGAGGCGGCGGTCGAGCCGCTGCTCGAGCGGAGGGGATTGGTGGGGGCCTGAGCCACTCGGCTGGGTGAACAGGCGACTCGCCCCCTTCGTAGACAGCGGACGAGGGTGGTGAAGAGTCCGGCGAAGAAGGGCGCGCGATGTACAAGACCTGCATGTTCTGCAATAGCCCGCTTGGCGCCAACGAGGTGGTCGAGCCGTTTCCGGTCGGGCGCCGGCTGGCGTTCGACGCCGCACGCGGACGGCTTTGGGTCGTATGCCGCCGCTGCGAGCGGTGGAACCTCACACCGCTCGAGGAGCGTTGGGAGGCCGTCGAGACGTGCGAGCGGCTGTTCCGGGAGACGCGCGTCCGGGTCTCGACGGAGCATGTCGGGTTGGCCCGGCTGCGCGAGGGCCTGGAGCTGGTGCGCATCGGCGAGCCCATGCGACCCGAGTTCGCGGCGTGGCGCTACGGCGATCAGTTCGGGAGACGCCGCAAGCGGGCCATCGTCTATGGTGCCGGCGCAGCGGTGGCGTTTGGCGGGCTCGTGGCGGGCGGCGCCGTGTTCGGCGTGGTGGGCGGAGGCGTGCTCGCCCAGAGCGGCAATCTCTGGAGTCTCTGGATGAATGGGCGCACACTCGTGAAGCTCCGCCCGGACGACGGTCGCGTGATCCCGCTGAAGCGGCTCGACCTGCTCGGCACCCGGATCCGCGCCTCCGACGACGATGTCGGATTCCGCATCGAGATCCGCGCCAAGAAGAGGAAGGAATGGTTCGCGGGGGACGAGGCCCGCCGACTCGCGGCTCAGGTCGTGCCGGCCATCAACCGCGGAGGTGCCAAGCGGGATACGGTGGGCCACGCGGTCGACGAGATCGAGGGACACGGGCACCCGGAGCGCTTCCTCGCGGACATCGTCACGGGCGACCGCTTCCGTGACAAGAAGGGAGTGCCGGGCTACCTGAACAAGATGCCGCACCCGACGAAGCTCGCGCTCGAGATGGCGCTCCATGAGGAGGACGAGCGAAGGGCGCTCGAAGGAGAGCTCTGGCGACTCGAACGGGCGTGGGAGGAGGCGGAGGAGATCGCGGCGATCGCGGATTCTCTGCTCTTGCCGGAGGGAACGGACGCGTTTCTGGACGAGCACCGCCGAGACGGGAGCGGAGCGGAGGGACCCACCCCGGGCGAGCCGGGTGGAGACGACCGTGGTCGGGGCGAGGTCGGTGGTGGTGAGGGCACTGGTGGGCAGGTCAGCCGATGATCGATCACATCCATGTGTCCACCCGGGGGAAGGGGCTCCACGAGATCACCGACGCGGTCCAGGCCACGGTCGCCAGGAGCGGACTGTCCGAGGGGCTCTGCACCATCATGATCCAGCACACCTCCGCCAGCCTCACCATTCAGGAGAACGCCGATCCCTCGGCACGCAGGGATCTCGAGAGTTGGATCGAGCGCCACGTTCCCGAGGACGATCCCGCCTATACCCACACCGCCGAGGGGCCGGACGACATACCTTCCCACATCCGGGCGGCGATCACCGCCACCACCCTTTCAGTGCCCTTCGAACGGGGCAGGCTCGCGCTCGGGACGTGGCAGGGCGTGTATCTGTGGGAGCACCGCCGGCGGGGCACGAGCCGGCGGTGCGTCGTCCACGTCGGGAGCTGACGCAGCCCCCCTGAGACGACCGGTTACTGCATGGTCTCTCCGCGGAAGCGGCTGGCCATGGCGGCTCGGTCGATCGCGGTTCCGCCCAGATAGACCTCCGAGATGCGGCGGGTGTTGGTGATGTCCTGAAGCGGGCTCGCGTCCAGCACGACGAAGTCCGCCATGTTGCCAGGGGCCACGACCCCGACTTCGGTGAGCTCGAAAAGCTCCGCCGAGTTGCGCGTGGCGGCGACGATCGCCTCGGCGGGCGTCATGCCGGCGCGCACCATGTCCTCGAGCTCGAGGTGGACGGCCCAGGGCGTGCTTCCGTCCGTGCCGAAGGCGATCCGCATGCCGGCCTCGTTGAGACGGTCGAGGTTGTGCGCCTGTATGGCGAACGAGGCCTGCGCGGCTGGGCGGTCGGACTCCCGCGCCTGCATCTCCTGCAGCTCGGCCGCAGGGACCGTGCTGATCCAGGAGAGGTCGGCCGCCACGCCGGGGCCCGGCAGGTTGGGGATGAGCACCACGTTCGGCCGCTCGGCCCAGAGAGACATCACCTCGTCGTCGACCTCCTGGTCCCGGATGCTATGCGCGAACATGTCGACGCCCGCACGGAGGAGCCCTTTGGCGTCCTCCAGCGAGAAGATGTGCGCCGCGACCTTCAGGCCATGCTGGTGCGCCTCGTCGATCACGGCGGAGTAGAGGGGCTCGGAGAGGCGCTCGTACTGACCGTTGCGGTCGTCCACCCAGATCTTCACGAGGTCCACGCCCTTCTCGGCTTCCTCGGCGACGGCGGCCCGCGCCTCATCCGGCGTCGTCACCCAGTGCGGGACCTCGGACCGGCCCGGTTCGGGAGAGGTGATGCCCCGACCCGCGATGAGCGTGCGCGCCCCGTCCGGCACGGGACTCTCTCGCACTTCCATCGGCGCGGCTCCCTCGTCGAGCCCCATACTGACCACTGTGCCGGCGCCGTAGTACGCCATGTGGCGAAGCTGCTCCTCACGCTCGGCCCGGTCCAGCGACAGGTGGACGTGCGCGTTCACCAACGCTGGAATCACGGTCTTCCCGCTCAGGTCTACGCGGGTGGCGCCGCTGGGGATCTCCACGCTTCCGGCCGGACCCAAGGCCGTGAACCGGCCGTTCTCGACCACGAGCACGGCGTTTTCGATCGGAGCGCTGTCATTGCCCGTCACCACGAGCGCACCCTCGTAGACGACGGCCGTGGAGGAGGCGTCTTCGGCCGGCCCTCCGCATGCCGCGGAGAAAGTGGTGACGAGCGAAAGCGCGAGGATACGGGCGGTGTGGCGGCGGGACGTGGGCGCGACTGGAAACATGGTGTGCTCACCGGCTGAGGTATGAGGATGCCACTAGGCGTAGCAGGCGAAAACCGCTTCGGCAAGAGGGCCGTCGCGCCTCACCCTCGCAGATAGTACTCCACCGTGGTCACCACGCGCACGCTCTTCTCTATCCGATTCTCCTGGGTGATGCCCGGCGCGGGATCACGCGGAAGGATCTCGAACACGCCCTGGCGGGCGCGGCGGATCCCTCCGAGCCCGCTGTCGGAATCACGCGCGAACTCCACGGCGGCCTCGCGCGCGCGCGCCGTCGCCTCCGCGATCATCTCTGGCTTCACGTCGTTCAGGCCGCGGAAGATGAACGTCGGACCTCCGGGTCCCCACTCCTGCCCGGAGATCAGGACCACCCCCGCCTCCACCAGCCGGCCCACGTCCTGACTCGCAGCCTGGACCCGCCTCGGATCCTCCGAGCGCACGACCACGGTCTGCGTGACCGAGAAGCGGTTCTCGACCGGCCCCGACTGGTACGGGTTGGCGGACGCGTCCGTCACCCGCACGCCCTGCACTTCGACCAGGTCGGGCGCGATCTCGTGGCTCGCCAGGAACTCCAAGGTGAGCTCGAGGTTGCGGCCCAGTGTGCGCTGCACGGCCGAGAGATCGTTGCCACCGGCGGTGAACTGGAGGTTCCAGACAGCGAGGTCGGCTTCCACGTCCCGCTCGGCGACGCCCTTCACGGTCACGAAGCGGTCGCCGAGTCGGGCCTCGGTGAAGCCTCGGCCCACGAGGAGGCCGCCACCGAGGAGGCCGAGCGCGAGTAGGCCGGCGGGAATCCAGGAACGAGGGGAATCGGGCATGTGAGCAGAGGCCTGTTGAGGTGGAGACGGCGCGTCGACTGCGTCGCGAGCCGCCTCGTATACACCGGCACGAGGCGGTTGCTTCGCCGCCCCGGGTGTGGGCGGTCGACTTGACGCTTCCCCCGATCCCATCCGCGCGATCGCCAGCGACCAGGCCCGCGCGTTTGCCGAGGAGGGACCACGGAGCGTAGCCTACCGGAGCGTCAGCCCGCAGACGATCCATACGTCGCTCCGCCCGGAGGAACCCATGGCCTGTCCCGCTGCTTCTCTCCTCACGCACGCCGCACGCGCCTTCGCCGCCCTCCTCTTCGCCGCGGTGACGGGTCTACACGCATCGGCGCAGGAGCCCACCACACGCGAGATGAACCTCCTCGGCTGGCAGGAGTTCGCGGAGCTGGTGCCGGCGCGCATCGAGACGGTGTTGCTTCCCACGGGCACGCTCGAAGCCCACGGCGTGTTACCGAACGGATCCGACAATGTGGCCCCCGAGGCCATGGCCCGTGCCCTCGCCGCTCGCCTGAACGCGCTGGTCGCGCCCACGCTGAACTACGGCGTGACCGGAGACCTCGATGCTTTTCCCGGGACCTTTCGGGTGAGCGAAGCGGCGTACGAGGCGTTCATCGAGGATGTGATCACCGGTCTCGCGGGCAACGGCTTCCTCAACATCGTGGTCATCAACGGGCACGGTGGCCCCCAGACGGCCGTCCTGAACCGCGTCGCGGCCCGCGTAGGCCGAGAATACCGGGTGCGGACCCTGGTGACCAACTGGTGGACGCTCGCGAGCGACATCACCTTCGACGTCTTCGGCGAGGACGGCGGCCACGCGGGCAACAACGAGAGTGCCTATGTCCAGGCGATCGTCCCCGACCGCGTGCACCCCGATCGGTACGAGCCGGACATGGCCTCGGCGAGCGTCGCGGGCGCCACCCCGTATCCGTTCCCGTCGTCCATCATCCTGTACCAGGCGGGACAGGGGTATCCCACGTTCGACGCCGAGCAGGCGCGCACGTACTTCGAGCGCGTGAACCAGCGTATGGGCGACGTCATCGAGGAGACCATCAGACTCTGGGACCTCGCGGGACTGTTCCGGTAGCGGGGCGCCTCTGCCCGGGACGGCCGGTTACTCCAGGGCCGCCCTGAAGACGCGATCGAGTTCGGTCAGTCGCTGCCGCTCGTCCTGGAGCTCGAGTAGCTGCTGATGCCAGGTCGGGTCGACGCCGATGGTCTGGGCGAGCAGGAACGACGTCTCGCGCGTGGGTTCGAGAGCGGGCAGGTGCTCGGGGTGCCCCTCGAGCGAAGTCAGGACCCGCCGGAAGAGCTCGATGGAGGCCTCGCGTCGGGCGGTCAGGTCATCCTCGTCGGTGTCGATGTCGGGATACGGGGCCACGAGCGCTTCGAAATAGGCGCTCTTCGACTCGATGCCGTCCGCGATGCGGAAGCGCTCGGTGCCGCGCACGGCGATCAGGGAGCGCCCATCGTTCAGCGCCTGATGGGTATCGATCTCAGCGACGCACCCGATGCGGCCCTCCTCGCACAGGAACGGGCCCTGCCGGTCCCAGTCGTGGTAGAGCAGCCCGAATCTCCGATCGGACGCCAGACAGTCACGGACGAGATCCTGGTAGCGGAGCTCGAAGATGTGCAGCGGCATCGACGTCCCCGGCAACAGCACGACCGGCAAGGGGAACAGGGGGAGTCGGTAGCGCTGCTCGGGTCCCGCTTCGTCGAGGAAGCTCACGCCGGGAAGACCTCCGTGATCGCCACGCCGGGGAGCCCCGTCACGAAATCCGCGCCGAACGCGCGCGAAGGCGTGTGCACGCCGGGGCCCGAGCGGACGGCACCCGACAGAACACGTTCGACTGCCGCGACGGCGGCCGTGGCGGTCAGCGCGTATGCGTTGGGCGTCACGAGCTCGACAGCGGCCGTGCGGCCCGTGCCGTCCCGCACCTCAGCGCGAACCCGTGCATGGCCCTCCGCCAGCTCCCGACGACCGGGCCCCGTGACGAGCAGGTCCGTCGCCCACTCGGCCAGGCGCCGTACCCATGGAATCCCGAGCGCGGCCCCGAACACCCGGCCGGCCGCGGGGATGCCCCGGGGGAGCGTCGCGAACACACTGATGTTCGGGATGCCTGTGGACCGGTACGCAGTGCTCACGTCGCCCCACGGGATCGCGACGCCCTGGCGTGACCGGTCGGAGAAGCGGACCGTCTTCCGGATCGAGCCGATGGGCACCGACTCGATGCGCCCGAGCCTACGCACCGCCCCGCCCGCGCCCAGTCGCTCGAGCGTCGTGCGCGTCGTTCCGCGGCTCGGCCCCCCGCTCACGTGGAACGCGATGTCCAGCTCCGTGGCTCCTTCCAGCCGGCCCGCTGCCATGGCCGCGGCGCAGTCGGTGGGTACGACGTCGAAGCCGACCGCCGGGACGACGTGCACGCCCGCGGCGCCGGCACGCTCGTCCAGCTCCTGCATCGCCTCGAGCACGTCGATCTCACCGGTGATGTCGAGGTATGAGCATCCGCTCGCGAGGCAGGCTTCGAGCATGGGACGCCATGTCGCGGAGAACGGGCCGGCGACATTGAGCACGAGACGCATGTCCCGGATTCCCTCACGTGGCGACGGGTCCCCGTCCAACGGAAATGACCGCCACCCGAGTCCGGATGCTTCCGCGAGCCGTCGCGTCGCCTCCGGGTCGCGTCCGGCGAGCACCGGACGGAGCCCCCGCTCGAGCGCGCGCTCGACGACGAGTCTGCCCGTGTATCCGTAGGCCCCATAGAGCAGCCACGTCCCAGCGGTACCTCCCGCCGCGGTCATCCTGCCTGTTCCGAGAGCGCCGACCATCGCTCGAATGCGGACTCGATCTCCCGCTCGAGTCGCTCCGCTTCGCGGGTGACCTCGGCCACGGCGTCGGGCTCTCGCTTGTAGAAGTCCGGATCGGCGAGCGCCGCGTGTGCGTCCGCCAGCTTCGTTTCCATCGCTTCGATTTTCGCGGGTAGCTGCTGGAGCTCACGTTGGTCGTTGTACGTGAGCTTCTTCCGTGCGCCGCCCGCTCGTTCCGTCTTCGACGCGCTCTTCCGGTCGCCGGCGTCGGCATCGCGTTCCGCGGCTTTTCTGGCGGTCACACGCCTCCAGTCCGAATACCCGCCCACGAACTCCTTGACCCGGCCGTCGCCTTCGAACACGAAGGTGTGGGTGCACAGATTGTCGAGGAAGGCGCGGTCGTGGCTCACGGTCAGCACGGTGCCGGCGAACGCGACGAGCCGGCTCTCGAGCAGCTCGAGCGTCTCGGTATCCAGATCGTTGGTCGGCTCGTCCAGGACGAGCACGTTGGCCGGGCGCGTGAAGAGGCGGGCGAGCAGGAGCCGGTTCCGCTCACCTCCCGAAAGCGATCGCACGGGTTGGCGCGCGCGCTCGGACGAGAACAGGAAGTCCTGCAGGTAGCTGATCACGTGACGGCGCTCGCCGTCGAGCTCCACATGGTCGCTCCCGAACCCGACCGCCTCCGCCACGGTCTCCGCCTCGTCGAGCTGCTCGCGGTGCTGGTCGAAGTAGCGCACCTGGAGTGAGGTTCCGTGCTCGACCGTGCCGGTGTCCGGCTCGAGCCGTCCGAGCAAAAGCTGGATGAGGGTGGTCTTGCCTACTCCGTTGGGCCCGATGATGCCGATCTTGTCGCCCCGAATGATGGAAGTCGAGAAGTCCCGGATGAGCGGCTCGGCCGTGCCCTCGTCCCCGGCTTCGGCCGCCCCGTATCCGAAGGAGATCGCCTTCGCCACGATGACCCGGCTGCCCGAGCGCTCGCCCTCCTGGATGCTCATCCGCACTTCGCCCACCCGCTCGCGCCGCCCGGCGCGCTCCTTCCGCATGGCCTGGAGCGCCCGGACGCGGCCCTCGTTGCGGGTGCGGCGCGCCTTGATGCCGCGCCGGATCCAGGCTTCCTCCTCGGACAGCTTCCGGTCGAACTCGGCCCGCCGCTTCTCCTCCGCGCGCAGGAGCTCGTCCTTGCGCTCCAGGTAGGTGCCGTATGCGCAGGCCCACGACGTGAGCACGCCCCGGTCGAGCTCCACGATCCGCGTGGCGAGCGCCTGTAGGAACGTCCGGTCGTGGGTGACGAAGAGCAGGCTGCCGTCGTAGCGCCTCAGGAATCCCTCGAGCCACTCGATGCTTTCGAGGTCGAGATGGTTGGTCGGCTCGTCGAGGAGCAGCACGTCCGGGTCGGCCGCGAGCGCTCGGCCGAGGAGGGCTCGACGCTTCTGCCCGCCGGACAGCGAAGCGAACGCCGCGCCGCCATCCAACTCCATGAGAGAGACCTGACGCTGGACCATGTGATGGCTCTGCACGTGCTCGGGCACGCCCGACGCGATGACTTCCTCGACCGTCTCCGGCAGGTCGGCCGGCACGTCCTGCGGGAGGAAGGCGACGCGCACCCCGGACTCCAGCGCCACGGTACCCGCGTCCGGCGCGATCTGCCCCGACAGGATCTTGAGGAGCGTCGATTTACCCTCCCCGTTCCGTCCGACCAGCCCGATGCGCTCACCGCGCTCCACCTGGAGGGTGGCGTCGTCGAGGAGGGGCCGGCCGCCGAAGGCGATGGTGAGGTTCTGTGCGCTGACGAGGGCCACGGTGATGGTATGCGGGTCGGGGTGCGGAGGGTGCGGTCGGACGAGAATCTAGCGGAGGCGGGTTTGGGCGCGGGCCCAGTGCGAGCTCAGCCGCGGCCCCGGGTCAGCCCGGTCCGCGCGCATGGAACCCGAGTCGGTCGCGTCGCTCCCGCAGCGCGCCGCCGCGGAGCAGGTAGTACAGAATACCGACGAGACCGCCGCCCAGATGCGCCCCGTGGCCGATCGGCAGGGTGCCGCCCCCGATCTGCGCCACGAGCCCCCATACGTCGATCGCGATGAACGCCAGGGCAGCCAGGATGGCCGGCACGGGAATGACGAACAGGAAGAGTACTCTGGCCTTCGGGAACGAGAACGAGAAGAGCATGAGCACGCCCGCCAGCGCGCCCGACGCGCCGAGCGCCGGGAGGTCCGGACGATCGAGCAGGAACCGGGAGGTCGCGGCGTGGGCGACCGACGCCAGGATGCCCGCCGTCAGATAGAACGCCAGGAACCTGCCTCGCCCCATGAGCAGCTCCATCGGCTTCCCGAAGCTCAGGAGGACGATCATGTTGACCATCAGGTGCAGGAGCAGGTTGTGGGAGAACACGGACGTGAGGAGGGTCCAAAGCCTCCCCTCGGTCAGCGCCGACCAGCTCACCAGGAAGTGGTCCACCAGGAGGGTGGCGGGCGCCTCCGGCCGCGACCACAACAGGAACACGAGCACGTTGACGACGAGCAGGGTCGTGACGACCGGCGTGCGGGCGGAAGCGCTCGGCGGGTGGGCGGGGGGGGCGCCCACGCTCCACTGCTGGCCGCCGGTCGCCTGCGCGCCAGGGCCTCCCGCCCCGCTCGGATACTCAGGTCCGACGGGCCTGGGGCGCTCACGATTGTCGGTCATCGCCTCTCTCTGGCTCGGAGCCGGACGCTGGATGCTGGACGCGCCTGCGGTATTCTTAAGACCTGTTCGCTTCGCCATCGTTCCGGATCCGGACTCCTCCTCCACAGACGCGGACGACGGTCCGATCCGCTCCTATGCCGCGCCCCTGGCCTCCTGGCAAGCTTGTTGCACATGGGCACCATGACTGTCACAATACCGTCGCGCGAGGCGGTTAATAACCCTGGGGGAGACATGTGGAAGAAAGACGAAGGACAGGCCGGACAGGAATCCATCGACGCCACGCCGCGCGCATCCGCGCCGAGGTCGACGAGCGCGTCGGGCCGGGCCACGATTGGTCCTTCCATCAGCATCAAGGGTGACGTGACCGGTAGCGAGGATCTGGTCATCCAGGGCAAGGTCGATGGCTCCGTGACCCTCGGCCACCATGCGGTGAGCGTCGGTAGCGAGGGCCGCGTGAACGCCAACATCGTCGGCCGGGTCATCACGATCGAGGGACGGGTCGAGGGCGACCTCACCGCGGAGGAGCAGATCATCCTACGGGGATCCGCCCAAGTACACGGTGACATCAAGGCCCCGCGCGTTGTTCTCGAGGACGGAGCCACGTTCCGTGGATTGGTGGACATGGGCGCCACGCCCTCCAAGAGCGCCGTGACCGGGGCGTCGAGCACCTCAAGCCAGTCGAAGCCCAGCGAGCCGTCCAGGAGCACGTCGAGTGTGACCTCGGATGCGGGCAAGCCGGCGGTGAGCAAGTCGGGCCCGGCCAGCTCGTAGGTGAGTTGGCTCGACCGACTCCGGACGCGTCCGACCGAGGCGACCGGGCCGGAAGGGGAGCCGGGGGAGGAGGCTTCGGCGGCATTCGAGCGCGCTTCGCCCGGCCTGGCGGCGCTGTTCGGGGTCATGAAGCCCGAGCGGGCCCACTCGATTCTCGATCTCGGGGAGGCGAGCCGGCGGCATCTCGCCGTTCTGAGCCCCTACGCGCGCCAGATCCGGTTCGCCGGGCTCGTGCCGACGCCACCCGCGGGGGATGCCCTGCGGGTGGCGCTCGAGCGCCTGCCCCCCAACGCAGATCATCCCTACGACATCGTGCTCGCGTGGGACGTGCTGGACCGGCTCGGCCCGCCCGACCGAAAGGCGTTGCTGGAGCGCGTGACGAAGCTCACGGCGCCCGGGGCAAGGCTCTACGCGTCGGTGGACACCTCGGGCGCTGAAACCATCCAGCCAGTCAGGTGGACGCTCGTCTCGGTCGACCGGATCTCGCAAGAGCCGGTCGGCGCCCCCGAGCGCGCCAAGCCGGTGCTGCTCCCCGCTCAGGCCGAGCGCATGCTGGATCCGTTCAAGGTGACGCATGCGTTCTCGCTGCGGGTGGGCGCGAGGGAGTACGTGGCGACGAGGGGGTAGGGCGGGTCATTCCGATGAGCACGTAGCTGCAGCTCGCGACCGCAACGAGCGGGAATGTCCGCAGACCCATGTGACGGGGCCCGACCTCACGGTGCCACGCTACGGGCAAGGCGAGGACGAAGGAGACGAGCGGGGACACCATCGGGTCGATGGCCGAGGGACCGCCGGACGGAGGGTCGGCAGGGTGCAACGCGTGTGCCGGTCTGGCCGCTCGGCTCGAACCTGCGGTTCTGCGGGACGACTGCGTCGACCCACGCGTCCTCGCGTTGCGAGTCCGCGAATCCGGCCGTCCCGAGCAGCGGAAAAAACAAAGCGGCCCTGCAACCGAAGCTGCAGGACCGCTGATCGGGACGGCCGGATGGAGCTGCGGTCGGACCCGCGCCAGCGGCGCGTGCCCGATCCTCGCTCGCCTCGCGGGGAACGAGGTGGCAGGACTCGGAGCGGTCTGGCCGCTCGGCTCGAACCTGCGGTTCTGCGGGACGACTGCGTCGACCCACGCGTCCTCGCGTTGCGAGTCCGCGAATCCGGCCGTCCCGAGCAGCGGAAAAAACAAAGCGGCCCTGCAACCGAAGCTGCAGGACCGCTGATCGGGACGGCCGGATTCGAACCGGCGACCCCCTGAACCCCATTCAGGTGCGCTACCGGGCTGCGCCACGTCCCGTGGACGGTCAAACTACACGCTTCGCGTGGTGCCGGGAAGCGTGAGGTGCACGACGAACCGGCTGTGAGCCCCATGGAGCTGCGGTCGCCTTGCGGCGATCCTCGCTCGTCTCGCGGAAAACGACGCGGGTCTTCGAGCACACTCTGGCCGCTCGGCTCAGGTGCGTTGCCGGGCTGCGCCACGTCCCGTGGGCTGTCAAACCATAGGCTTCGCGTAGTGCTGGGAAGCTGGAGGGGGCAACGAGCAGTTCGTGAACCCCATGGAGCTGCGGTCGCCTTGCGGCGATCCTCGCTCGTCTCGCGGAAAACGACGTGGGTCTTCGAGTGCACTCGGGCCGCTCGGCTCAGGTGCGTTGCCGTCCGGCGCCACGCCTCGTGGGCGGTCCCAGGTTGAGCCTGGATCCGCGAGCTGCGGCACTCTCGAGTGCAACTGACGCGTCAGAACAGGATGATGATGAGGATGATAATCAGAATGATGGTGCCGATTCCGATGCCACGCATGGTCTCCTCCAGGCTCATTGTCTATGGGACGTAGGAATCAAGCAAGACACGTGCCGCCACCTGGGGTCGACGACCGCGACCCACGCACCGTTGCCACTCACCACGTCCGCGCCAGCGCCTCCAGCTGATCGAAGCACGTCCCCAGCCGTCGAAGAATCCCATCTCATTGTGCTTGTCGCGGCCTTCCTTGTCGCGATGCATGGCCTGGCGCGTCCATGCCTGCCAGACGAGCTCGGGGCGAACATCGGTCGTGCGCTCGAGCACGAGGTCGAGCGCCGGGTCCGGGGCGTGCAGGGGACGGATCATGTGTCGGATTCCTTTGCATCGAGTTGGAGGAGATAGTCGTCGAGCTGGTCGGGCCTTCGCTCCCAGATGGATCGCTGCCCGGACATCCAGCCCTCGGCCGCCTGAAGCGGCGACGGCGTGAGCCTGACCATGCGGATCCGTCCGTCTTTGTGGCTCTCGACGATCCCGAGCGCGTTCCAGCATGTCGAGATGCTGGAGGAACGACGGGAGGGCCATGTCGAAGGGCGCCGCGAGCTCGCTCACGGCTGCGGGACCCGATCCGAGGCGGCCCCCCCGACGGCGCGCTGCGTCGCGTTCGAGTGTGCTTCCGCCCGCTTCCACGCCCGGTTAACCTCCGGAGTGTCGAACCGTATCCGCATCGCATTGAGGGCGCTCCGCCACCGGAATCTCCGGTTGTTCTTCGTGGGGCAGGGGGTCTCGCTGGTCGGGACCTGGATGCAGCAGGTGGCCATGAGCTGGCTCGTCTACAGGCTCACCGACTCGGCCCTCCTCCTCGGCGTGATCGGCTTCTCGAGCCAGTTCCCGTCTCTCGTCATGGCTCCGTTCGCGGGAGCCCTCGCGGACCGCTGGAGCCGATACCGGATGGTCGTGGTCGCCCAGACACTGGCCATGCTACAGGCGGTCGTGCTCGCGATCCTGGTCATCACGAACCTGGTCGAGGTGTGGCACCTCGTCGGGCTCGCCCTGGTCGTCGGCACCATCAACGGCGTCGACATCCCAGCTCGACAGGCGCTCCTCGTCAAGCTGGTCGAGGGCCAGGACCTCCCGAACGCGATCGCGCTCAACTCGTCGATGTTCAACGCGGCTCGCCTCGTGGGTCCGGCACTCGGCGGCGTGCTCATCGGCATCTGGGGGGAGGGACTCGTGTTCGTGCTGAACGCGGCGAGCTATGTGGCGGTCCTCGGAGCTTTGGCGATGATCCGACTGCCCCGGGGTAGGGGCGCGCCGGCAGGCGACATCCTCGCGCAGATCCGGGCGGGGTTCCGGTACTCGTTCGGCTTTCCCCCCATCCGCGATCTGATCCTGGTGCTCGCGGCCCTTTCTCTCCTGGGGATCCCTTACGTGGTCCTCTTCCCCGTGTTCGCGAGGGACATCCTCGGTGGGGACGCGATGACGCTCGGGGTGTTGACCGGGAGCTCCGGCGCGGGCGCGCTGATCGGAGCGCTCTACCTGGCGTCGCGGGACACCGTGCGAGGGCTCGGGAAAGTGATCGTGCGTTCGGCCGCGCTTTTCGGATTCACGCTCATCGTGTTCGCAGCGTCGCGCAACCTGCTGTTATCCTGCGCGATGCTCGTCGTCGGTGGCTTCGGCCTGATGTTGACGACCGCATCGATCAACACGGTGCTGCAGACCCTCGTGGGCGAGGAGATGCGGGGCCGGGTCATGAGCCTCTACACGATGGCCTTCATGGGGATGATGCCCGTAGGAAGCCTCGTGGGGGGTGCCTTGGCCAGCCGGGTCGGTGGTCCGATCACGGTCGCGCTGGGAGGGCTGGGCTGCCTGGCGTTGTCACTCTGGTTCAAGACCAGAATCGAGCCGCTGCGGGCGCTTGTGCTACCGGTCTACGAAGAGCGCGGGGTCCTTCCGGAGGTCGCCCGCGGTCTCGGCGCGGTGACGGAGCTTCGTCCCCGCGCCTGAGGCGGTCAGAGATCCTCGAAAACTTCGTCCGTCTTGGCGGCCATGATGAAGTCGTTCTTGTGCAGTCCCCCGATGGCGTGTGTCCACCAGCGCACCGTGACCTTGCCGTACTCGGTGAGGAGCGCGGGATGATGCCCCTCCTCCTCCGCAAGAGCGCCCACTTCGTCCGTGAACGCGATCGCCTCCGCGAAGTCCGGAAAGGTGAACGACCGCTCGAGCTGGGGCGTGCCGTCCCGCTCGACGATCTCCCAATCGGAGACCTGCTCATGGAATTCCCTGCGCTCCTCGGCCGTGACGGTCGGCGCGTCGGGGCGGCAGGCTTCGCATGTCTGTGCTGTGAGGTCGGTCATCGATCGATCCTCCTCTTCTTGGGGCTAGAGTTGGGCCGTGGGTCGCGTACCCGACCCGCCGGAGTGTGGTCCGACGAACAGCCTCGTCACCTCCATAGCAGGATCAGGGCCACGCCGACCGTCACCGCCAACAAGCTCAGCCCACCGAGGCGCTTGCCGAGCGCACGGCCGCCCAAAGTCCAGGCGATCCCCGCCTTGAACGCCATGTTGGAGAGACTGGCGGCCACGATCAGCCGCCATCCCAGATCCGCGCCCAGCCTTCCTTCCGCGACGAGGCGCGAGGTGGACAGCGTGATGGCGTCGATGTCCGTCAGCCCGGACAGGAGCGCCGCGGCGTAGAGGCCCGCGCTTCCGAGGTAGGCTCCGGCAGCCGCCACCAGCACGAGGACACACGCATATAAGGCGCCAAATACGACGGCCGCCCGGAGGTGCGTGGGGTTTCGTGGCTCGAGCGAGCCGTCGGCCGGCGCCGACCCCGATCTCCAGATTATCCCTGCGGTCACGGTGAACAGGGCCAGCATGACGAGAAGAGGGCCGGCGGCCGAGAGCAGGAATCGGGGGGCCACGGCGCCGATCTCGATCATGACCCGGACGTAGACGACGCTGGACGCGAGCCAGATGATGGCGGCGCTCGCGGGCGCGGGCATCTCGCCGGCCTTGGTGTTCCTGGCGTAGGCGAACGCCGTCGCTGTGCTCGAGACGACTCCCCCCAGCAGGCCGGCCACGACCGTGCCCCCTCGGTTGCTGAGCCACCGGAACGCGGCGTAACCGGTGAGGTTGAGGCCGACGATCAGGACGACCATCAGCCAGATGTTGTAGGGATTCAGCACATCGAATGGGCCGAACGTCCGGTTGGGCAACACCGGGAGGACGACGAGCGAGATCACCACGAACTGCATGATGGCCCGGACGTCCCGATCGGTCATCCGCCTGATGAGTCCTTTGAGCTCCTCCCGCAGGTGGAGCAGCACTGCGACTGCTCCGGCGAGCACGACGGCCACGGCGGTCGGGCCCACGACCGTCAGCGCGCCGATCAGGTACATGACCAGCATCGCCACCTCGGTGGTCTGCCCGGGTGTGGCGTTGCCTTCGCGGATCTGGATCGCGTTGCCGATGGCCATCACGCCGACGACGCCCAGCAGGCCGGCGGCCACCACCCAGCCGCCGGTATGCGCGGATACGAGTGCCGCGACCGCGCCCAGGAGCGCGGTCAGGCCGAAGGTTTTGAGCCCCGCGAGCGGCGATGCGGCCCGTTCTTTTTGCAAGCCGACCAGCAAGCCGAGCCCCAGGGCGAGAAGGGGGGCGGTGAAGGATCCGTCGAGCAGCAAGGGCATCTCCTGGGATGTGGAGGGTGAAACATGCATCCCCCGACCATGTCGCGACACGCCTGCGGCCCGCGTCGGGCCGCGTCTGCCCCGGGGCCCATGGCCATGGGTTGACCTCGAGTCCGTCTGGGGTGTACATTCTTCCCCCTGTTGCGGGGTGGAGCAGTCTGGTAGCTCGTCGGGCTCATAACCCGAAGGTCGCAGGTTCGAATCCTGCCCCCGCTATTGTTCGACGAGCGCCGCCCGAGGGCGGCGCTTGCCACGTAAGGACGAGGGAGAGCCGCGTTTTGCCCAAGCAGCCGATGCTCTGGACGGTGTCCGATACGTGGAGCCCGCGTGATCGGGCGGGGGGAGAGACCTGAGAGCGTCGGCCTTCTCCGCAATCCCGCCCGCGCCGCAAGGTTCGGGCGGTTTTTTTATAAGTCGAGGCCAGGTAGCTCAGTTGGTAGAGCACATGACTGAAAATCATGGTGTCGGCGGTTCGATTCCGTCCCTGGCCATGGTGGACGCCCAGGGCTAGGGCGACGAGATGGTCCAGAGGTCCGTAGCTCAATTGGTAGAGCACCGGTCTCCAAAACCGGCGGTTGGGGGTTCGAGTCCCTCCGGGCCTGTCGACGCCAGGAGCGCCCCGGTCGTCTAATGGCTAGGACACCACTCTTTCAAGGTGGTAATCGGGGTTCAATTCCCCGTCGGGGCATATGATGCGAGGTTGGGGTGTCGCTCCCGGGCGATGCCGATCAGGACCAGTAGGACCACATGGGGGCTGTAGCTCAGTCGGTTAGAGTGCCGGTCTGTCACACCGGAGGTCGCGAGTTCGAGTCTCGTCAGCCCCGCTCCCCGTTTTTTGACAGCGAAGTCGTCCGACCCGCCGGGCCGCGGCGGCTTCACCAGGTGATGCGTGAGGGGCCGTAGCTCAGTTGGGAGAGCGCTTGAATGGCATTCAAGAGGTCAGGGGTTCGATTCCCCTCGGCTCCATCGTCGGACGGCCTCGCAGGCTCATGGACGGCCAAGCTCGGGTGGCGGAATTGGTAGACGCGCAGGATTCAGGATCCTGTGGGGGTAACCCCGTGAGGGTTCGAGTCCCTCCTCGAGCATGTTCAAGCCGTCCCTCGTGGGCGGTTCGGTCGATCACAATGCAGGCTTCTGCCCACGTGCTGGAATTGGTAGACAGGCTGGTTTGAGGGACCAGTGCCGGAAACGGCGTACAGGTTCGAGTCCTGTCGTGGGCATTTTTCGCGAGCGTCTCTGGCCGCGTGGCGGCGTTGGACTGCGGTCTCGGCTTGTGCGGCGTAGCTTGTGCTACGCCTCCGCGCCTCGCCTTGTCCGCCTTGCCACACAGCCAGATCCACACGCGAAACGAGGACCCTTTTGGGGGTTTCTCGTCATCGTCACATCGGTTCGTGCGCCCGTAGCTCAATTGGATAGAGCGTCTGACTACGGATCAGAAGGTTGGGGGTTCGAGTCCCTCCGGGCGCATTCAGGAACTTCAGGATCGGTTCGTACGACCGGGCGCGTAGCTCAGTTGGTTAGAGCGCTACGTTGACATCGTAGAGGTCAGAGGTTCGAGTCCTCTCGCGCCCATATGTCGGAGTGCCGTCGGGGCCGTAGCTCAGTTGGGAGAGCGCTTGAATCGCACTCAAGAGGTCAGGGGTTCGACTCCCCTCGGCTCCACTTGCGCCACCTTAGCTCAGCGGTAGAGCACGTCATTCGTAATGACGGGGTCGTCGGTTCAAATCCGACAGGTGGCTCTGGTGCCCCGTGGTGTAATTGGCAACACGCCGGATTCTGGCTCCGGAGAGTCTAGGTTCGAGCCCTAGCGGGGCAATTCAGCTCAGGAACACGCCAAGGCAGCGAGTTCCTGCTTTGGAGGGATGGCCGAGTGGCTTAAGGCGGCGCCCTGCTAAGGCGTTGGACTACGGTCCGCGTGGGTTCGAATCCCACTCCCTCCGTTTTCGATAGACCGACAGGTTCTTGGATTCGAACCCACGCGGCGATCTGCGAAGCAGAGCGCGAGCGTGGCGTTCGAGTCGAGCGGGCCGGAGTGGTCATTCGCGCGAAGC
>Ga0326597_10005292_pt1 | contig 17950 bp, 15 predicted proteins | sample RVTome_12_FD_203789 | JGI IMG/M metagenome (GOLD analysis project Ga0326597, IMG submission 203789) | Soil microbial communities from uranium-contaminated site in the Upper Colorado River Basin, Wyoming, United States - RVT100D185 | ecosystem: Environmental > Terrestrial > Soil > Contaminated >... | reverse complement strand
GCGATGCTACGTGCCGCGATCGCAAACGGCTGGCTGCCGGAATCCTGCGTGATGGAGTCGCTGCTCGCGTTCAAGCGCGCGGGCGCGGACGGCATCCTGAGCTACTTCGCGATGGACGCTGCGCGCGCGCTCGCCAGGCGCTAGCCGAACACCAGCGTCACGCCGTGCGTCTGCTCGGCATTCACGGCGTACGCGCCGTCGCGCAGCGCCACCGGGTCGAATCCACCCCGCCGCAGCGCCTCGGCCGCTTTTGCCCGGTCGGAAACGCGAATGAACAGCGCCGCCACGAGCGGCCGCGGGCGCGGCGGCAGTTCCACGCCTTCGAGCCTGCGCCCCAGCCGGCCGCGCGCGGTCAGCGCGATCGGCACGCTGCCGGTACTGACCAGCTGCCCTTCGGCGATCGGCTGCGGCCTCGAATCGAGCAGCTTCGCGTAGCGACCGGCAGCCGCAACCGGATCCTCGGCGACGATGGCGAGCGCCGCGAGCCCGGTAGCGCCGATCGCATGCGACTGGAACTCGGGCCGCCACACCAGCTCGCGCGTGAAATGCTGGCACAGGAACGCATGGCAGCCCGGCGTCAGGGCATCCGGCAGATGCACGATGCGAAAGGCCGCATTGCGCGCACCCTCGGCGAGCTGCACCGGCCGCGAGAAATCAAGCGGCGCGCTCGCCGAGATGCCATTCGCGGCGAGCTCCGCAAACGCCGCGTCGGCGTTCGCGGTGGCAAAGGCCACCGCCGCCAGGCCTTCGCCCCCGGCGATGAAATCGGTAAACGCCCGCAGGGCGGGGCTCGGGCTCGGAACCGCGAGCAGCTCGATGTAGTCGCGGCCGAACATGATGCAGTGGTTCTGCGAACCGAGCGTGTGATGCCCGCGCGGCGTGAGCGAAAATCCCAGCCGCGAATAGGTATCCTGCGCGCGATCGAGGTCGCGCGTCAGGATGACGACGTGATCGATTCCCTGGATATCGTGCCGCATGGGCTTCGCACGCGGGCGGTCGTTGCCGGCCGGCGACCTTTCACCGTTATTCTAAACCCCGTGGCGGATCAGGGTGCGCTGGCGAGCTGCAACGCCTTCAGGAAACGCTCGGCGTCCTGAAAGCCGATGACCCGCAGCCCCTGGATCTCGCGGCCCTGGGCATCGAAGAACACGATCCCGGGCGGCCCGAACAACGAGAAGCGCTTGAGCAGCAGCTTGTGGCGCTCGTTGTTCTCGGTCACATCGGCCTGCAGCAGCAGCATCGTGTCGAGCTTCGCACGCACGCGCGCATCGCTGAACGTGAACGCCTCCATCTCCTTGCAGGAGACGCACCAGTCAGCGTAGAAATCGAGCATCACCGGCCGACCCGGTGCGCGCAGGCGCCCCTCGAGCTCGGTCAGCGAAGAGATTCGGACCCAGCTGACTGGCGTCTCGATCCTGCCGGCCGAGCCGCCGGCGAGCGCCGCGAGCGGCCGCAGCGGGTCGCGGCTTCCGGCGAGCGTGCCGACCAGCAGTGCGACGCCAGCGACCAGCGCGATCAGGCCGGCGCCCTTCCACAGCCGCGCCCAGCCCGACACGTTGGCCGGCAGTGGGTCGATGGCGCGCAGGCAGATTCCCGAGACGATAAACAGCGCCGCCCAGGCGAGCATCACCGCCGCAACCGGGATCACCGGCGACACGATCCAGATCGCGACCCCGAGCAACAGCACACCGAAGAACTTCTTGACGCCCTGCATCCAGGCGCCAGCCTTCGGCAGCAAGGCCCCCTCGGACACGCCCACCGCGATCAGCGGCACGCCCATGCCGAGCGCCATTGAAAAAAGCGCCGCGCCGCCGAGCGCCACGTCCTTCGTCTGGCTGATGTAGAGCAGCGCGCCGGCGAGCGGCGCGGCGACGCAGGGGCTGACGATGACGGCCGAAAACGCACCCATCGCCGCCACCGACGCGATGCGTCCGCCTTGCAGTCGCTGGTGCGCGCTCGAGAGGCGATGGTGCAGGAACGCGGGCAGTTGCAGCTCGTAGAAGCCGAACATCGAGAGCGCGAGCCCCACGAACACCAGTGCGAAGGTGCCGAGTGCCCAAGGGTTCTGCAGCGCCGCCGCGAGCATCGATCCGGAATAGCCTGCCGCGACGCCGGCCGCGGCGTAGGTCACCGCCATGCCCAGCACGTACGCCACCGACAGCAACAGCGCGCGCAGCTTGTTCAGGCTGCGGCCCTCGCCAGCGATGATGCCCGAGAGGATCGGGATCATTGGTAGTACGCATGGTGTGAAGGTGAGCAGCAGCCCGAAGCCGAAGAAGCCGGCGAGCACCAACAGCGCGTTGCCCTGGAACAACGCCGCGATGTCGAGGTCGCTGGCGAAGATCGAATACGTGGCACGGGGCTGTACCGTCAGCGCGCCCTCGCTGAGCTGTGGCATTGCCGCACCCGGTCCGCCGCCCCCCTCGTGCGAGGCGAGCTGCAGCGTGGCCTGCGAGTCCATCGGCGTGTAGCACACGCCGATGTCCGCGCAGCCTTGCGACGTGACATCCAGCTTGAGCGTCTGCGCCGCGCCGCCGGCGCGCTCGAGCGGCAGCCGGATCGCCACTGCCTTACGGTACGTTTCGACGTCGCCGAAGAACTCGTCCTTCTTGCGAAGGCCGGCGGGAAACTCGGGCGCGCCGAGCTTGATTCCCTCCGCGCCCCCGAGCGCGAATTTGAAGCGTTCACGGTACATGTAGTAGCCGTCGGCGATCGCGAAGTGCACCTCGAGCGAGCGTTGATCCAGCACGCGCGCCGAGAACCGGAACGCCTTTTCGGGCTCGAGCAGCTCGTCCGCCGAGCCGCCGAGCTTGAGCTGCGCGCTGAGCGGCCCGGCCATCGCCAGGCCCAGCAGGACCGTCAGGAAGCGCTTGAGCAGGGTCATCGGGGGCGCTCAGGGTCTTGTTTCGGCGGTGACCCAGTCGAGGTACGCGGTCAGTCCGCGCTCGATTGGGACTGCCACGATTTCGGGAAGTTCATAGGGATGCAGGGCACGAATCGCCTGCTCGAGCGCCGGGTAGCGTGCGGCGCTCGTCTTGATCAGCACCGGATGTTCCTCGTCGTGCTGCACGGCGCCTTTCCAGCGGTATACCGAGCGGCACGGGGCGAGGATGTTGATGCACGCCGCGACGCGCGCCGCGATCAGCGCGTCGGCGAGCTTCTCGGCGCTTGCCCGATCGGGCAGGTTCGTCAATACGAGCAGGGCGCTCACGCCGCGTTCCTCGCGATCGGCACGCCGTCCTCGACCGTGGGGTAGGCGAGCCGTACCCCGAGGCGTGCCTTGAGCCGCGCGTTATCGAGTCGGCGCGACTCGCTCATGTATTCGAGCAGCGCCGGCGAAATGCGTCCGGCCGCGTCGCTGCGCGCGATGCGCGGCGGGCGGGGCAGGCCGTGGCGCTCGGCCACGAGGTCGAACCAATCCCCCATTTTCATCTGCGTGTCGTCGCAGGCGTTATACACGCCCGGGGGCGCAGCGTCATTGAGCGCGCGCAGTGCGATCGAGGCGAGGTCGTCGGCATGAATGTGGTTGGTGTAGACATCCTCGTCGGCGCGCAGCGCCGGGGTACCGGCGCGCAGACGCGCGAGCGGCAGTCGGTCCGCGGCGTAGATCCCCGGCACGCGCAGCACCACGAGCGCCACCGCACGCGGCGCGCACCACTCGGCGAGCCGGCGCTCGGCGTCGGCGCGGCGCCGGCCTCGGGCGCTGCGCGGGTTGGGCGGACGCGATTCATCGACGAATGCTCCGCCACAGTCCCCGTACACGCCGCTGGTGCCGAGGTAGACGAGCCGCATTGGTAGAATGCGACTTTGTTCGAGCGCGGCAAGCAGGTTCGCGGTGCGCCGATCGACCTCGCCTTCGCCGGGTGGCGGTGCGCAGTGCAGGACCAAGTCGGCCCACCCTGCGATACCGCAAAGCGTGTCGGGGCGGTCCAGATCGAAGCCGAGGCGGCGAGACAGCATGCGCCTTTCGATATGCACTGGCAGCTGCGGCTCGACGCGGCTCGCGATGTCGCCGTAGCCCACGATCAGGAGTTTCTTCATGCGGTTATTTTAGCGAGCTTAGGCAGTGGCCAAATTTACCGTCACCCTCCAGCCGAGCGGACACCAGTTCGAAGTCGAAGATGGCGAAGCGGTGCTCGCCGCGGCATTGCGCCAGGGCTTCGTGCTGCCCTACGGTTGCAAGAACGGCGCTTGCGGCAGCTGCAAGGCGAAGATCCTCTCGGGCCGCGTCGACTACGGGGTGTACCAGAAAAAGGCGCTGCCCGACGCCGACAAGGCGCAGGGCAAGGCGCTCTTTTGCCAGGCGAAGCCGCTATCGGACCTGGTGATCGAGGCGCGCACCATTGGCGCGGCCAAGGACATTCCCATCAAGACGCTCCCTTGCCGCGTGCAGCGCATCGAACGGCCTGCGGATGACGTGGCGATTCTGTTCCTCAAGCTCCCGGCAAGCGAACGGCTGCAGTTCCTCGCCGGGCAGTACCTCGACTTTCTGCTGCGCGACGGCTCGCGTCGCAGCTTCTCGATGGCCAACCCGCCGCACGACGACGAGCTGATCGAGCTTCATGTGCGGCATGTGGCGGGAGGGCAGTTCACCGACCACGTATTCGGCAAGATGAAGGAGCGCGACATCCTGCGCTTCGAGGGGCCGCTGGGGACGTTCTTCCTGCGCGAGGACGCCGACAAGCCGATCGTGTTCGTCGCTTCGGGTACCGGGTTCGCGCCGATCAAGTCGATCATCGAGCACGCGCTGAACAAGCGCGTCGCGCGACCGATGACGCTGTACTGGGGCGGCCGGCGGCCGGGGGACCTGTACCTCGACACGCTGCCCGAGAAGTGGGCCGTCGAGCACCAGAACTTCGACTATGTGCCGGTGATTTCGGATGGCCTGCCCGAGGACCAATGGCGGGGGCGTACCGGCTTCGTACACCGCGCGGTGATGGAGGATTTTCCGGACCTCTCCGGATACCAGGTCTATGCGTGCGGCGTGCCGGTGATGGTGGATGCGGCGAGGCGCGATTTCACGGCGCAGTGCAAGCTGCCCGAGGACGAGTTCTACGCCGACAGCTTCACCACCCAGGCTGACCTCGCCGGAGCCGACGCAAAATGAAAAGTGCCGGACGAGCCGGCCCTTGATGCATCCCGCTCGGGTGCTTCTACTTGGTCGACAGGACCCACTTCACCAGCGTCTGGATATCCGCCTGGGGAACGGCGGCGTTCGGCGGCATCGGGACCTGACCCCAGACTCCGGAGCCACCCTTCTTGACCTTGTCGGCCAGCATCGCCTCGGCGTTCTTGTCGCCCCGGTACTTCGCGGCAACGTCCTTGAACGCCGGCCCGACGAGCTTCTTGTCGATCGCGTGGCACGCCAGGCAGGCGTACTTCTTGGCGAGCGCCTCGTTCGCCTGGGCGGGAAGCGCCACGGCAAGTCCGGCAAGCGCAAAAGTCAGCGCGATTTTCCTCATGACCACTCCTTCTGCTTCGGTTCGAAATCGTGCGCGCTATGGCGCGCAAATCGTGCGCGCCATAGCGCGCGAAAGGCGGCCATGCTACCCGAACGACGCCTCCTTGCAAGCCCTCCTGAGCGCGTCCAGGTCGCTAATCGGCGCCAGACAAGTAACGCCCCGGCATAGCCACGCGTTGACCTCATCTTTGCCCCCGGCGGCGGGCTTGTCGAGCAGCGGCGGCAGCCCGGCAACGCCGGGCGGGACCGCGAGGACGAGCGTATCGGGGAGGGATTCGCGCGCAAGCGCCGCCGCCCATTGCGCCGTCTTTGCCGGCGCGCCGCGCAGCACCAGCGTCGCCGGTGGCGCGAGCAGTTCTTCGAGCGCGATGCCGAGCGAGGCAAAGCCCGCCGGATACTGCTTCATCGACGGATAGAAAAGCTCCAGCGTGCGTTCCGCCGCGCGCGCGTAACGGTCCTCTCCGGTGATCGCCGCAAGGCGCCCGAGCACCCAGGCGGCGATACCGTTGCCCGAGGGCATGGCGCTGTCGTGCCCGGGTTTCGGCCGGTGGATCAGCGCCTCGTGATCGCTCGCGGTAAAGAAGAAGCCGCCCGCGGCCCGGTCCTCGAATTTCTCGAGCATGACCTCTGCGAGCGCCTCGGCGAACTCGAGGTCCTCGGCCGAGAAGCGCGCCTGCAGCAGCTCGAGCAGCGCCGCAACCAGAAACGCGTAATCGTCGAGGTAGGCGCCGAGATGCGCTCGGCCGTCCTTGTAGGTCGCGAGCAGCCGGCCGTCGCGCCACATGCGGCCGCGGATGAAATCCAGCGCGCGCTGCGCCGACTCGAGCCACTCGGGCCGCCCAAACACGCGCCCCGCGTGCGCCATGCCGCGGATCGCGAGCGCATTCCAGGACACCAGCACCTTTTCGTCGCGCCCGGGTCGCACGCGCGGCTCGCGCGCGGCGAAGAGCTTCCCGCGCGCCGAGGCGAGCAGCCGCTCGCACGCCTCGCGCGAGACGCTGGCCAGCTGCGCCGCGTCTTCCAGCGTGCGCGCGACATAGAGGTGCCAGTGCCGGTTCTCGAAATTCGCGCCGCGATCCAGTCCGTAGTACGGCGCAGCCACCGCCCACTCCTCGGGCGAGAGAATCCGCTGCGCCTCGTCGCGGTGCCAGACGTAGAACTTGCCCTCCTCGTGCTCGGAATCCGCGTCGAGCGACGAGTAGTAGCCGCCCTCGGGCGACTGCATCTCGCGCATGAGCCAGGCAGCGCTCTCCTGCGCGCAGCGCGCGAAACGCGCATCGCCGCTCGCGAGCCAGGCATCCGCCAACAGACCGAGCAGCGGGCCGTTGTCGTACAGCATCTTCTCGAAATGCGGGATCATCCACTGTGCATCGACGCTGTAGCGGCAGAAGCCCCCGCCGAGCTGGTCGTAGATGCCGCCGTCGCACATGCGCGCGAGCGTCGTCTGCGCCATCTCCAGAGCGCCCCAGTCGCCGCGGCAGGCGCTCGCGCGCAGGCACAGCTCGAGGTCGGCCGGGTGGGGAAACTTCGGCGCGCCGCCGAAGCCGCCCAGGCGTGGGTCGAAACTTGCACGCAGATTCTCGAGCATCGCGCGCATCGGCGCGTTGTCGAGCTCCGAGCGATGCGCGCCGGCCTGCGGCTGGGTGCGCGAGAACGCGATGCGCAGCTGCTCATTCTGCTCGCCGAGCTCGACGCGCTTCTCGCGCCAGATCGCCGCAATGCGCTCGAGCAGATCGGGAAATCCGGGCAGGCCGTAGCGCTCGCTCTTGGGGAAATAGGTACCGCCGAAGAACGGCGTGCCGTCGGGCGAGAGGAACATCGTCAGCGGCCAGCCCCCGGCGCGCCGCGCCAGCATCTGGTGCGCCGTCTGGTAGATCTGGTCGAGGTCGGGCCGCTCCTCGCGGTCGACCTTGACATTGACGAACAACCGATTCATCACCTCGGCGACTGCCGGATCCTCGAAGCTCTCGTGCGCCATGACATGGCACCAGTGGCACGCGGAATATCCGACCGAGAGCAGGATCGGCTTGGCCTCGCGGCTCGCGCGCTCGAGCGCCTCGGGGCCCCACGGATACCAGTCCACGGGGTTCTCGGCGTGCTGCTGCAGATAGGGGCTGGTTTGCTGCGCGAGTCGGTTTGGCATGATGAGCGCGTTGCGCGCACAAGGGCCCTGCGGCACAGTGCGGCGGATGACGGATGCACAAGTCTACCGCCCTGACGAAGGCAAAGACCCTCGCGCGGCAGAGGTCTTGCGTTTCTGGTTCGGCGCGCGCGAGGAATACGGTCAGCGCAGAAAGTTCTGGTTCGAGAAGGACGCAGCGTTCGATGCCGAGGTGCGCGGGCGCTTTCTAGCGCTGCATGAGGACGCGGCGCGCGGCGCACTCGCCCCGTGGCTCGGCGCTCGCGCCGATTGCCTCGCGCTGATCATCGTGCTCGACCAGTTCCCGCGCAACATGTACCGCGGTGCGGCACTCGCGTTTGCCACCGATGCGCAAGCGCTCGCGGGCGCGCGGCATGCGCTCGCGCGCGGCTACGACCGGGGCCTGCTGCCCGCGGAGCGCATGTTCGTGTATCTGCCCTTCGAGCACAGCGAGGCGCTCGAGGATCAGCTCGCCGCCTGCGAGCTGATGGAGCCGCTCACCGCGTTCGAGCCGACCAGGGACGTGCACCGCTATGCGATCCGCCACGGCGACGTTATCCGTCGCTTCGGGCGCTTTCCCCACCGCAACGCGGCGCTCGGGCGCGCCTCGAGCGCGCTCGAGCTCGAGTTCCTGAAGGAGCCGGGTTCGAGCTTCTAGGCGCCGTCGGTGACGGCACCCAGGGATGCCGTGGACACGAGCCGGGTGTACTTGGCGAGCAGTCCGTGCGTGTAGCGGGGCTTTGGCGCCCTCCACTTCTTGCGCCGCGCAGCGAGCTCCTTCGCCGGCACGTTGAGCTGGATCAAGCGCTTCTTGGCGTCGATGGTGATCGCATCACCTTCCTTGACCAGCGCGATGGTGCCGCCGACCGCCGCCTCGGGCGCGACGTGGCCTACCACCATGCCCCAGGTGCCGCCCGAGAAGCGCCCGTCGGTGATCAGGCCGACCGATTCGCCGAGACCCTGACCGATCAGCGCCGAGGTCGGCGCCAGCATCTCCTGCATGCCGGGACCGCCCTTCGGACCTTCGTAGCGGATGACGATGACGTCGCCCGCCTTGATTTTTTTCGCCAGGATCGCCTTCATGCACGCGGGCTCGGAGTCGAACACGCGCGCCGGCCCGGTGATCGAGGTTTTCTTTAGCCCGGTGATCTTCGCCACGCAGCCTTCGGTCGCCAGATTGCCCTTGAGGATCGCGAGATGTCCCTGCTTGTACATCGGCTGCGAGAAAGGACGGATCACGTCCTGGTCGGCGCGCGGCGCGTCGGGCACGTCCTTGAGTTCCTCGGCCATGGTCTTGCCGGTGATCGTCAGGCACCCGCCGTGCACGAGGCCGGCCTTGAGCAGCGTCTTGAGCACCTGTGGCACGCCGCCGGCGCGGTGGAAATCGGTCGCCACGTAGCGCCCGGAGGGCTTGAGGTCGCACAGCACCGGCACCTTGCGGCGGATGCGCTCGAAGTCGTCGATGCGCCACTTGACGTTGGCCGCCCGCGCGATCGCAAGGTAGTGCAGCACCGCGTTGGTCGAGCCGCCGGTGGCCATCACGAGCGCGATCGCGTTCTCGATCGACTTGCGCGTGATGATGTCGCGGGGCCGCAGATTCCGGTGCACCGCCTGCACCAGCACCCGCGCCGAGGCCGCGGCCGAGTCGGCCTTCTCGGCATCCGGCGAAGCCATCTGCGAGGAGCCGAGCAGGCTCATGCCGAGCGCCTCGAACGACGAACTCATGGTGTTGGCGGTGAACATGCCGCCGCAGGCGCCGACCGACGGGCAGGCGTTCTTCTCGATGCCGACGAAATCTTCGTCGCTCATCTTGCCGGCGGTGTAGGCGCCGACGGCCTCGAAGGCCGAGACGATGGTCAGGTCCTGGCCCTTCCAGCTTCCGGGCTTGATGGTGCCGGCGTAGACGTAGATGCCGGGCACGTTCATGCGCGCGAGCGCCATCATGCCGCCGGGCATGTTCTTGTCGCAGCCGCCCACCACCAGCGCGCCGTCCATGGCCTGGCCGTTGACGCTGGTCTCGATCGCATCGGCGATCACCTCTCGCGACACCAGCGAGTATTTCATCGCCTCGGTGCCCATGCCAATGCCGTCGGTGACCGTCGGCACGCCGAACACCTGCGGCTTGGCACCGGCCTCCTCGAGCGCCGCCATGGCGCGCTCGACCAGCGGCTGGATGCCGGCGTTGCACGGGTTCATGGTCGAGTGGCCGTTGGCGACGCCGATGATCGGTTTCTCGAAGTCGTTGTCACTGAAGCCGACGGCGCGCAGCATGGCGCGGTTCGGCGAGCGGGCGGCGCCCTGGGTGATCAGACGGCTGCGGCGGTTGTCGGCCATGGGATCCTCGATGCGGCAGTGTGCTTAAATGTAGGATTCTAATTGATCGCCGCGCGACGCCCGTGCTGGTTCACCCGGATTTCGACCCGATCGCCTTCGCCGTCGGCCCACTGGCGGTGCGCTGGTATGGGCTGATGTATCTGGCGGGATTCGCCGCCGGGTGGTGGCTCGGCCTGCGACGCATCGCGCGCGGCACCGGCGCCGGCGCGCCGCCGGTAAGCCGCGAGCAGTTCGACGACCTGCTGTTCCTTGCCGTGCTCGGCGTCATCCTCGGCGGCCGGCTGGGGTACGTGCTGTTCTACAAGCCGACCTACTATCTCGAGCACCCGCTGGAGATGCTCGCCATCTGGCAGGGCGGCATGTCGTTTCACGGTGGCTTTCTCGGCGTGCTGCTCGCGATGGTGTTCGCGGCGCGGCGGCACCGCATCGATTGGCTACGGCTGATGGACTTCGTCGCGCCGCTGGTGCCGCTTGGCATCGCCGCGGGGCGGCTGGGCAACTTCATCAACGGCGAGCTCTATGGACGCGTGACCGATTTGCCCTGGGGCATGCTGTTCCGCTCGCCGGGTGCAGGCGATGTGCCGCGCCATCCCTCGCAGCTCTACCAGTTCGCGCTCGAGGGCGTGGCGTTGTTCGCGATTCTGTGGTGGTTCTCCGCCAAGCCGCGCCCGCGCGGGCAGGTCTCGGCGCTGTTCCTGATCGGCTACGGGGCGTTTCGCTTCGTCGCCGAGTTCGCGCGCGAGCCCGACGTGTTCCTCGGCCTGCTCGCCTTGGGCATGTCTATGGGGCAGTGGCTCTCGCTGCCGATGATCGCGGCTGGGGTCTGGCTGTGGCGGCGCAGCGCGCGAAGCTGATCGCGGCACAAGCACTGCTTATTTGCCCGTCGCCACCGACGCCGCGAGAATGGCGCGGAGGAGGTCACCATGCGTAACGCCCTGATCGCGGCGGCACTGCTGGCGCCATTCGCCGCGTTCGCCCAGCCGCTCGAGAAGCTGACGGTGCGTCACGGCACGATCGAAGTGCCGGTCGAGGTAGCCCGGCCCGAGGGCGCCGGTCCCTGGCCGCCGGTGCTCTACATTCATGCCAAACGCGGCTTCGAGGACGTCGACCGTGCACACCTGCGCGCGCTCGCGGCTCGGGGCTTTCTCGCCCTGGCGCCCGACTGGCTCGCCGGCAACTTCATCGAGCGCTTTCCAGACCGGCACTATCCGGAGACCGAGCGCGACGTCGAGGCGGCACTCGATGCGTTGCTCAAGCGCGCCGACGTCTGCCCCGGTCCGGTGGGGATTGTCGCCAAGTCGCGCGGCCCTTATTTTGCGATCCGCATTGCGGCCAAGCGCCCGCAAGATGTTGCCGCGATCGTGTCCTACTACGGCCACTTCCAGGACCCGAACGCGGCCGAGCCGCAGCAGCTTTTCTCCTTCGCGCCGGAGGTGCAGAAGATCAGCGCGCCGGTGCTGATGCTCATCGGCGACGCGGACTACGAGATCCGGCGCTGGGTCAACGGGCGCGCGTTCTACGCGCTCTGGGAGCGCGGCATACCGGTCGAGATCCAGATGTACCCGATGGCGCGCCGCGCCTTCGATTTCAGGCCCGACGCCTTGCCCGAGGAGAAGATCGCCGCCCGCCACGCCGCGCTGCGCGAGCACGAGTGGCTCGCGCGGTACATGCGGCTCACGCCCGAAGGGCGCTGTCCGAAACGCTAGGCAAGCGCGCGCTCGAGCACGCGAGCGACGTGCAGCGCGCGCCGCTCGGTGCCATCGGCGATCTGGTGGCGGCAGCTCGTGCCGTCGGCGATGACGAGCGCCTCGGGCTTCGCCTGTCGCACGGCAGGCAGCAGGGCCGCCTCGGCCATTTTGAGGGAGACCTCGTAGTGCTCGGCCTCGTAGCCGAAGCTGCCCGCCATACCACAGCAACTCGATTCGACCGTCGTCACCTTCAGCCCGGGCACGAGCGCGAGCACCCGCTCGACCGCCCCCATCGCGCCGAAGGCCTTCTGGTGGCAGTGCCCGTGCAGCAGCGCTTCGCGCTCGAGCGGCTTCAACGCGAGCTTGAGCCGGCCGGCGTCGGCCTCGCGCGCGAGGAACTCCTCGAACAGCAGCGCATTGTCGGCAAGCGCCTGGGACGCGGCGCCCGGCAGCATCGCCTTCCACTCGTCGCGCAGGGCGAATAGGCACGAGGGCTCCAGACCGAGGATCGGCGCTCCTCGTTCGACCCAGGGCGAGAGCACGGCGAGCATGCGGCGCGCCTCGCGGCGCGCCTCCTCGACCAGTCCGGCCGAGAGGAAGGTACGCCCGCAGCACAGCGGCCGTTCGCCTGCGGCCGGCTGCGCGACGTGCACGCGGTAGCCCGCGGCTTCCAGGACATTCAGCGCTGCGCGCGCGTTCTCCGGCTCGAACCAGCGATTGAAGGTATCGACGAACAGCACCACCTCGCGCCTGCCCGAGAGCGCGCGCACTCGGTCGACGAAGTAGTCGCCGCGCCATTTCGGCAGCCGCCGGCGCGCCGAAAACCCGCTGAGGCGCTCGCGCAGCTGCGCCAGCCCGCGCGCATTGCCCAGATTGACAATCGGCGCGAGGCGCGCCGCCCACGGCGCATAACGCGGCAGATAGGCGATCAGGCGGTCGCGCAGCGTCAGGCGGTGACGTCGCCTGTAATGCGCGAGAACCTCGATCTTCATCTTCGCCATGTCGACGCCGGTCGGGCACTCGCGCTTGCAGCCTTTGCAGGAGACGCACAACTCGAGTGCCTGCCGTACCGCGTCCGAGGCAAGCGCGTCCGAGCCGAGCTGGCCGGAGAGCGCAAGGCGCAGCGTGTTCGCGCGCCCGCGCGTGAGATGTGCTTCGTCGCGCGTGGCGCGATACGAGGGGCACATCGTGCCGGCGTCAAATTTGCGGCAGTGGCCGTTGTTGTTGCACATCTCGACGGCCTTGGCGAAGCCCAGGCCGCGGGCGGCCTCGTCGATCTCGTACTCGCTCCAATCGAGCGTCGCTTGCGGCACGCGCGTCGCATAGCCGGGCTTGAAGCGAAACAGCCGCTTGTCGTCCATCCTGGAAGGCGCGACGATCTTGCCGGGGTTCATCAGCCCCTGCGGATCGAGCCAGGACTTGATCTCGCCGAGCGCCGCGCTGAGGCGCGGGCCGAAAAAGGGGGCGATCCATTCCGAGCGCACCAGCCCGTCGCCGTGCTCGCCGGAGTAGGCGCCCTTGTATTGCTTCACCAGCGCGCACGCCTCCTCGGCGATGGCGCGCATCTTTTCGGCGCCGTCGCGCCGCATGTCGAGCACCGGGCGCACGTGCAGCGTGCCGACCGAAGCATGCGCGTACCAGGTGCCGCGGGTGCCGTGCTTCTCGAACACCTGCGTCAGCTTGTCGGTGTACTCGGCGAGGTGCTCGAGCGGCACCGCGCAGTCCTCGATGAACGAGACCGGCTTGCCGTCGCCTTTCATCGACATCATGATGTTGAGGCCGGCCTTGCGAACCTCCCAGACGTCCTTCTGCAGCTTCGCGTCGGTCACCGCCACGACGCTGCCCGGCAGCCCGAGATCGCCCATCAGCTGCGAGAGCTGCCGCAGCTTCGCCGCCTGCCCGGCGGCGTCCTCGCCGGAAAACTCGACCAGCAGAATGGCGTCGGGATCGCCCCGGATGACGGCATCCACCGTTTTGCGGAAGGCGCCGATGTCGCGCGCCAGGCCGATCATCGTGCGATCCACCAGCTCCACCGCCGAGGGCCCCAGCTTGACGATGTGCTGGGTCAGCTCCATCGCGGTGTAGAACTTTGGAAAGTGGCAAACGCCCAGCGTGCGCGCCGGCGGCAGCGGCGAGAGCTTGAGCAGCAGCCGCTCGAAGTACGCGAGCGTGCCCTCCGAGCCGACCAGCAGGTGCGCCGCGTTGGCATGCGGCGCTCCGAGATGATCGAGGTTATAGCCGGCGACGCGCCGCATGACCTTCGGGAAGCGCGCCGCGATCTCGTCCTTCTCGCGCTCATGGAGCGATTTGAGCCGCCCCAGCAGCTCACGGTAGCCCGGCGCGCCGGCGCGCTCGTCGACGATCTCGGGAATGGCGCCGAAGCGCCAGCGCTCGCCCGCCGCGGTGAGCGCGTCGATGGCGAGCACGTTGTGCACCATGTTGCCGTAGGCAATCGAGCGCGAGCCGCAGGAGTTGTTGCCCGCCATGCCGCCGAGCGTCGCCTGCGCGCTGGTCGAGACGTCGACGGGAAACCAGAGCTTGTGCATGCGCAGCTGCGCGTTCAGCTGATCGAGCACCAGGCCCGGCTGCACCAGTGCCGTGCGCGCCGCGGGATCGACCTCGAGCACGCGGTTCAGGTACTTCGAATCGTCGATGACGAGCGCGGCGCCGACGCTCTGGCCGCATTGCGAGGACCCGGCACCCCGCGGCAGCACCGGAACGCTTTCCTCGAGCGCGATGGCGATCGCTACGCGCGCCGCTTCCTCGGTGCGCGGCACTGCAACGCCGATGGGCTCGATCTGGTATATCGAGGCGTCCGTCGAGTAGCGCCCGCGGCTTGCAGCATCGAACAGGACCTCGCCGTCGATCTCCTTGCGCAGGCGCGCGGCAAGCGCGGAATCCCCCGGCAATGGCCGCACCGAGCGCAGCGGCACCGCGCGCGCGTGGTCCACCGCGCGAGCGGGCGCCTTGGCCTTCTCCGGAGCGTTCATCTCAGGCGGCCTGCGCTGGCACCGGGGAGGCGAGCGCGCCGAGCATTGCGGCAAGCTTGGCGGAAAGGTGGTCGCGCAACAGCTGTTTGAGCCGCGTGGCATCGCGAGCGGCGAGCGCCTCGAGGATCTGCTGATGCTCGCGCACCGCGTCGTCCCAGCGTTCCGGCGACAGATTCGCCATGTAGCGCGCGCGGCGTACGTTCGCATTCAGCTGACGATAGGCGTTGGCGAGCACCGCATTGCCCGAGGCCTCGACGATCTTCAGGTGGATCGCCTGGTTGTAGCGGAAGTAGCCCGCCAGATCGCGTCGTGCGTGCTTGGCCAGCATCTCGTAGTGCAGCGCGCGGATCTCGGCGATGCGCTCGTTGCTCGCGTTGCGGCAGGCGAGCTCGCCCGCGAGGCTCTCGAGCGCGCCCATCACGGCAAGCGTTTCGGCGATGCGCGCCGGCTCGATCGGCGCGACGATCGCACCGCGGTTGGGCAGCAGCTCCACCAGCCCTTCGGCCGCCAGCAGTTTGAACGCCTCGCGCAAGGGGGTACGCGAAAGGCCCAGCTGCGCGGTCAGGACGCGCTCGTTCAGCCGCGACCCGGGGGCGAGTTCGCCGCGCTCAATGAGGTCGCGCAGATGGTCGACCGCCTCCTCGTGCAGCGGCCGCCGGCCGAGGCGCGGGCTTTGCAGCGCTTCGATCGATCCCATGCTTGCATCCTAGCTGTTTTGCATGCAGAATGCAAAAATCAATTGATCGGAGCGTTTCTTAGCCACTATGCTGCGCAACATGGCTCTTTTTGCATTCAAAATTGGGGGCGATATGCCGCGTCCAGCCGGCCGTCACTTTCTGCAGATTCCTGGACCCACCAACGTTCCCGATCGCGTGCTGCGGGCGATCGGCGCCCCGACCATGGATCACCGCGGTCCGGAGTTCGCCGTGCTCGGCAAGGCGGTCATCGCCGGCATGAAGCGCATTTTCAAGACGGCCGAGAGCGAGGTCGTGATCTATCCGGCCTCCGGCACCGGCGCCTGGGAGGCGGCGCTCGTCAACACGCTTTCGCCGGGCGACAGCGTGCTCATGTACGAAACCGGTCACTTCGCCTCGCTATGGCAGAAGCTCGCCACCCGCCTGGGACTGCAGACCGCGTTCCTGCCCGGCGACTGGCGCCACGGCGCCGATCCCGAGGCGATCGAAAAGCGCCTGCGCGCGGACGCCGGCAAGACCATCAAGGCCGTTTGCGTGGTGCACAACGAAACCTCGACTGGCGTCACCTCGCGCATCGCCGAGGTGCGCAAGGCGATCGACGCAGCCGGACATCCCGCGATGTTGATGGTGGACACCATCTCGTCGCTCGCCTCGATCGATTACCGCCATGACGAATGGGGCGTAGACGTGACCGTCGCAGGCTCGCAGAAGGGCCTGATGCTGCCGCCTGGCCTGTCGTTCAACGCCATCTCGGGCAAGGCGCTCGCCGCCGCGAAGGCGGCGAAGCTCCCGCGCAGCTACTGGGCCTGGGACGAGATGCTCGTGAACGGCCGCAGCGGCTATTTCCCTTACACCCCCGCAACCAACCTGCTCTACGGCCTGCGCGAAGCCATCGCGATGCTCGAAGAGGAGGGCCTCGAGCAGGTGTTCGCGCGCCATCAGCGCCACGCCGAGGCGACCCGCCGCGCGGTACGCGCCTGGGGGCTCGAGGTGCTGGCACTGAATGCGGCCGAGTACTCGGGTTCGCTTACCGCGGTGGTGCTGCCGGCAGGCCACGACGCCGATCGCGCGCGAAAAGTGATTCTCGAGGCCTTCGACATGTCGCTCGGCACGGGCCTCGGCAAGCTCGCCGGCAAGGTGTTCCGCATCGGGCACCTGGGCGATTTCAACGATCTCACCCTGATGGGAACGCTCGCGGGCGTCGAAATGGGGCTTACACTCGCTGGCGTACCGCTAAGTAAGGAAGGCGTCGCGGCCGCAATGGCGTATCTTGCCGAGTGCCACCGACCTACGGCGCGAGCGGCGGCCTGAGCCGCCCGAGCGCGCAAACCCGAATCACAGGCCGACGCAGAGCGGCACCCTTTCAGCCAGGTCCGGGACGTCGACAACGTCAACTTGCCGTTCATCGGCGTGTTGCTGCACATCACGTACGTGCCGGCCATCCCGCTCGCACTGGTGAACCTGTCTTACCGGTAGGAGAGTCCATGCAAGAGACTGTGTACCTCGAGCGCGACGGCGCCATCGTCACGGTGGTGCTCAACCGTCCGCACAAGCTGAACGCGATTACGCTGGACATGTGGCTGAAGCTCGGCGAGACGATGCGCCGGCTCAATGCCGACGACTCGGTGCGCTGCATCGTGCTGCGCGGCGCCGGCCAAAGGGCCTTCGCCGCCGGCGCCGACATCGCCGAGTTCGGCGAGACGCGCAGCAACGCCAGCGTCGCCAAGGCCTACGGCAAGCAGGTCGCCGGCACCATGCATGAGATCGCCCGCGCGCGGCATCCGACAGTGGCGCTGATTCACGGCGCCTGCGTCGGCGGCGGGCTGGAGGTCGCCTCGCAATGCGACATGCGTATCGCCGGCGCCTCGGCGCGCTTCGGTGTGCCGATCAAGAATCTCGGGCTGGTCGTGGCCTACGACGAGATGGCCGGGCTGATGGCGCTCGCCGGACGCGCCGTGACGCTCGAGATCCTGCTCGAGGGCCGCGTGTTCGGCGCTGACGAGGCTTTCTCCAAGGGGCTGGTCAATCGCGTCGTGCCCGACGACAAGGTGGAGGAAGAAACTTACGCCACCGCCCGGCGCATCGCCGAGGGCGCGCCGCTGGTGGCGCGATGGCACAAGAAGTTCGCGCTGCGCCTCGCCGATCCGCGGCCGCTCGCCGAGGACGAGCTCGACGAGAGCTATGCCTGCTTCGACACCGAAGACTTCCGCGAAGGCGCCGCGGCGTTCGTCGCCAAGCGCAAGCCACAGTTCAAAGGCGCTTGAGTGAGCGTCGCAGCGTCCGCGCCGTGCCCGCGCATCGCGTTTTCCATCGGCGATCCGAACGGGTTCGGGCCGGGGCTCGTCCCCCGCATGGCGCTGCGCGCGCAGCGCAGCTTCCGGAAGGAGCCCTGATGCAGCACTCGAAACCGACCGGGCCGCTTGCTGGGGTCAAGGTGCTGGAGCTGGCGCAGATCATGGCCGGGCCGACGGCGGGCCTGATGCTCGCCGACCTGGGCGCGGAGGTCATCAAGGTGGAGAAGATGCCCGCGGGCGACGACACGCGCAGCATGAACCGGCCCTCGGTCAACGGGGAATCGGCAGCGTTCATGGCGATGAACCGCAACAAACGCGGCATCGCGCTGAACCTGAAGCTGCCGGCTG
>Ga0326597_10005291_pt1 | contig 17952 bp, 16 predicted proteins | sample RVTome_12_FD_203789 | JGI IMG/M metagenome (GOLD analysis project Ga0326597, IMG submission 203789) | Soil microbial communities from uranium-contaminated site in the Upper Colorado River Basin, Wyoming, United States - RVT100D185 | ecosystem: Environmental > Terrestrial > Soil > Contaminated >... | reverse complement strand
GAAGTTCGCCACCGAGACCGATATCGACAATGACGCGAACTTCTGAACCACCACACTAGCCGCGCAAGCGATCCTCGATCTCGTATTGCGCGACGATGAAGATATGGTCGATCGTCTTGTCGTCGGGTCCCAGGGGCAAGTAGATGCTCTCGTGCCGGCAATAGCCTCGTTCGACGTGAATGAGCCGGCCACGCAGCGCCACGGCGGTACATTTCCGCAATACATAATCGTAGAAATTCTTGATCACCGTCGAGTAGCCGTCGATCTTGGTATCGAGTTGCGAGACCAGCATGTTCTGGAACGAGAATCCGTGCGCCGCGACCGCCGCGTCGCCCACGATACGGAATTCGTAGTCCGTGCCTCCGCCGACGGTGCGCACGAGCACCACGTTGCGAATAAACTTGGCAATCTCGCGTGGAATCAGGTCGTCGCGCGTCGGCCACGGGCGGCCGCCGCGTTTTTCCTCCCAATAGCGAAGGCCCTCGCGCACGAGCGGCGAAGCGATATCGGCGAGCGCTATCGGCGCGCCGGCGTCGCGCGCGACGGAATTGGGAATAGGCTGGGAATCAGCCCTGCTCATCGGATTCTCCCGGATTGCACGACGAACACGGCTTGGCCGATTCGCTCGCGGCGGGGGTCAATACGCTCTTGGCGAGCGCGGCGCAACACGCCACCTTATCAAGCCATGCGACTTTCCGTCCTCGATCAATCCCCGATCCGCAATGGCGGCACGCCTTCGGAGGCCGTCGCGGAAACCATCGCGCTCGCCAAGGCGAGCGACCGGCTCGGATATCACCGCTACTGGCTGGCCGAACATCACAATACATTATCCTTCGCGGGTTCCTGCCCGGAAATTTTAATTGCGCGCGTGGCGGCCGAAACGAAACGCATACGGGTCGGCGCGGGCGGCGTGATGCTCCCGCATTACAGCCCGCTCAAGGTCGCCGAGCAGTTCCGCATGCTTGAAACGCTCGCGCCGGGCCGAATCGATCTGGGTCTGGGCCGGGCGCCGGGCGCCGACGGACGCACGACCGTCGCGCTGCGCGCCGGGCCCGAATCCTGGCCCATAGACGCGTTCCCCCAGCAAGTGATCCTGCTCCGGCAGTTCCTGGAGGACGCAGGCGGCGGCAAGCCTCTTCCCGACAATCATCCCTATCGCGGCGTGCACGCCATGCCGCGCGGAACGGGAATGCCGGAAATTTGGGTGCTCGGATCGGGCGTGCATGGCGCGGTCTATGCCGCCGAACTCGGCCTGCCCTATGCGCATGCGCATTTTATCAATCCCGACGGCAGCGAAGAGGCCTGTGCGGCCTACCGCGAGCGGTTCAAGCCGGGCTTACGGGCCGGCGAACCGCGCGTGCTCGTCTGCACGTCCGCGCTCGCGGCCGAAACCGACGAGGCCGCGCAGCGCCATTCCGCCACGCGCAATCTCTGGGCCGTGCATCTGCTGACGGGCCGGCACATCGCCTTCCCGAGCGAGGAAGATGCGCTCGCCTACGAATTTTCGGATGACGAGAAAAAGCTGCTGCGCGCGATCGAGCGGCGCTCCGCGACCGGCACGGCCGACGCGGTGAAGACGAGGCTTGAGACGCTCGCGGCCGATCACGGCGCCGACGAATTGGCCGTCGTCACGATCACCCATGGCTTCGCGGCGCGGCTCAAATCCTATGAGCTACTGGCCAGCGCCTTCGGGCTTGGCGCCTAGTGTCGTGGTTCCGAAATTCGCCCGGAGCCGATATGACGATCATGCGAATTTCGGGATCGGGACACTAGCGCGCGCCGCTCGGCGAGCGCGCGGATGCGCCTCTGGCGTTCGGGTGTGATCGGAAAGTTCCAGATGAACGCGACGGCCACGATCCAGAACGCGATCGGCAGGATCGCGTAGACGAGCTTGAGCGCCAGGATCTCGTCGGGGCCATTCTGGTTCAGCGGATCGAAGCCGAGGAAGGCCAGCATCGGCAGCGCGATGCCCACACCCACGGCGTCGGCGCCCTTGATCGCCATGCCCCAGAAGGCGAACAGAAGTCCGGCACGGGGCTCGCGCGAGCGTAGCGCGTCGAGATCGATGGCGTCCGCCGCCATGGATTGACCGAGCGCCTGGCCCGCCGTCGCCCCGAAACCGACGACAGCCATCAGGACCGCCATCGACGTGAAATCGCCGTAGGCCACGAAGGGAATGAGCGCGAAAGCCGTGCAGCCCGTCGCGGCGGCGGCTGCAATCGCATAATGCTTGGTGATGCGGCCGCCCAGCCAAATCCAGAACGGCGTGCCGATGACCGCAAAAGCGAGAAGAACGAGGATCAGAAGGGGCCCCCTCGGGCCCAAACCCAAAGCGTGCGCGAAATAGAGCAGCGCCACCGATTCATTGATCTTCGAACCGATCCGTCCCGCCACGCCGCTGGCCAGCAACCGCATGAACGGCGCGTTGCCGAGCGCGATCTTCATGCCGCGCCAAAAACCGACCGCGGATGCGACGTAAAGCTTCGGCTCGGGAACGGTGCCCAGCAGAATTCCGATCGAAAGTGGAAGCAGGATCGCGGCCGAGACGGCCAGCGCCTGCATTTGGGGTCCGAGCCCCGCCCCGCTTACCTCCGCACCGCCAACCGCAAGCACGGGCAGCAGCGCCGCCAGGATCACGCCGAGAACGCCGAACATCTCGCGCGTACCGGTGATCCGCGAGCGCTCCGCATAGTCGGGGGACATCTCGGCGCCCCAGGCGACATAGGGAATCGTGACGAGCGTCCAACCCAGATAGTAGACGGACACCCACACGAACAGATCGAATCCGCCGGCTCCTTCGCGCGGTTGAAAGAGAAACCAGACGCCGAGAACGATCACCGGCAGCCCGATCAGGACCCAGCTTCTGCGGCGTCCGTAACGCCACTTCGAGCGGTCGGACCAGGTTCCGATCAGCGGATCGGTGAACACGTCGCCGATCCGCGCGAGCACGAGCGCGAGTCCGATGACGGTCAGATCGACGCCCAGATCCTGGGCATAAAAGGCGGGAATGTAGAGCGTGACCGGAATTGCCGTGAGCGCAAGCGGCAGCCCGGCCTGTCCGTAGGCGGCGATACGCCAAAGGCTCGGGCGCTCAGCCGGCTTGTTCAGCGACAACCCCTTCCGGAGCGGAACCGCCGCGCCGCGCGATTTCCTCGCGCAGCGCGCGCTGGCGTTCTTCCGTGATCGGGAAGTTCCATAGGAACGGCAGCGCCGAGAGCGCAACGACGGCTGGAATGATGCTGTAGAAGCAGGCGAGCCAGAACAGGCTTTCCGCCGTGTTGACGCACATATCCGGATTGGCGGCGATCGCGGCCGCCGTCGACGCGCAACGCGGATCGAAGCCCATCGCGCCCGTTCCGATCGTCGCCAGAAGCACGCCGAAAGCAATCGAACCCTTCAGCACCATTCCCCAGAACGAGAAGAAAAGCCCCGTGCGCTGCTTGCCCGACTGCACCGTATCGAGGTCCACGACGTCGGCGGCCATCGCGGCGGGCAGGAAATAGATCGCGCCGACGCTCGAGCCCTTCATGAGCATCAGGAAGAGGAAGATCCAGAAATCGCCGGGCCCCAGCAGCGGAATCCAGATGCTCCAGAGCGACAGCCAGAAAATCGCAATCGCCGTCGTGCGGTGCTTGCCGTAGCGCGCCGCGAGCTTCAGCCATATCGGAACGGCCAGGAAACTCGACGTGTAATAGAGCAGGATGAACATGGCGAAGCGCGCGGGCTCGGCCATCACGTGGCTGACGAACAGGATCGACAGCGAGGCCGTCATCGTTACCGGCGTCACTAACAGCAGGATCGCGCAGCACACACGAACGAAAGGTCCGTTGCCGAAGACGATCGCGAAGCGCTTCTTCCAATCGGCCCGGTCGACCGGAATTTCCTCGCGCGCGGGCTGGGGCACGAAGCCGAGCGCTGGCAGGAACAGAAGCGGCAACAGGATCGCGGTCGCGACGGCGATGCCGAAGACAGCGTTGAGCGTCCCGGGATAGCCCGCCGCCTGCATGACGATCGGAATGACGAGAGCGACCATCACGCCGGCGATGCCGAAGCCTTCGCGCACGCCGGCAATGCGGGAGCGTTCGCGATAGTTTGTCGAGAGTTCGGCGCCCCACGCGCGATAAGGCAAATCGATCAGCGTGTTCGCGAGATAGACGAGGCTGACGAAGACGAACAGATATAATGGGCTCACGTCGTCCGGCGGGACGTAAAGGAGCCATAGCGCGGCGATCATCAGCGGGATGCCCGCGACGATGAAGGGCTTGCGGCGGCCGAAGCGCGATTTCCAGCGGTCCGACAGCACGCCGATGACGGGATCGGTGAACACGTCGCCGATGCGCGAAAGCGCGATGATCGCACCCACGGTGGCGAACGCCAGGCCGAGATGCTGGGAATAGAGCGCGGGCAGATAGATCGCGAGCGGCAGATGAACGACGGAAAGCGAGATGTTGGGAAGGCCGTAGAAGACCAATGTCCGCGCGTTCGTCGCCCGGCCGCTCCGCATAGGGCACTCCCCGTTCGATACGGCGATCCGCGAAGCGGTCGCGTTCGTTATGGAAGGACTATCCCGGCAAAACGCGGCGCCCGCAAGCGCGACGCCTCAAGGGACCCGGCTGCCCCGATAGGCGTTCGCCAGACAGATGAGCCCCACCAGCGCTATCAGCGCGTCGATGCGCAGGAAAAGGACACTGAAGGTGAGGTCGGCTATGCCGAGCGCGCCCAGCAGGGCGAGCACGCCCGCCCCCCACAGCGACCAGTTGAGAATCCGATCCATGCCATGCCTCCCTCAATTCAGCGGCAGCAGCCCCACGACGGCGCCGGTCATGCCGGTCGCCAGCGTACCGGAGACAATCGCCTTGAGCGAAAGCTCGGCCACTTCCTGACGGCGCTCAGGCACCATCGCGCTTACCGCGGCGATCATCATGCCGACCGACCCCAGATTGGCGAACCCGCACATCGCGTAGACCATGATAAGCCGCGTGCGCGGGCCGAGCGCATCGTCGGGCAGCGCGGCCAGGTTCAGATAGGCGATGAACTCGTTGAGGATGGTCTTGGTGCCCATCAAGGCGCCCGCTTGCCCCACCTCGTCCCACGGCACGCCGAAGAGCCAGACCAAAGGCGCGAAGGCCCATCCGAAGATGCGTTCGACCGAGAGCGGCGCGCCGGCCGCGTCAGGAAACCCACCGAGGACGATGTTGGCAAGTGCGACCAGCGCCACGATGACCACCAGCATCGCCACGATGCCGAGATAGAGCTTGAGGCCGTCTTCGGTGCCGCGCGCGAGCGCATCCATCGTGGATTGATAGGTCCCGTCGACGGCGGCGCCCGCTTCGGTCGCGTGATCGCCCGGCACCATCAATCGCGCGGTCAGGATCGCGGCCGGAAGCGAGATGAGCGAGGCGACGAGAATGTGCCCGACCGCGCCGGGCACGCTCGGCTCCAGGATCGTCGCATAGAGCACGAGCACGGTCCCCGAAACGGTGGCGAGCCCGACCGTGAAGACCATGAAGAGCTCCGAGCGCGTGAGCTTGGCAAGATAGGGCCGGATCAGCAGCGGCGCCTCGATCATGCCGAGAAAGACGTTGGCCGCCGCGCCCACGCCCACCGCGCCGCCGATCCGCATCGTCTTCTGCAGGCCGAGCGCGAAAACCTTCACGATCCAGGGCAGCACGCGCCAATGCCAGAGGAGAGCCGATAACGCCGACATCACGATGACGAGCGGCAGAACCTGGAAGGCAAGCGTCACCAGATTCCGCGGCTCGGTGACCTCGAACGGCGTGTCGCCACCACCAGCGAAGCCGAAGACGAAGGACGTCCCGGCCCTGGTTGCGGCCTGCAAGGCATCGACGAGCGCGTTCAGCGAAACCAGACCCGCGCGAGCGATCGGCACTTCGAGCAGCAGGGCGGCGAGCGCGATCTGCAACCCCAACCCGGCCGCGATCAGTCGCCACGAGAATGCGTTGCGGTGGTCCTCGGACAGCGCCCAGGCGATAGCGACCAGAACGAACAGCCCGAACGCGCTTTGGAGATGGGGCAAGATGTCAGCCATCTATGATGATCCCATTCGTCCGAATCGATCCCACAGGCATTCTCGCAATTTCCGGCCTATCGAGACGGTGGAACCCTCATCTAATTGTGATTAACTACGCGAACCATCTCCTCAAGCGGGCGTAGAAATTGCCCGGGCAAATGAAACACATCGTCATCATCGAAGGCCATCCGGACGGCTCCGAGGAGCGGTTCAATCGCGCGCTCGCGGACGCCTATGCTACGGGCGCCGAGAGCGCGGGCCATGCGGTGACGCGCATCCGGGTCGGCGCGCTCGACTTCCCCGTCCTGCGGACGCGCGCGGACTGGGAGGACGGCGCGCCTCCGCCCGACATCGCGAAGACGCAAGACGCGATCGGCACGGCCGACCACATGGTATTCCTGTACCCGCTTTGGCTCGGCGCGCTGCCCGCGCTGCTGAAGGCGTTCCTCGAACAGGTTTTCCGCCCCGGTTTCACGATTTCAGCGGTGTCGGGCGAAGGACCGCCGAAAAAGCTGCTCAAAGGCAAGTCGGCGCGCATCGTTGTCACCATGGGCATGCCCGCGCTCGCCTATCGCTGGTTCTACGGCGCGCACAGCCTCAAGAGCCTCGAACGCAACATCCTGAAATTTTCGGGCGTCGGGCCCGTTCGCGAGAGCGTGATCGGCATGGTGGAAACCAAGAACGTCCACACGCGAACGAGATGGCTGGCCCGGATGTTCGATCTCGGGCGACGCGGCCAATAGCGCCTTGACGGTCTTTGCCGCCTGGGCCTAACTCCCGCGGCTTCGCAATTGCAGCATTCGGGAGAAGGGCATGACAATCCGCTTCGACGGCAAGGTCGCCATCGTCACCGGCGCAGGAGGCGGCCTCGGCCGCTGCCACGCGCTCGAGCTTGCGCGCCGCGGCGCGAACGTCGTTGTCAACGATCTGGGCGGCGCGGTCGACGGCTCGGGCGGCTCGTCCGAGGCGGCCGAGAAGGTCGTGGTCGAAATCAAGGCGGCGGGCGGCAAAGCCATCGCCAACGGCTCGTCGGTCACAGACGATGCCGGCGTCGCCAACATGGTCAAGCAGGCCGTGGAGGCCTTCGGGCGCGTCGACATCCTGGTCGCCAATGCCGGCATCCTGCGCGACAAAAGCTTCGCCAAGATGGAACTCAAGGATTTCGAGATCGTGATGGCCGTGCACCTGATGGGCACGGTGAAGCCGGTGAAGGCCCTGTGGCAGATGATGCGGGACCAGCAATATGGCCGCATCGTCGTGACCACGTCCTCGACGGGGCTTTACGGCAATTTCGGCCAGACGAACTACGGCGCGGCGAAGCTCGGCCTCGTCGGGTTCATGAACACGCTGAAACTCGAAGGCGCCAAGGACAACATCAAGGTCAACGCCATCTGCCCGGTCGCCGCCACGCGCATGACCGAGAGCCTGATGCCGCCCGAAGTGCTCGAACAGTTGAAGCCCGAGGACGTGACTCCGGCTGTGGTCTATCTGGTGAGCGAGGACGCCCCGACGGGCGCCGTCGCGACGGCGGGCGCGGGCGTCTTCTCGCTGGCGCAGATCGTCGAATCGCGGGGCGTCAATCTCGGCCATGGCGCGAGCGCGGACGACGTCGCCAAACACTGGAAAGCGATCGCCGACATGACGGGCGCCAAGGCCTATTTTCAAGGGGGCGAGCAAGGCGCGAAAATCTTCGAGCGCCTGAGGGATAAGCCGGCGGCGTGATGGCCGGTCGCGCCGAGCGCCCGAACAGGGCGTCATCGACGAAGACGCAGCCGCAGGCGAGCCAACCATTCCCGGACGCCGGAGCGCCACGACACCGCTTCGAGGTCCTCGAAGCACAGCGCGGCGCGGACGACGACATCGCCGTCCATGCTCTGAACGGTCAAGACGCATTTTCCGATCCGAAGTGCGTCGCCGACTTGCGGCGCGTGCTCGAATCGCGCGTCGAACAACTGGGCGACCGTGAGCGAGCGTTCGTCCGCGCCGGCGCCCATCGCGTAGAGATCGTCCAGCTTGCCCACCGGCGCATCGCCGTTGATGGCGAACTCACCCTCGAAACCCCGCAGCGACTGAAGATCCGTGGCCGGCGCAAAAATGCGATCCAGCCGGTGAACGCGCGAGGGTGGCGCTAGAAAATAGCCATAGTCCCCCGGACGCAGCGGCCCGGCCACGCTGGGCTCCAGCGTATCGCCGTCGCGCACGACCAAGACCGGCCGCAGCCAGGACGGCAGCGCCGCCAAGCTCAGGACCCGGCTGTCGGCCGCGATAGGATAGCCGACCATTTCGAGATCGAGTTGGCCCGGCAGGTCGAGTTCCACGCGACTGACCGGTATTTCGAGTTGCGGCAATGCCTGGCCCAGGCGCGTCGCGGCCGCCTTGATCGTCCAGCCCTGCAGAATCAGCGACACGAGCACGACGAAGAAGGCCACTTCGAAATAGAGCTGGCCGCTGGGAAGCGCATAGAGGACGGGAATGGCGGCCAAGAAGATGCTGACCGCCCCGCGTAGGCCCACCCAGCTCACGAACGTCTTTTCCCGCCAGTCGAAGCCGAAGGATTGCAGGCAGAGCCATACCGCGGCCGGGCGGGCGACGAAGGCGAGGAAAAGTGCGATGGCCAGCGCGGCCCCCGCGTGACCGATCAGGTTGTGCGGCGTGACGAGAAGACCCAGCACGAGGAACATCCCGATTTGAGCGAGCCAGGTGGCGGCGTCGTGGAGGCTGATGATGCTGGCGAAAGCGCGGACGGCCCGGTTGCCCATGATGAGCCCCGCCGAATAGACCGCCAGGAAACCCGATCCGCCGACGCCGGCGGTCAGAGCGAAGATGAACACCGCCATGGCCACGACCAGCAGCGGGTGCAGGCCACTCGGTAGTTCGACGCGATTGAGCAGCCACGCCGTACCAAAGCCGCCGGTGACGCCGGCGACCGCGCCCAAAACGATCTGCTGGAGAAAGGTCACGACGACGCTCAGGGTCGGCGCGTCTGCTCCGCTCGCGATCAGTTCGACCGCCACGATCGTCAAGAACAGGGCAACGGGATCATTGGTGCCCGATTCGATTTCCAGAGTCGTGCCGACACGGCGCTTGAGCTGTAATCCACCGGTACGAAGCAGGAAGAACACGGCCGCGGCATCCGTCGAGGCGACGATGGCGCCGATCAGGAAAGACTCGAGGACGCCGAGATCCAAGACATAGGCCGCCAGCACCCCGGTCAGCGTCGCCGTAACGAGTACGCCAACCGTCGAGAGGACGAGGGCGGGCGCGAGAGCACCCTGGAGGTTGGCAATCCGCGTTCGCAGCCCGCCGTCGAACAGAATCACGGCCAGGGCGAGCGATCCCACGAGATAAGTCAGTGCGTAATCCGAGAACCGGATGCCGCCCGGGCCGTCCTCGCCCGCCAGCATGCCGATCCCGAGGAAGACCAGCAGCATGGGTGCGCCGAAGCGCGTGGCGATCAGGCTGGACAGGATGCCCGCGATGACGAGCGCGGCTCCCAGAAGCAGGACCGTATTCGCGATCCCTATCGCCTCCATGTCCGCCTATCCGCCGTCGTGTCGCACCCATCCAGATAGGGCATGGCAGACCGGCGCGCCAGTGCGTCCGCATGGACGCGCGCAGCCGCGCCGGATGAAGAATTGGCTAACCGGGCGGGTCGCCGGGCGGTCCGCGTAAACCACCCTTAACCTCGGAAGGATATTCTTGCCGGCCTTCGACGCCGCTTCCTATCGAGAGCCAAGTGCTGACGACCGCGAACCAGAGAAACACGCGAAAGATCGAACTCGTGCTCGATGAGCACGGCACGATCGTGAGCGTGGGTGCGACGAAGGAAGCGCAAGGCATGGCGCGCTATCTGCCGGTCGGCGAGAGCTTCGCGGCGCGGGCCCATGAAGGCGATCGCGATTATCTGAGCGAGACCGTGCGCTGGGTGCGCGAGGATCCGGCCCGCGAAGCCACGATCCGCGTCCGGTTTCAGCGCGCCAATGGCCGCCTGATGAACACGTTTGCGACGTGCCGGGGAGACGGGAACACGACGCGAATCGATCTCGCGGCCGACGAAGCCGGGCTGGCCTGGCGCGCCGAGTGGCAGATGCGACGCGTCGTCGAAGGATCGTTGCAGGGCATCGTCGTGCGCAGCAACGAAGAAATACTCTACATGAACGACGGCTTCGCGAAGCTTCTCGGCTATGCGAGCGCGGACGATCTGCTTGCGCAGGACAAAACAACGCTCAACGAGGCCATTCATCCCGACGACCGCCAGATGATCGTCGATCGCATCCAAGCGCGTCTTTCGGGCAACGAGGTACTGTCCCATTACGAATTCAGGTTGGTTCGCCGCGACGGCGCCATCGTATGGGTCGATACGCTGGCCACGCTGCTGAACTGGGACGGAAAACTCGCCTCGCTATCGTGGCTCACCGACATCACGGCGCGAAAACACATGGAGGACGAACTCGTCAAGAGCAAGGAATCGGCGGAATTCGCCAATCGCGCGAAGACGGAATTCCTCGCCAATATGAGCCATGAGCTGAGAACGCCGCTCAACGCCATTCTCGGCTTCTCGGAAGTCATCACGGGGCAGATGTTCGGTCCGGTCGGAACGCCGAAATATCTTGGCTATGCCGAAGACATTCATCACAGCGGGCTCCACCTGCTCGATCTCATCAACGACGTTCTCGATCTGGCCAAGCTCGAAGCGGGCAAGCTCGATCTGCGCGAGACCAACGTCTCCGTGCCCGGCGTGATCGCGCAATGCATGGCGCTCGTGCGCGAACGGGCGCAGCATGCCGGCGTGTCGCTTGGCGTCGAACTCCCCGATCACGTGCCCGAGCTTCGCGCGGACGAGCGCACGGTGAAGCAGGTGCTGCTCAATCTCTTGAGCAACGCCGTGAAGTTCACACCCGAAGGCGGACGCGTGACGGTCGGCGCGACCATCGGCCCGAAAGGCCTGGCCCTGTCGGTCTCCGATACCGGCATCGGCATGAGCCCCGCCGATATCGAGATCGCGCTCGCGCCGTTCGGACAGATCGATTCCGATCTGGCACGCAAACATCAGGGAACCGGGCTCGGCCTTCCGATCACGCGCTCGCTCGTGCGCCTCCATGGCGGAGACATCGCGATCGCGAGCACACCCAAGATGGGCACGACGATCACCGCTCATTTCCCGGCAAGCCGCCTCGTTCGCGCGGCGGCCTGACCGCCCCCGGTCAGAGTCCCAGCACCAGCTTCGCCATGATGTTGCGCTGGATTTCGTTCGAGCCCGCGTAGATCGAAGTCTTGCGCAGATTGAAATAGTACGGCGCCACGGGCGCCGCCCAATCCGGCCCGGGGCGCGGCTCGTTGGTCTGCGCCCAGGTGTCGCGGATGAACGGCATGGCCGAGAGCCCCGCCGCTTCCAGCGACAGTTCGGAGAGGAGCTGTTGCAGTTCCGATCCGCGACATTTCAGCATCGAAGATTCGGGGCCCGGCCGCTGCCCCGCCGAAAGCGAGGCGAAGACGCGCAGTTCCACGAATTCCATCGCGCGGATCTGGATTTCCAGATCATCCACGCGCGCGCGGAACGCCGGATCGTCGATGAAGCGACGGCCGCCGGCATCCACCTCGGAGGCCAGCCTTCGCACCTTCTTGATGCCGCGCTTGAGGCCCGGCGAGTACGCATTGCCGCGCTCGAATTCCAGAAGGTATTTCGCGTAGGTCCAGCCCTTGTTCTCCTCGCCGATGCGGTTTTCCTTCGGCACCTTCACGTCGTCGAAGAAGACGGTGTTGATTTCCTGCTGATCCGCAACCGGGAGATCGAGCGTGACGATGGGTTCGACCGTGATGCCCGGCGTCTTCATGTCCATCAGGATGAAGCTGATGCCTTCCTGCGGTTTGCCGGCCGTCGAGGTGCGCACCAGATTGAACATCCAATCGGCCCACTGGCCGTGCGTCGTCCAGATTTTCGTGCCGTTGACGAGATAGTGGTCGCCCTTGTCCTCGCATTTGCATTGCAGCGAGGCGAGATCGGAACCCGAGCCGGGCTCGGAATATCCTTGGCACCACCACACGTCGGACGAAAGGATCTTCGGCAGATGCCGCTTCTTCTGCGCGTCGTTGCCGAACTGCATGATGACGGGGCCGACCATGCGCAGCCCCATCGGCGAGACGATCGGCGTGCCCGCGGCACCCATCTCGGTCTCGTAGATGTATTTCTGGGTCTGCGTCCAACCCGGGCCACCATACTCGACCGGCCAGTTCGATGCCGCCCAGCCCTTTTCGTAGAGCGCCTTCGCCCATTTCACCTGAAGCGACTTCGGCAGATAGCCGTTCTTCGACTGCGAGAGGCGGCTGCGCATCTCGTCGTCGAACTTTTCGGCGATGAATTGACGCACCTCGTCGCGAAAGGCGAGGTCTTCCTTCGAAAAGGAAAGGTCCATGGCTTCCTCCCGCTCAGACCGCGTCGAAGATCTCGACGGCCGGTGGGCCGGCGACGACAGGACCGAGCTTGGGGCCGATCGCCTTCATATGCGCCGAGCCGCGATGGGCGTTCAGCGCCTCTTCCGACTCGTAGACTTCCATGACGTGATAGGTGCCCTTCTCCTTGCGGGACCGGACGAGCATGTAGAGGGAGTTGCCGGGCTCGTTGGCGCGCACCGCAGCGGCCAATTCCTTGAATCCGGCTTCGAGAGCGGCTTCCTGGCCCTCCCGCGCCTTGATCGTGGCGAATACGCCGATGGTCATGGAGTTTCTCCTTGGTGTTGCCGATGGCCGTTTCGCCAAGGCTAGACCGGGCGTTCCCGTGGGTGCAACGCCCCATCAGCCTTCGCGTTCACCGCCCCTTGAAGTCGCCCTGACGCTTTTCGAAGAAGGCGTTGACCGCTTCGGCATGGTCCTCGGTCAGATGGGCAAGCGATTGCATCGCCGCCGAGAGTTCCATGATCGTATCGAAGCTTGCCTGCTGGCCCTCGCGCAAAAGCCGTTTGGTCATCCGCAGCACGTCGGGCGGCTGACGGGCGATCTTTTCGGCGAGCGTGCGGGCTTCCGCCATCAAACTGTCCCCCGGCACGATTTTGGAGACGAGGCCCCAGGCAAGCGCGGTTTCGGCGTCGATCAGATCGCCGGTGTAGAGAAGCTCCGCCGCGCGGGCGGCCCCCACGACCTTGGGCAGGATCCAGGCCCCGCCGTCGCCGGGGATCAGGCCCAACCTCAGGAAGGACGCACCGAAGACGGCCTTGTCCGAGGCGATCCGCATGTCCGCAAGACACGCCACATCGTTGCCGAGACCGACTGCGGCGCCGTTCACGGCGGCGATCACGGGCAACTCGATGCCCCAGACCGCGCGCACGATCCGGTGGATGTTGTGGCGATAGCGCTCGCGCACATGAACGCCCGCACCCGAAAACATGCCGGCACGCTCGCGCATCGTCTTGACGTTGCCGCCGGCCGAAAACGCCGCACCGGCGCCGGTCAAAATGACACACCGCAAGGCGCGGTCCAGATTGATGCGCTCGACGACTTCCGCAAATGCGGCGCCGTCGCCGTCTTCGCCCAGATGATTGCGGCTGTCGGGACGATTGAGCGTGAGCGTCGCCACGGACCCGGCCGTTTCATAGAGAAGGAATGTCATCGCGTGCCCCGGCTGTTTCGTATCAACACCATCTTTACCATCTCGCGGCGGCTCGCGGAAAACATCCGTTAATGCCTTAGTGGAAAAATGCCCGTGCGAGGCCAGCTAAGAACAAGGCCGACTGGTGGGCATACTTCAAACGCCGCATACCGGCGTCGAACGGCGCGCATGTGCCGGCGAGCGCTCGGGTGACGATTCCGCTTTCCCGACGCGCGGCAGCGATTTCCTGCGCGTGTTCACCGTCGATCTCTGGCGTTCCTTGAACCCGGCCGACGAAGCCGCCGCGAACATCGTGACGCTCCAACTCAAATTCATCCGCGAATCAACGCGGGGCACGCCCTTCGTGCTACCCGCCGCCGGCCTATTCGTCGCCTTCGCATTTAGTGACTGGATCGCATGGACGACACTCGCCGGGTGGTGGACGGTTCTCGCTGCGCTCTGCGCCGCAAACGAGCGCATCGGCCAAGTTTTGGATAAGGCAGTGTCGATCGACGTCGCGCAGGTTCGTCTCCGCGCAGCGCTCTATACGGCGATGTCATTCGGCGCCACGCTCGCCTGGGCCTCGATCGCGCTGTTCTTTTGGATCCCGGGCGACGTCACGAACCATATGCTCATCATCCTGATCCTCGCCTGTTCGCTATCGGGAGCGAGCGCGCTCATGGCCACGCATCCCGCGCTCGCGGTCGCGACATGCGCGCCCTATGTCGTTCTCATGATCGTGCGGCCGCTTCTCGAAGGCACGACGTTCGATATCGCGTTGGCCGGTCTTTGCGCGTCCTTCTCGATTCTGATGGTCGGGCAGACGCGATCCATCTATCTGTCGACATCCAAATTGCTCCGCCTCCAAGACGAGCGCGGTGAGCTGATCGACAACCTGCGCGCCGCCAAGGAAGAGTCCGATCACGCGCTTGTCCGTGCGGAAGCGGCCAACCGCGCGAAATCGAAGTTCCTGGCAAATATGAGCCATGAGTTGCGCACGCCCCTGAATGCGGTTCTCGGCTTCTCCGAGATGATCCGCGCGCTCGCGTTCAAGAAGACGCCCGAAAAATGCATCGAATACGCCGACTTCATCCATGATTCGGGCCAACACCTGTTGAGCCTCATCAACGACATTCTCGACCTCGCGCGCATCGACGCGGGACAGATCACACTCCACGAAAGCGCGATAGACTTGGCCGAACTGATCGACGACGGCCTGCAATTCGTGGCCCCCGAAGCCGACGCCAAGAACGTCGCGCTCGCGCGCTCCTTACCGAAGCCGATGCCTTTGCTTTACGGCGATCCCAACGCGGTTCGGCAAATCCTCGTCAACCTGCTCACGAACGCCATCAAATACACGCCGCCCGACGGGCGTGCGGAGGCGTTCGCCAAGGTCACGGAGGACGGAGAAATCGAGCTCGGCGTTTCCGATACCGGCATCGGCATCCCGCCCGAAAATCTCGGCCGCGTGTTTCAAGGATTCGGCCAGACCCGCCACGATGTTTCCAGTCCCGACAAGGGCGTCGGCCTGGGGCTACCGATCGTCAAGGGACTTGCCGAAGCCCATGGCGGGCGGGTCGTCCTACACAGCATGCATGGTCACGGCACGCGCATCGCCGCCGTCTTTCCGCGGTCGCGCGTGATCCGGCGGGAGCAGGCAGACCCGGAGAAGGTGGCATCGTGACGCGATGGGTTCCTCCTCGCGCGGCGCCGCGCAACGAACGCGCCGACAGACTCGCGCTCGAGCAGTTGCGTCTCGTCCTTCGCAACATGGAGCCCAACGTATGGATGATGCCGGCCTTCGCGCTGGTGCTCTGCGCCATATTCACGCAATGGATCGATGTCGACACGCTGGCTTTGTGGTTCGCCGCCGTCGTCGTCGCCTCGTTGCCCGGAGCATACGTCGCGAACCTCTTCGAAACGCGCCGGCCGCCGGCCGCTCAAGCCCGGCGCTGGACGATCGCCGCCGCCGGCACGTTCGTGCTGTTCGACCTGGTCTGGATTTCGATGGCCGTCCTGTTCTGGGTGCCGAACGATCCGCTCAACAACATGCTGCTCGTCGTGATCTTCGCTTGCACGCTGTCGGCCGCCGCAGCGCTCGAAAGCGCAAACCGCGTGACGACCGCCGTCGCCTTCACGCTGTTTGGAGGCACGCTGATTCTACTGCCGTTGCAGGGCGACGGACTGCTCTATACGGGCTTGTCGCTCCTCGCCGTTCTGTATGTCTTCTACCAATTCCACATGGCGCAGCAGATTTACGCGACCGCGCGCGACATGCTGCTGCTGCGCGAGGACAAGAACGACCTCATCGAGACGCTCGCTGTCGCCAAGGTTGAGTCGGACAACGCGCGCGACAGGGCCGAAAAGGCGAACCGCGCCAAGTCCGCTTTCCTAGCCAACATGAGCCACGAGCTCAGGACGCCGCTCAACGCCATTCTGGGCTTTTCCGAACTCATCAAGGGCCAGGTGTTCGGACCCTTGCCCGTACGCTACAGCGAATACGGCGCCATGATCCACCAATCGGGCGGTCATCTGCTGGGGCTCATCAACGACATTCTCGACCTCGCCAAGATCGAGGCCGGCCGCTATACCTTGCATCAGGCGGCGATCAATCTCGAAGCCGGTCTCGAAGACGCCGTCGGTTTCATAAGACTGCGGGCCGAGCAACACGGGGTCGCGCTTGAGCACACGCAGCCCCACCCGCTTCCCGCCCTTTACGCAGACGCCCGCGCGGTTCGCCAGATGCTGATCAATCTCTTGTCGAACGCTGTGAAATTCACGCCGAGCGGCGGGCAGGTGCGGATATTCGTCGCCGTGACAGAGCAAAATGAAATCGAGATCGGCGTTTCCGACACGGGCGTCGGCATTGCCCCGTCGGATCAGGCGCTCGTCTTCGAGAGCTTCGGCCAGGCCCGCCATGACACAGTCATCGTGGACAAAGGCACAGGCCTCGGTCTCACGATCGTCAAGGGACTCGCTGAAGCCCATGGCGCGAGCGTCACGCTCGCCAGCGCGCCCGGCCGGGGCACGCGCGTCTCCATAGTCTTTCCGGCCGAGCGCACGCTCTGGCCCGAGGACGCGCGCCTATCCGCGGCGTCGTGACCCCTATTCGCCCAGCGCGGCGTAACGCCTGAGGTGATGGTCGACGTCGCCAAACTGCGTGTCGATCATCGTCAGGCGCTTGAAATAGTGACCGACGTTCAACTCGTCGGTCATGCCCATACCACCGTGGATTTGCACGGCGCTCTGGCCGATGAACCGCCCGGCCTTGCCGATATGCACCTTGGCGGCCGACGCCGCGCGCTTGCGCTCGCTTTCCTCGTCGCCGAGCTTCAACGTCACCATGTAGGTGACCGAGACCGACTGCTCGTAGTTCATGAACATGTCGACCATGCGATGCTGGAGCACTTGGAACTTGCCGATCGGTACGCCGAACTGCTTGCGGGTCTTGGAATAGTCGACCGTCGTGTCCAAAAGGACCTTCATCGCTCCGCTGGCCTCGGCACAGAGCGCGGCGATCGCCTCGTCCGCCACGCGTTCGACAAGCGCTAGACCGGCGTCGGGCTGGCCGATCAAGGCGTCCGCCGGAATCGAGACGTTCTCGAACGCAATCTCGGACGCGCGCAGCCCGTCCACGGTCGGATAGTCGCGCGTGGAAACGCCCTTGGCCTTTTTGTCGACGAGAAAAACGCTGACGCCCTTTTCGTCGCGCTGGCCGCCCGCAGTACGCGCGGTCACGATCAGCGTATCGGCCCACGGCGCGCCCACGACGACCGCCTTATGCCCGTTCAGGACATAGCCGCCGCCCCGCTTCGTCGCCGTCGTCGCGAGATCGGCGAGATTGTAGCGCCCTTGCGGCTCGGCATAGGCGAAGGCCATGACCGTGTCGCCGCCGGCGATCTTCGCAAGCCATTCGCTCTTCTGCGCCGCGCTTCCGCCATGCATCAGGAACCCGCCGCCGATCACCACGGTCGGCACGAAGGGCTCCACCACCAGGCCGCGGCCGAACTCTTCCATCACGATCATGGTGTCGATCGGTCCGCCGCCAAGCCCGCCCTGCTCCTCGGGCATGCCTGCCGCGAGCAGACCCAGTTCGGCGAATTGCTTCCACAATTGCGGGCGCCAGCCCGGTTCAGCGCGGATCACCTTGCGGCGCGTCTCGATGTCGTAGTCGTCCTGGATCAGCTTGGCGACGGTATTGCGCAGGAGCGTCTGCTCCTCGGTGAAGGAGAAATCCATCGGCGTCTTCCCTTGAAAGGCCCCGCGGGGGATTGCGTTTCCGCCGTCTTAGAGCCCCAAAACCATCTTCGCAATGATGTTACGTTGGATCTCGTTCGAG
>Ga0326597_10005289_pt1 | contig 17955 bp, 13 predicted proteins | sample RVTome_12_FD_203789 | JGI IMG/M metagenome (GOLD analysis project Ga0326597, IMG submission 203789) | Soil microbial communities from uranium-contaminated site in the Upper Colorado River Basin, Wyoming, United States - RVT100D185 | ecosystem: Environmental > Terrestrial > Soil > Contaminated >... | reverse complement strand
CATGCAGCCAGGCGATGGCGCGCCGCGCGTCGAGCACCGCCTGGCGGCACACCTGGAGCGTGCGCGCGATGTTGGCGCTGACGATGTAGTCGGCGCGGTGCAGTTCCGGCGGCATCCGCCGATCGTGATACGGCAGGCTGAGGCGCAGGGCGGTCAGGCCGTTCGTCGCGAGCAGCCGGCTGAGCCCGAGGTGTCCGCCCTCGTCCGAGTTCCACTGCGGCAGGACGAGGACTGCCGGCCGGTGGCGGCGCGCGCGACGCGTCGGCGACGCGGGCACATACCGGCAGTAGACGACGTTGTTCTCCGGGTGAGGGGTCGTGAACGCGCTGGGGAAGACGAGCAGGCGCTCGCCGTTCGCCTGTGCGGGCTCGAGCACGTAGTCGCTCGTCGGGGACGGCGCATAGAATGCATCGGTGTCCGTCATGACCTCGGACACCCACCGGCCGAGCGCGGCCGACGGCGCTTCGGCGGAGTCGGACGCGGCGGACGCCGTCGGAACCCAGTCGAGGCCCCATTCGAAGGGCCGGACCACGCGGTCCCTCGTCACCGAGGCCAGTCGCCGTTCCCAGGCATGGAAGAAAGCTTGAAGCACGCTCCTCCATGCTATACTCACGGGCTAGCCCATGCGGTTCACCTCCGACACGCGAAAGCACAAGCGGGACGGCCGTGTTGGAGGGTGTGTGCTCGATCGCTGAACGCGTCCCAGTTCGAGCCCGGATCCTGCCGACACGGTTCTGCTGTGTCGGCTTTTTTTTTGGAGTTGTATGTCCGCTATCCCCGTAGGCATTCTTGGCGCGACCGGCATGGTCGGCCAGCAGTTCGTCGCCTTGCTCACCGACCATCCGTGGTTCAAGGTGGAATGGCTCGGCGCCAGTCAGCGGTCCGAAGGCAAGGCTTTTCGCGACGCCGCGGCCTGGCGCCTGCCGAACCGGTTGGCCGACGACGTGGCCCGGCGCGTGGTCGAGGCCGCGACGCCGGGCCACGCTCCGGCGCTCATATTCTCGGGCCTGGACTCGTCGGTTGCCACCGAGATCGAACAGGCCTTCGCCGAAGCCGGCCACATCGTCGTCAGCAACGCGCGGAACTTCCGGATGGAAGCGACCGTTCCGCTGCTCATCCCCGAGGTCAACGCCGACCACCTCGCGCTGCTCGATGCGCAGGGCTGGAAGGGCCGCATCGTCACCAATCCGAACTGCGCGACGGTCGTCCTCGCCATGGCGCTCGCACCGCTGCGGCAGTTCGGGCTGAAGACGACGATGGTGACCACGCTGCAGGCCATTTCGGGAGCGGGGTATCCGGGCGTGCCCTCGTGGGACATCCTCGGCAACGTCATTCCGCACATCGGCGGCGAAGAAGAGAAGATCGAGACCGAGACGAAGAAGATCCTCGGCGCGCTCGCGAAGGATCACGTGGACCTCCACCCCGTCGTGGTAAGCGCGACGACGACGCGGGTGCCCGTCCAGAACGGCCACACGGATTCCGTGTCGGTTGGCCTCGATCAGCAGCCGACGCCCGGCGCCATCATCGATGCCTGGACGTCATTCCGCGGCCGGCCGCAGGCCCTCGACCTGCCGTCGGCGCCGCCACAGCCGGTCCTCTACCTGCAGGAGGCGAACCGCCCGCAGCCGATTCTCGACGTGAACCGCGACAACGGGATGACGGTGACCGTGGGCCGGCTGCGCCGGTGCCCCGTCCTCGACTACAAGTTCGTGGCGCTCGGCCACAACACCATTCGCGGTGCCGCGGGAGCGGCGATCCTGAACGCCGAACTGATGCACCGCGAGGGCCTGCTGTGAACGTGATCATGAAGTTCGGCGGCACCTCGGTCGCCGATGCCGAGGCGGTGCATCGCGTCATCGCCATCGTGAGCCGCCAGATCGCGTTCGATCCGTCGGCGCAACCGCCCGTCGTCGTGGTGTCGGCGATGTCGAAGGTGACGGACCGGCTCGTCGAGGTCGGTCGCCTGGCATTGATCGGCAAGGGCGCCGCCGCCGCGTCCCTCCTCGACGAACTGCTCGCCCGTCACCTCGGCGTGGCCGGAGGGCTCGTGCAGGGCGTGGATCTCGTCGACGTGACCGCGGCGCTCGAGCGCTGGTTCGCCGAACTCTCCGACGCCGTGCGATCGCTTGCGCCCGAGCGCGAGGTGTCGCCGCGCGCAACCGACGCCATCCTGGCCCTGGGCGAGCTGGCGAGCAGCCGGATCGTGGCCGCGGCCTTCAAGGCCAGTGGTGTGCCAGCGGTCTGGGTCGATTCGCGTGAGGTGCTCGTCACCGACGACGATCACACGCAGGCGATCCCGGACATGGATGCCACGGCCGCCCGGGTGCGGGACGTCCTCGGGCCGACGCTCGCGTCGGGCCTCGTGCCGGTCATGGCCGGGTTCATCGGTGCGACGGCCGGCGGTGTCACGTCGACGCTCGGCCGTGGCGGATCGGACTACTCGGCGGCGATCATCGGGGCGTGTCTCGAGGTCGACGAGATCCAAATCTGGACGGACGTCGACGGCATGCTCACGGCCGATCCCCGCGTCGTCGCGGAGCCGCGGCTCGTCCCGCAACTGACGTTTGCCGAGGCCTCCGAGCTGGCGTACTTCGGCGCCAAGGTCCTCCACCCCAGCACCATCCTCCCCGCTGTCGACAAGGACATCCCGGTTCGCATCCTCAACTCGCGGCGTCCCGAGGTCGTCGGCACGCGGATCACGGCGGAGGCCGGCGCCAGTGGAACGGCGCTGACGGCGCTCGCCTGCAAGCGCGGCGTCACGGTCGTCGACATCACATCCACCCGGATGCTCATGGCACACGGGTTCCTGCGCCGGCTGTTCGAGGTCTTCGAGCGCTTCAGGACCCCGGTCGACGTCGTCACGACGTCCGAGGTGAGCGTGTCGGTGACGGTGGACAACCCGAAGCGCCTCAGGGACGTGATCGAGAACCTCCGCGCGTTCGCCGACGTGGCGACCGAGCCCGAGATGGCGATCGTGTGCATCGTTGGCGAGCGGCTGCGAGCCGATCCGTCCCTCTTCGCACGTGCCGTGACCGCGCTCGGACCAATTCCCCTGCGCCTCGTGTCGCAGGCGGCGTCGCGGCGTAATATCACGTTCGTGCTGCGCGACGGCGACGTGCCCGACGCCATGACCCGCCTGCACCAGGCGTTCTTCTGAGGATCAGCATGGTCCCGCTTCGTCTCCTCCTCGTCGGGTACGGTCGGATGGGACGGCTCGTGGGGCAGCTCGCGCCGGAGTACGGCTGCGAGGTCGCCGGGATCGTCGATCCGGCGTCGCCTGACCATGGGGGCACCGTCGGCGATCCGGCGTGGACGGACGTGGACGTGGCCGTCGATTTCAGCAGCGCCGACGCGGTGCCCGCGAACGTGCCGGGGCTCGTCGGCCGGGGCATCGGCGTCGTGATCGGGACGACGGGCTGGCAGCCGCACGAGGCGGCCTTGCGCGAGGTCGTCGGCGGGGCTAGGGCGGGTGTCGTGGCGGCGCCGAATTTCTCGACCGGCGTCGTCCTCTTCGAGGCGCTGGTCGCGAGGGCGGCGGCGCTCTTTGCGGAGCAGCCGGAATTCGGGGCGTTCCTGCACGAAGCGCATCACGCGATGAAGAAGGATGCGCCGTCGGGAACAGCACTCCTGCTCAGGAAGGCTGCGGAGGCGGCCGGCTACGCGCGGCCGATCGACGTCTCATCGACCCGCGCCGGACACATTCCGGGGACACACACGTTCGGCTTCGACGGTCCGTCCGAATCGATTACGCTAACGCACACCGCCCGCGATCGCGCGGCCTTCGCGCGGGGCGCGCTCACCGCCGCTCGTTGGCTCAAGGGGCGGCGCGGCTGGTTTACGATGCAGGACGTGCTGGGAGTGGCGCGATGAGGGCGAACTGGACGGGGGTCGGCACGGCGCTGGTCACGCCGCTCACGAGGAGCGGTGACCTCGACGAGGCGGCGGTCCGGAGGCTCGGCCGCCGGCAGATCGATGCCGGCATCCACTTCCTCGTGCCCTGCGGCACGACCGGCGAGAACCCGACGCTGACCGACGCCGAACGGATCCGGATCGTCGAGATTCTCGTCGACGAGGCGGCGGGCCGCGTTCCGGTCCTCGCCGGCGCAGGCGGCTACAACACGCGCGAGGTGATCCACCTGGCCGGCGAGATGGAAAAGGCAGGAGCCGCCGGTCTGCTGTCGGTCACGCCCTACTACAGCCGGCCGACCCAGGACGGGCTGTACGCACACTACCGAGCCATCGCTGACAGCACGCCGCTGCCGATCGTCCTCTACAACGTGCCGAGCCGGACCGGCTGCAACATCGAACCTGCCACGGTTGCGCGCCTTTCCGGGATCCCGAACATCGTCGGCGTGAAGGAAGCGTCCGGCAACATCCTGCAGATGTGCGATATCTGCCAGCGCGTGCCGCCCGCCTTCATCGTGCTCGCCGGCGACGACATGGTGACGCTGCCGCTCATGGCCATCGGCGGTCGCGGCGTGATCTCGGTCGCGTCGAATGAGGTGCCGGCCCAGATGGTGAAGATGGTCGAAGCGGCCGAGCGCGGCGACCACACGTCGGCCCGCGCGCTGCACGTGCGTCTCCTGCCCCTCATGCAGATCAATTTCGTCGAGTCGAACCCGGCCCCGGTCAAGGCGGCCATGGCGGCCATGGGTCTGCTGGAAGAGATCTACCGGCTCCCGATGTGCTCGCCGAAAGCCGAGTCGAAGGAGAGGATTCTGCGCGTCCTGCAGGGCCTCGACCTCGTGTCCGCAGCGGCCGGCCGATGACGCTCGAGCGGGACATCGCCGCGCTCGTCGCCGCCGGAGCATCCGCGGATCGCGACACCGCCCGCGCCGCTTTCGCGCAACTGCGAGACGCGCTGTCGGCGGGCGTCGTGCGCGCGGCGGAACCGGATCCGTCCAGCCCGATCGGCTGGCGCGTGAATACCTGGGTGAAGCAGGGAATTCTCCTCGGCTTCCGGTTCGGTGACATGGTCGACGCCTCGATGGATCATGGCCGCTGGCCCTTCTTCGAAAAGGACACGCTGCCGCTCAAGCGACCCGGACTCGGCGCAGGCGTGCGCATCGTGCCCGGCGGGTCGGCCGTGCGCGACGGCGCGTATCTCGCGCCGGGTGTCATCTGCATGCCGCCGATGTACGTGAACATCGGCGCGTGGATCGGCGAGCAGTCGCTCATCGACTCGCACGCCCTCGTCGGCTCGTGCGCGCAGATCGGCGCCCGCGTGCACGTGAGCGCCGGCGCCCAAATCGGCGGGGTGATCGAGCCGGTCGGCGCGATGCCGGTCATCGTCGAGGACGAGGCGCTCATCGGCGGCAACACGGGCATCTACGAGGGCGCGGTCATCAAGGCACGGGCGGTGGTCGGCGCCGGCACGGTCCTCACCGGGTCGACGCCGGTCTACGACCTCGTGCGGGGTGAGGTGATCAGGCCGGCGAAGGATTCGCCCCTCGTCGTGCCGGAGGGCGCCGTCGTCGTGCCCGGTGCGCGGGCCGTGACGCAGGGCAAGGGGCCCGAGTGGGGCCTGTCCCTCGCGACGCCGGTCATCGTCAAGTACCGCGACTCCCGGACGGACACGCGCACGGAGCTCGAGGCGTGGATCCGGTAGGCGTGACGAAGCCGGTGGCGGTCGACCTCGTCGGCCTCACGCGCGCGCTGGTCGACATCGATTCGACCACCGGGCGCGAAGGCGAGGCGGGCCGGTGGCTGGCCGCCTACCTCCGCGATCGCGGATACGCCGTCACCGAACAGCCGGTCGACGCGACTCGGTTCAACGTCCTCGCGACGCGCGGCACCCCCGTCGTTGTCTTCTCCACGCATTTTGACTGCGTGCCCCCGTTCTTCCCGAGCCGCATCGAGAGCGGGCGCATCTACGGCCGTGGGTCGTGCGATGCGAAAGGCATCCTGGCGGCGCAGGTGGCGGCCGCCGAGGATCTCCATCGCCAGGGCGAGTCGCGGATCGGGCTGCTCTTTCTCGTTGGCGAAGAGCGGGGGAGCGACGGCTCGCGAGCGGCCAACATGATCGCGGGCGGCAGCCGGTTCCTCGTGAACGGCGAACCGACGGACAATCGCCTGGGCCTCGCGACGCGCGGGACCCTCCGGCTGCGCCTGCGCGCTTCGGGCCGGGCGGCGCACTCCTCGTTTCCCGAACTCGGCGAATCGGCCATCGACAAGCTGATCGACGCGCTCGTCGCGCTGCGCGGCATCGCCCTGCCGTCGGATCCGGTGCTCGGCTCGACGCACTACACGGTGGGGCTCATCAGCGGCGGCGTCGCCCCGAACGTCGTGTCGCCGTCGGCCGAGGCCGAAGTCCTCTTCCGCACGGTCTCCGACGCATCCGCCATCCGCGAGGCCATCGCGCCGCTCGAGCGCCAGATCGAGATCGATCAGATCATCGACGTGCCGCCCGTGCGCCTGGCGACGGTGGAGGGGTTCGAAACGGCGGTGTTCCCCTACACGACGGACATCCCCTTCCTGACGCGCTGGGGACAGCCTCTCCTGTTCGGTCCCGGGTCGATCCACGTCGCCCACACGGCCGACGAGTACGTCGAGGTGCGCGAGCTGGAGAATGCCGTCCGCGCCTACGTGTCCATTGCCCGCGGCCTGCTCAACCGGTGAGGTGGGCGCCGGCCTGAAAGGCCGGCGTCTACAAAGTAAAGGCGCGCAGATCAAAGGTGCGCGCCTACCGCGCCGCTTGATCGCTGCGGCCATGACCGCCGTCGCTGCGACCCCCGTAGCCATGACCGCCGCAGCCGCGACCCTTTCAGGGTCGCGGAGGAGCGCGGTTGACTGATCCCCGAGCGGAGTACCAGACACGGATCGTGCGGTGCGACGAACGTGTCGCGCGGGGCGAACGGCATCACCTCATCGTCTCGAACCTCCGGCTCGCCACGGCCGGGGTCGCGGTGCTCGTGGCCTGGCTGGCGTTCGGTCCGAACGTGTTGTCGCCCGCCTGGCTCATCACTCCCGCGCTCGCCTTCCTCGCGCTGGTCGTGATCCATGCCGGCGTCCTGCAGCGGAACGAGCGCGCCGCGAGAGCCCGCCGCATCTACCTGCGCGGCTTGGACCGCCTCGACGGCCGCTGGGCAGGCAGCGGCCCCGATGGCGCGCGCTTCCTTGAGGATCATCCGTACGCGCGCGACCTCGATCTGTTCGGGCCGGGTTCGTTGTTCCAGCTGCTCGACACCGCGCGGACCGAAGCCGGACAGGAGACGCTCGCTGACTGGCTGCGCAGCCCCGCGCCGAACGACGATGCGCGGGCGCGGCAGGCCGCGGTCGCCGAACTCGCGCCCCTCGTCGACTTCCGCGAGGATCTCGCGGTCCTCGCCGCCGAGGCACACGTCGGGAAGACAGGTGCCCTGATCGAGTGGACGGCCGCCCTGCCTGCCGGCTTGACGACCGCGGCCGGCAGGCTGCTGGCCGCATGCGCGTGTGTGACTGTCGCGCTCCTGACCTTCGGGTTCGCGGGCCGTGTCCCATCGTCTCTCGTGGTGCTCTGGCTCGCGGCGCAGACGATCATCGCGCTCTGGTGGCGCAAGCGCGTCGCCCTCGTGCTCGGACGCATCGATACCCCGGCGTATGACCTCGGTCTCATCGTCGAGCTCATCCAGCGCATCGAACGGGAGCCGTTCAACTCGCCGCGCCTTGCAGCCATTCACCGGACCCTCTTTCAGGGGCGCGCATCGCCGTCGGCCCTCATTGCGAAGCTGCGGCGATACGTCGCGGCCGTTGATGCGACGGAGAACCAGCTTTTCAGACCCCTCGCACCGCTTCTTCTCGTGCGCAGCCAGGCCGCCGTAGCCATCGATCGCTGGCACGCCGCGAATCGCGCGGCGCTCGCGGCGTGGCTGCAGGCGGTCGGCGACCTGGAAGCTCTCTCGTCCCTCGCGACGCATGCGTACGAACATCCGGCCGATCCGTTCCCCGACCTGCAGGAGGACGGCCCGGTGTTCGAGGCCGAGGCGCTCGCGCATCCGCTGCTCGTCGAGTCGTCTGCTGTCAGGAACGACGTCGCCCTCGGCGGCGCCGGCCCACGGGTGCTCATCGTCAGCGGCTCGAACATGTCGGGCAAGAGCACCCTGCTCAGGGCGGTCGGCGCGAACGTCGTGCTCGCGCTCGCGGGCGGACCGGTACGAGCCGTGCGGCTGACGATGTCACCGCTTGCGGTGGGCGCGACGATTCGTGTGGAGGACTCGCTGCAGGAGGGGCACTCGCGCTTCTACACCGAGATCCTGCGGATTCGCGACATCGTCGTCGCCGCCCGCGGTTCGCGGCCGCTCATCTTCCTGCTCGACGAGATCCTCCATGGCACCAACTCGCATGATCGCCGCATCGGCGCCGAAGCGATCATCCGGACCCTCGTCGAGGCTGGCGCGATCGGCCTTGTGACAACACACGATCTCGCCCTCACCGAGCTCACCTCGACTCTCGGCGCACGGGTGGCGAACGTCCATTTCAAGGACGAGATGGTCGACGGACGACTCGTCTTCGACTACCGCATGCGCCCCGGGGTTGTCGCGCGCAGCAACGCGCTCGCCCTGATGCGCGCGGTGGGGCTCGACGTCCGGAATTTCTAGGGTTGCGGCCAACCGGCTCGCCCCTGGCCGCTACGTCGTCACCGTCCTGGCGCCCCGGTTCGCGACGGTGGTCCAGCAGGTCGAGGTGCCGGCCAGCCAACTGGGCCCGCAGGAAGACGACACGCACGATGACGCGCTGAACGTGAACATCGCGGGCCGGCGGGTCGCCGGTGGCACCACGACCCTCGAGGCGCGGGGCTACCTCTCACGCTTCTCCGAGGAGTCCGACGGCCGTCTGGCGCCGCCGCAGTCGACACCTACTACCGGTTTCTCAGTCCGTCGAATTTCTATCAGGTTATCGGCAATCCTGCGCTCGAGCCCGAGTTCGCGCACTCGTGGCAGTTCGGCGGCGAATACACGACGCCGCGCCGGCGTGCGCGGGCCGGCCTGAACGTCTTCCGGAACCACGTGCGCGACCTCATCGACTCGGTCAGCCTCGCCTTCGTGACGACGCCGGCCCAACTCGCGGAGGTGCTCGCGCGCGAAGCCCTGGATCCCTCGTTCCGCCCTGCCCTCGGGCGGCTGTTGCTGACATACCGGAACGTGTCCGACGTCGGAACGCGGGGGATTGAGGCAGACGGCGAAGCGGCACTAACGAGCACGGTCCAGGTCGGCGGCGCGTACACCTACCTGTCGGCCCGTGACACCGGAACGGACCTGGACCTGACGGGCCGTCACCGCCACCACGGACACGTGCGCGTCTCGTGGCAGCCGGCCCAGGGCAGGTTCCGGGCGAGTCTGCGAGGCACGTTCTTCAGCTCCTGGATCGCGGCAAGATCGACGCTCGCTGACGGCGGGGTTGACGACACCATCGCACCGGGGTTCGCGCTCTGGGATCTCTTTCTGTCCCATCACATCGGCCGCGGACTCTCGGCCTTTGCGACCGTCGACAATCTCGCCGACAGCAAGGACCCGAACAGGATCCGGGACGCCGAAGGCTTCGCCTCGATTGACTACCTCACACTTCGCGACGATGCGCCCGCGGCCGTCAGGAATCAGGCGACGGCGGACCTCCGGGCACTGCTCGAGCGGGCTCTCGGCGTCCTCTCCCAAGCCGCACTGAGACGCGAACACCCGTCCGTACGCTACAGTTCCCCCGATGAACCTCCGGGTCGCGGCCACGGCACTGCCGGTGCTGGTCGCCGCTGTCGTGCTGACGGTCAACGCCCAGCGTGGGCCGGGTGCGAGCCTCACGCTCGAGCCGTTCGTGGGCGTGACGTCCAACGGCACCGTGGAGCGAGGCCTCTTCGCCGTTCACGCGACCGGCGTGTCGACGAAGCCCGTGATGGAGGCAGCCGCGAGGTTCGTCTCGGCCCTCACGCCCGACGAGCGGGCCGGGACGACCTTCCCCGTCGATGACAGCGAGTGGCGGCGCTGGAACAACGTGCACCGCGCCGCCCGTGCGGGCCTGGCGTTCCGCGAGATGAGCGCCGGACAGCAGGCGCGCGCATACGATCTGCTGGCGGCCGGGCTCAGCGCGAAAGGGCTCGAGAAGACGCGCAACGTCATGCGCCTGAACGAGACCATTGCCGAACTGACGAACAACTTCACCGAATACGGAGAAGGGCTTTACTACCTCGTCGTCTTCGGCGAACCGTCGCCGACCGAACCGTGGGGCTGGCAGCTCGAAGGGCATCACCTGATCGTCAACTACTTCGTGCTGGGCGATCAGGTCGTGATGACGCCCACCTTCATGGGCTCGGAGCCCGTCGTCGCGACCTCGGGTAAATACGCGGGGACGCAGGTGCTTCAGGAGGAGCAGGACAAGGGACTGCTCCTGATGCGCGCGCTCACGCCTGACCAGCAGCGGAAGGCGACGCTCGAGCCGGGCGCGAAGACGTCCAACCGGGCCGAGACGCAGGCCTATCGCGACAACGCGCGAATCCCGTACGGGGGCACCAAGGCCTCGGACCTCGATGGATCACAACGTGCGCGGCTCATGGACGTCGTCGCCGAGTACGTCGGAAACGTGGCCGATGGGCACGCGAAGATCAGGATGGAAGACGTGCGCCGCCATCTGGACGACACGTATTTCGCCTGGATTGGCGAGACGAGCCCCGGCAGCGTCTTCTACTACCGGATCCACAGCCCGGTCATCCTGATCGAATTCGATCATCAGACGCCAGTCGCCCTCGAGGGACCGCGGCGGCCGAATCGGCAGCACGTTCACACCGTCGTCCGGACGCCGAACGGCAACGACTACGGAACGGATCTGCTGCGCCTGCACTACGAGCGGCACGCGCATGACGCCACGCACGGGCACGTGCGGCCGCCTCGCTGACGCTGATGGCGGACGCGCTCAAGTCCTTCTTCTCGAGACCCCTCGTGCGCCGTCTCGCCGCCGACATCGCCCACGTCGAGCCGTCGTTCCCGGCGCGTGCCTTCGTCAGGCAGGCCACGGCGGGCCTCGAGGACCTGGAGCTGCTGGATCGAGGCAAGCACATCGCCCGGGCGCTCGCGGCGCATCTCCCCGGGCGCTACCCGGACGCGGTCGGCGTGCTCCTCCGCTCACTCGGACCGGAGCACGCATCCGACGAGCTCGTCGGTGGGGGCATGGCGCCGTTCTACTACCTTCCCCACGTGCTCTTCGTCGCGGAGCACGGGCTCGACCACTTCGACGTCTCGATGCGTGCACAGTACGAGCTGACCAAACGTTTCACCGCGGAATCGAGCATCCGGCCGTACATCGCCCGCGATCCCGAGCGGACCCTGGGGGTGTTGCGTCAGTGGACGAGGGACAGGAACCCGCACGTTCGCCGCCTCGTATCCGAGGGCACGCGCCTTCGCCTGCCCTGGGCCAATCGGGTGGCGTGGCTCGACCGCAACCCCCGGCGTGTGCTCGAGCTGCTCGAGCAGCTCAAGGATGACCCGGCGACCGTCGTGCGGCGGAGCGTGGCGAACAACCTGAACGACCTCGGCAAGGTGCATCGCACGCTCGTGACGCGCACGTGCGCCGTGTGGCTCCAGGGAGCGTCGGCCGAGCGCCGGGCGCTCGTCGAGCACGCGCTGCGGAGTCTCGTGAAACGCGCCGACGCCGACGCGCTGCGCCTTCTCGGCTACGGGAAGAAGCCGTCGATTGTGATCGAGCGCGTGACGTTTGATCCACGGAATGTGCCGATCGGCGGCCGCGTCACGATGAGGTTCTCCCTGCGGAGCACGTCGCGCGCACCGCAGGATCTCCTCGTGGACGTAGCGGTACACTTCATCAAGGCGAAGGGCCGCGCGTCACCAAAGGTCTTCAAGCTGAAACGCCTGACACTCCTGCCGCGGGGCCGCGCGACGCTGACGACCCGGATCTCGCTGGCCGTCCACACGACGCGCAAGCCCCGCCCGGGGACCCACGCCGTGGACGTGTTGGTGAACGGCGTCCGCCGTCGGGCGGGATCGTTCAGGGTGACCGCTCCGCGTCATTGAGCGGCGGCGACCTACGCGAGCAGACCTTCGATCCCGGCAGCGACAGCGAGGAGCCGCTCCGTTTGACTGCGCGCTCCGACGATCTGCAGGCCGCAGGGCAGGCCGGCCGGCGTGTGCCCGCAGGGGAGCGAGAGGGCCGGATGGCCTGAAAGATTGAACGTCTGGGTGAGGCGCAGCATGAGATTCCGCACCGGCTGCTCGCTCGCGCCGATGCGGACCGTAGCCGCGCCTATCGGCGGCGCGACGATCGGCAGCGTCGGCAGGACGAGCGCGTCGACCGCCGACACCGCCGCGTCCACCTGGCTGCGGAGCACGTCGCGCCCAGCGAGCGCACGCAGGTAATCCTCGGCCAGGACGTACCGCCCCATCTCGAGCCGCTGGCGCACGGCCGGCGAGTAGCGGTGCGGCAGGGCGTCGAGGGTGGCCGCGTGGTACGCCGCCGCCTCGCTCAACACGATGTGCAGGTAGATGGCGGCGCCATCCTCCGCCACCGGGATGTCGGTATCGGTCACGGTTGCCCCGGCCGCACGCATCGCCGTGATCGCCGCCTCGAACCGCTCGCGAACCTCGTCGTCGAGCGTGTCGCAGAAATAGCGGCGCGGAATCGCCAGGCGCAAGCCTCTGACCGGCGCCGGCCGGAGCGAAGATGCCGCCGGCCGCCCCGCGAGCGCGTGATAGAGCAGCCAGGCATCCGTCACCGTCTGTGTGATCGGGCCCAGATGGTCGAGCGTCGGCGAGAGGGGCACGACGCCCTCCAGCGGCAATTCGCCGTGGGTCGGCTTCAGGCCGACGATCCCACAGGCGGCTGATGGGATCCGGATCGACCCGCCCGTGTCGGTGCCGACGCTCGCGAGCGCCATGCCCGACACGATGCTCGCCGCGGAACCGCCGCTCGAACCGCCAGGCGACCGTGAAGGATCGATCGGGTTACGCGCGGCACCGAACGCCGAGTCCTCGTTCGTCGTGCCGAACGCGAACTCGTGGAGGTTCGCTTTGCCGACGAGGATCGCGCCGGCCTCGCGCAGGCGGGTGACGACGGGCGCGTCCTGGCGGGCCAGGTGATGCTCGCGCACCCGCGACGCCGCGGTCGTGGGCGTGCCGCGGACGTCGATGAGGTCCTTGATCGTCAGGGGCACGCCGTGCAGCGGCCCGCGGTCGAGGCCGGCGGCGAGGTCGCGATCCGCCTGCCGTGCCTGCTCGAGCGCCTCGTCTCCCAAGACGAGGATCAGGGCACGGAGGCGGGCATTCAAGGCTTCGATCCGCTCGAGACAGGTGGTCGTCGCGGCCTCGGTGGTCGTCTCGCCGCGACGCAACAGGCGCCCGAACTCGTCGATGGTCGGGCCCGGGTGGACGTCCATCGCACTACGCGCGGGCGTCCCCGCCAAACCCGGCCGCACGCAACCGGCGCGCAGCCTGCGCGAGCCCTTCGAGGAGCGGGGCAAGCTCGGGAAGGCCGCGTGCCTCGGCGTCAGCGATGGCCATCTTCAGCCAGGTATCAACTGTCATAATCACTGTGGGATTGTACATGCGGCGCACGAAGATCATCGCGACGGTCGGCCCGGCGAGCGATTCCGACAGCGTGCTCGACGCCATCATCGAAGCGGGTGTGGACCTCGCGCGCCTCAACTTCTCGCACGGCACACAGGCCTCTCACGCCGCCATGCTCGCGCGCATCCGCAGCGCGGCCCGCCGGGCCGGACGTCCGGTCGCCATTCTCCAGGACCTCAGCGGACCCAAGATCCGCACGGGCCGCCTCGAGGGCGGCGAGCCGCTGCCGCTCGAGGCCGGCGAGACGCTGCGCATTGTCACCGGCGACGGGGCCGGACGCCCGGGCGTCGTCTTCACGACCTTCGATGGCCTCGCGAAGGGCGTGAGCCGCGGAGATCGCCTGCTCCTTGCCGACGGAGCCATCGAGCTCCTCGTGAACGCGTCCGACGGGGTTGAGATCCAGACGACGGTCGTCGAGGGCGGGACGCTCGGGGAGCACAAGGGGATCAACGCGCCCGGCGTGAAGATCGCGGCATCGGCGATCACGCCGAAGGACGTCGAGGACCTCCGGTTCGGCCTGTCGATTGGCGTCGATCTCGTCGGCGTGAGCTTCGTCCGGACGAAGGCCGATCTCATCGAGGCGCGGCGGCTGCTCGACGGCATGAACGCCGCCCGCGTGCCGATTGTCGCGAAGCTCGAGCGCCCGCAGGCACTCGACGATCTCGACGGCATCCTCGACCATTGCGATGCCGTGATGGTGGCGCGCGGCGATCTTGGCCTCGAGATGCCGCTCGAACAGGTGCCGACGGCGCAGAAGCGCATCACGATCGCGGCGAGGCACCGCGAGGTGCCGGTGATCGTGGCGACACAGGTGCTCGAGTCGATGATGAGGGGCGCGCGCCCGACGCGCGCGGAGGTGAGCGACGCGGCCAACGCCGTCGCCGACGGCGTGGACGCGATCATGCTGGCCGGGGAAACGGCGGTCGGGTTGTTCCCGTCGCGGGCAGTCCGGACGCTCGACGCGATCATCCGCGAGGCCGAAACGAGCCCTTCGGTCGTGGACCTGCCGGTGGCGATCGAGCGCGAGGACGACGGGCACCTGCGGGCGCTCTGCGGAGCGGCGGTCACCCTGGCCGAGCGAGGGCGGGCAGACGCCATTGTGGCCGTCACGCGGGGCGGCGCAACGGCGCGCCACCTGTCGGCGCTCCGTCCGCGGATGCCGATTCTCGCGGCCACCGATCGCGACGAGACGGCGAGGCGGCTGTCGATCTACTGGGGCGTCGTGCCGGTACGGGCGGAAGTCGGCGACGCGGTCGATCCGTCTGGCATCGCCCTCGGACGCCAGCTGGTCGCGGCCGGACTCGTCAGGCCCGCGGCAACACTCGTCTTCGTGAACATCCACGACGACCTCTCGCGCCCCGACGCCAATTTCGTCACGATCCAGCGCTTGTAGCCTCTCGCGAACGCTCGTCCGCGGGCCTGAAAGGCCCGCGGCTACAGACTGCAACTATCTCTCCAGCAATCCCTTCAAGCTGACCAACGCGCGCGGCATGCCCTCATTGGCCAGCTCGTAGTAGCGCCGCCACCGCGGACTGTCCTCGAACCCGGTCTGCTCCACGTGCACGTAGGTGGCAATGCCCTCTGGCCCGGCGGCCTCGAGGTCGGTCGACCGCTCGGGCACGCACGCCACCGTCAGCGCGGTCGGGCCGATCGGCTCGCCCTCGGGCGGCAGCCAATATCCGTCAGCCACGAAGAACCCGCGTCCCGCCTCGAACTGGATGACCGTCCCGCGGAACACACCGCCCAGCCGGCCGAGCACATCGTCGTACCGGTCCGACAGCGGCCACTCGACCGCGTAGACCCCGAGCGTCCGTGGCGTCGTTACCGACTGCTTCGCACGCAGCCAGGCGCCGAGGGCGGCGGGATCGAAGAACGCGCGCAGCACGAGAGCGGGCGGCGCGTGGATGACCGTCTCGACGTCGAGGCGCGGCGCGGCGGCGGACCGGGCTCTCATGGCGTCGGCACCTGATCCGGCCGGCGAGCGCGCGAGACAATGTCCCGGACCTCCTGCAGCAGCGTCGGAACGTGGTAGGCGATGCCGTCCTTGATCGTCCACTCGATGCCGCCGCCCCGCACCACCTCGACGCGATCGCCCGGCCCCACGGCGACGTCGTTCGGCGCCGGGCGACCGTTCACGACCATCACGTCGGCGCCGTACGGGTTGAGCAGCTTCAGGTTCTCGAGGGGGTTGCCGTTGACCACGAGCAGGTCCGCGACGAAGCCCTCGCGGACCTTGCCGATCCGATCATCGAGGCCGAGCATCCGCGCCCCGTTCCACGTCGCGTGCTCGATGACCTCGAGCGGGTGGAACCCGGCCTCCTCGTGCAGTTCGAGCTCGCGCGACAGTCCGAAGCCGTACAGGGAGTAGATGAACCCCGCGTCGTCGCCCGTCGCAACGAGCCCGCCTTTCCGGCCGAAGTCGCGGACCGCGTCCATCCAGATCCGGTACTGCGTCTTCCAGCGGGCCTCCTGCGTGCCCGTCCAGCCGAGGAAGTACGAGCCGTGGCGGTCGAGCGAGGGACGGAAGAAGGCCTCGAGCGCCGGGTGCAGGTAGTCGGCGAACCAGGGCTGGTGCTGCGCGCGCAGCAGGTCGCGGTTTGCCTCGTAGATCGAGAACGTCGGTGTCCACCCGACATGGGCGGCGACCATGCGGTCGATGGTCGCGCGAAGCGTTGCCGGGTCGGCCTGGGCATACAGCTCCCCGGCGCGCGTGAAGCGGTGGATCTCGTTGCTGTGGTTCATCGAGGCGGGGAATTGCTGCACGCCGCCGAGGGCCGCGTCGGCGACGCCGTAGAAGTGCTCGATCGAGTTGACGCCCAGCTCGATGTAGTCATCGGCCGTCGTCTCTTCGACACCGATGTGCGCCGTCGTCCTCAGGCTGAGCGCCCGCGCCTCGCTGAGCGCGGCCTCGAGCTGGTCGCGGTCGAGCGCGATGATCTTCAGACCGTCGGCGCCGCGCCGGGCCGCGTCGCGCACGCTCGCGCGAATCGCCTCGGGCGTCTCGTTCCGGCCCCGGCTGATGACCGCGTACACGAGCATCCGCGGAGCGACGATGGCATGGGCGTCGCTCTGGGCCTGCCATTGCCGCGACTTCTCGAAGTCGCCGCCCAGTTCGCGCGTCGTCGTGACGCCCGCGGCGAGGTACAGGTTGCGTTCGTACTGCACTGGCTGGGGGATGCCCTGACGATCCTCGTGCCAGTGCATGTGCGTGTTGACGAGGCCAGGCATGACGTACCGGCCTGCCGCGTCGATCACGGCGTCGGTGGTGGTTGGCCGACGGGTGCTCACGGGCGACCCGGCGGGCGTGATCGAGGTGATGACGCCGCGGTCGGCGACGATGTCGACGGGTCCGAAGGGCGGGCGGCGGCTCCCGTAGACGACCATCGCGTTGCGGATGACGAGCCGGCGGCCCGTGGCTGCGTGGATCCCGGGGACCGGTGCGGACTCCTGTGCAGCCGTCGTCATGGCGGCGAGCGCGATGCACATCGACGCGAAGGCGACGAGCATGGCCGGCGCAGGACCGGCCGGAACCAGGCGGCGGATGGCGAACGTCATGGTCGGGACGGGGAAGGGCGCATCATAACATCTGATAGAGTGGCGGGCGTATGGCGCAGCAGCCGCTGGCGTATCACGATCCGGACTTTCTCAAGAGCGGAGCGGGCCGGCCCGTGCGGATCATGGCGGAGTACCTCGAACCGCTCAAGCGCTTCCGCGACCAGAAGGTTCAGGACACGGTGGTCTTCTTCGGGTCGGCGCGGGTCGACAGCCGCGAGCAGGCCGAGCGCCACATCAAGCGCCTGCACGTGCGGCGGAAGAACGGCAGCGAGGTGACCGAAGCCAGCCTGGCGCGGTCGCACAAGGCCCTCGAATGGGCGCGCTACTACGAGGACGCGCGCGAGCTGGCGCGGATGCTGACGACGTGGAGCCGTGCGCTGCCGTACGAGAACCACCGCTTCGTCGTCACCTCGGGCGGCGGCCCGGGCATCATGGAGGCGGCCAACCGCGGCGCGCACGAGGCGGGCGGCAAGACCATCGGCCTCAACATCCGGCTGCCGTTCGAGCAGGGCGCGAATCCCTACATCACCGACGGCCTGCACTTCGAGTTCCACTACTTCTTCATGCGCAAGTTCTGGTTTGCGTATCTGGCGAAGGCGCTCGTCATCTTTCCGGGCGGGTTCGGGACGTGCGACGAGCTGTTCGAGGTCCTGACGCTGATGCAGACTGAGAAGCTCGCGAAGAAGATCGAAGTGGTGCTCTACGGCACGGAGTACTGGGAGCAGGTGATCAACTTCAAGCCGTTCGCCGAATGGGGGGCGATCGAGGATCGGGATCTCGCACTGCTGCGGCATGCGAACACGCCGCAGGATGCCTTCACGCTGCTACGGGATCACCTGTCGGCGCACCATCTCGAGCCGCC
>Ga0326597_10005288_pt1 | contig 17957 bp, 14 predicted proteins | sample RVTome_12_FD_203789 | JGI IMG/M metagenome (GOLD analysis project Ga0326597, IMG submission 203789) | Soil microbial communities from uranium-contaminated site in the Upper Colorado River Basin, Wyoming, United States - RVT100D185 | ecosystem: Environmental > Terrestrial > Soil > Contaminated >... | reverse complement strand
GGCGCTTCTTGGTGTTGAACCACAGGTAATCGGTATGAACGAGCATGGGACGGCCGGCAGTCACAGCGCCAACGCGGCGTCCGCGTTCAGATCCCACGACGCCGTCACACCCGCCCGGAACTGGCGCAAGCCGGCCGCCGCGATCATCGCGGCGTTGTCGGTCGACAGCGACAGGCTCGGGACGAAGGTCGGCATCTCGCGCGCCTCGCCGCGCGCCTTGAGCTCCTCGCGCAGGCGGCTGTTGGCGGACACGCCCCCGGCGACGCCGATGCTTCCGGCCTGGTATCGGCGCGCCGCGGCGAACGCCCGGTCGACCAACACCGTGACCACGATGCGCTGGAAGCTCGCGCAAAGATCGGCGATCTCGCGATCCGTCGGCGGTCCCGCGCCCGGCCTCTGGAGGTGCCGCAGGACGGCCGTCTTCAGTCCGCTGAAACTGAAATCGAGATCGCCCTTCAGCTCCGGCGCGTTCCGGTCCGCATGCGTCAGCCTCGTCGTCGGCAGCTGCACCGCGCGGTCGTCGCCCCCGCGCGCCAGGCGATCGACGACGGGACCACCTGGGTAGCCGAGACCCAGCAGCTTCGCGACCTTGTCATAGGCCTCGCCCGCCGCGTCGTCTCGCGTCCGGCCAAGACGCTGATAGTGCCCCGGCCGCTCGACGAGATACAGGCTGGTGTGTCCGCCCGACACAACCAGCACGACCGAGGGAAGGGGCAGCTCGCCATTGTGCAGCACCAGCGACTCGATGTGCCCCGCCAGGTGGTGCACGGCCACGAGCGGTAGCCCGGCCGCCAGAGCGGCGGCCTTTGCGAACGAGACGCCGACCAGGAGCGATCCGACGAGGCCCGGTCCCTGCGTGACCGCCAGGGCGCCGAGATCGCGCCAGCCGACACCCGCTTCATCGAGGGCGCGCTCGACGACGCCGCAGATGTCACGGATGTGTTGTCTCGAGGCCAGTTCGGGCACGACGCCGCCCCATTCGCGGTGGATGGGCACCTGCGACGCCACGACGTTCGACCGGATGGCCCACGGACGCGCGGCGTCTCCCGTTTCCGCAACGACCGCGGCCGAGGTCTCGTCGCAAGAAGTCTCGATCCCGAGAATGACCATGTGTCTCACATCTCGCGCGGGGCGGCCGGAGCCGCCTTCACGTACTCCTCATCGTCGCGCCTTGCCGGCCGGGCGCCGCGCTCCGGGACTTACGCCACCAATCACGGAGACGGAACACTAGGTCCGGATGCCGACGGTGTCGGCCGCGAACGCGCGCTTCAGCGAGTCGACGTACGGCGCCCGGAAGATCCCGCGCTCGGTGATGATCCCGGTGACGAAGCGATGGGGCGTCACGTCGAAGGCCGGGTTCCGGATGCCCGCGCCGGCGGGGGTCAGCTGCGCCCCGCGGAGGTGGGTCACTTCGCGGGGATTGCGCTCCTCGATGGGAATGTGCTCGCCGTCGGGCGTCGCCAGGTCGATCGTGGACAGCGGCGCCGCGACGTAGAACGGGATGGCGTGCTCGCGCGCCAGCACCGCGACCGAATAGGTGCCGATCTTGTTGGCCGTGTCGCCGTTGGCGGCAATCCGGTCGGCGCCGACGACGACCATGTCGATCTGGCCCTGCCGCATGATGGCGCCGGCCATGTTGTCGGTGATGACCGTGGTCTCGATCCCGTCCCGGATGAGCTCCCAGGCCGTCAACCGCGCGCCTTGCAGGAACGGCCGCGTTTCGTCGGCCAGGACGGTGACGTGCTTGCCGGCTTCGACGGCGCCGCGAATGACGCCGAGCGCCGTTCCGTAGCCCGCCGTGGCGAGGGCGCCGGCGTTGCAGTGGGTCAGGATGCGCGCCTCCGGCGGCACGATCTCGGCGCCGAACGCCCCCATCGCCCGACAGTTCGCGACGTCTTCATCGTGAATCGCCTGCGCCTCGCGGTCGAGCCGATCCTTGATCTGCTCCACCGACTCGCCCGCTGCGGCGCCGGCGGCGAGGGACCGCTTCATGCGGTCGATCGCCCAGAACAGATTCACCGCCGTCGGCCGAGTGGCCGCCATCAGGTCGCAGGTCCTGAAGAACTCGGCCGCGAACTTCTGCGTGCCGGTCGCCTTGCTGAGACGCATGCCGAGCGCGATGCCCATCGCCGCCGCGACCCCAATCGCCGGCGCGCCCCGGATGACCATCGTCTTGATCGCGCGGGCCACCTCGGCGGCTGTCCGGCAGCGGACGTAGATCTCCTGCCCCGGCAGCTTCCGCTGATCGATCATGACCACCGCGTGATCTTCGCGCGCAATTGTCGGCAGCACGGGTCGATCCTACCGCCTTATTGCTCCGGGAGGAGGCGGGCGTCGAACGGCATCGGCAGCAGGTCCTTCAGCCGGTGGATGGCCTTCTGCTCCGTGAGGTTGGCGAGCGCGATCTCCAGGTTGCCGCCGAACTCCCACAGGATCTGGCGGCAGGCGCCGCAGGGCGGCGTCGGCGCCTCGGTGTCCGCGACAACGGCAATCCGTGTGAAGGCGCGATGGCCTTCGGAGATCGCCTTGAACATCGCCACGCGCTCCGCGCACATGGTCAGACCGAACGTGGCGTTCTCGATATTGCAGCCGGTGATGACGGTCCCATCCGCGGTCTCGAGGGCGGCGCCGACCCTGAAGCGGGAGAACGGGGCGTCGGCGTGCTCGCGCGCGCGGCGCGCGGCGGCGACCAGGTCCACCTCCCCGGCGTTCTCGCGCAGCCGCCGCGGTCCGAGACGCCGGTCGCGCGCACTGCGGCGGCGATCCCCCTCGGGCCGGCCCCCATCCTCCACCCGGCGGTCGAAGCCGGTGCGGCGGTCGGCCTCCAGATGCGACGCGCGGCGCTCGTCGAGCAGGAGCCGCGGCTGTTCGGACCGCCGGACGCCGTTCACGACATGCGTGACCCTGGCGATCCGGTACAGCCTCGACGTCAGCGCCTGGACCTCGCGGTCGGCGTGACAGCGCTCCGCGGCTGCGGCGTCGATCCAATGGCGGACCGCGTAGAAGCGCCGCGGCATCCCTTCGTCGCGGATGACCTCGCCGCGGCCGTAGCCCTTGCGCGTCAGCAGGGCCTCGAACTCGCGCCAGACCGACCGAAACTCGCCCTCGCTCCCATCGGACACGTCGACGAGAGAGACCGACAACCGTCCGAGATCAGAGTCGGACAATGATGCCCTCCAGTAGAGCGATGAACTCGCCGCGGGCGCGCCGAGCCGTTTCCATCACCTCCCGGTGGTCGAGTGGCTGCGGCAGCGTGCCGGCCGCCATGTTGGTGATGCACGAGACGCCCAGCACCTCGACGCCCATGTGCCGGGCCACGATGGCTTCCGGCACCGTCGACATGCCCACGGCATCCGCGCCGATCGTCCTAAGATATCGGATTTCCGCCGGCGTTTCATAGCTGGGGCCGGTCAGGGCGGCGTAGACGCCGTGCGGCAGGGGGCGCTGCAGCCAGTGGCCGGCCGCATCGGCAATACCGCGCAACCGTGACGAGTACACCTCGGTCATGTCGGGAAACCGCGGACCGAAGCGATCCTCGTTGGGGCCGGCGAGCGGGTTCTGGCCGGTCAGATTGATGTGGTCGTCGATGACCATCAGCGCGCCCGGCGTGAGGCCGGAGTCGATGCCGCCCGCCGCGTTCGTCAGGATCAGGGTCTCCACACCGAGCAAGCCCATGGCCCGCACGGCGAAGGTCACGGTCGGAAGGTCGTGCCCCTCGTACGCGTGGCAGCGCCCGGCCAGCGCCGCCACGGCCCGTCCCTTCACCGTCCCCACGACGAGGCGCCCCTCGTGACCGACGATGCGGGAGGCCGGCCAGTGAGGCAGCCGCTCGTACGGCATCGACACGGGCGCGTCCAGCGTGCCGGCGAAGTCGCCGAGGCCGGAGCCGAGCACCACCGCGATCCGCGGCACCTCCGGCACGCGGGCGCGGATCCTGTCGGCCGCCTCTTTCACACGGTCGTAGTAGGACATCGCAGGGCTACAGCCCGACCTCGCGCGGGGCGTGAAGGATCAGCAACGGCCCGTCAGAGCAGCATCGAGGCCACGCACGCGTTGATCAGCGTCGCCAGGAACCCCCCGAGCAGGGCGCGGCCCCCGAGCCGCGCGAGATCGCCGCGGCGGGTCGGCGCCATGGCGCCGATGCCGCCGAGTTGAATGCCGATCGAGCCGAGGTTCGCGAAGCCGGTGAGCGCGAACGTCGCGAGCACCAGCGTGCGCTCGCTGATGACCTCCTTGTACTGCGACGTGAGCTTCACGAAGGCGACGAACTCGTTCGCCACGAGCTTCGTGCCCAGCAGGTCCGCCATCGGCCCGATGTCGGCGCGCGGCGTGCCCATCAGGATCGCGAGCGGCGCGAAGACCCACGAGAACACCCGCGCGAGCGTGAGCCCCGGCGAGAAGAGCCCGAGCACGTAGTCGATCATCGCGATGAACGCGAGGAACGCGATCAACATCGCCGCCACGTTGATGGCCAGCCTCATCCCGTCCGCCGCGCCCGCCGCCGCCGCATCGATGACGTTGACGTGCTCCTTCTCGACGCGGATCCGGACGCTGCCGCGCGTGACCGGCTCCTCGAGCTCGGGATAGAGGATCTTCGATAAGTACAGCCCGCAGGGAGCCGCCATCACGCTGGTCGTGAGAATGGCAATCGGGTCGGCGCCGAGGGCGATGTACACGGCCATGACGCCGCCCGAGATGGTCGCCATCCCCCCGACCATCATGGCCAGAAGCTCGGACTGCGTCATCAGCGGCACGTACGGCTTGACGATGATCGGCGCCTCCGTCTGCCCCATGAACACGTTCGCGGCGGCCGAGAGGGTCTCCGCGCCGCTGGTGCGCATCAACGACATCATCACGCGCGCCATCAGCCGCACGATGAACTGCAGGACGCCGAAGTAGTACAGGACCGTGAAGAACGACGAAATGAAGATGATCGTCGGCAGCGCCGTGAACGCGAAGACGAAGCCGCCCGGAAAGACCGCCGACATCGCCTTGGGATCGGCGAGCCCGCCGAAGACGAACAGCGAGCCGGCATTGGTGAACTCGAGGAACCGGGCGACGGCCGCGGCGACGCCGCTGAAGAAGGCGTAGCCGGGACGCACACCCCCCACCTCCACCTTCAGGATGAAGATCGCGAGCAGCAGCTGCAGGGCGACGCCCGAGCAGACGGTCCGCCAGCTGATGGCCCGGATGTTCGCCGAGCAGGAGGTGACGATCAGGATGAACGCGATCGCGCCCAGGCCCGCCTGGCCGCGCGATCCGACGGCGTCGTCGAGCACGAAAGCCAGCAGCGCGAGCAGGGCGGCCGCGCCTCCGAGCGCCGCGCGCAGCGGGAGGTCCGGGTGCCGCGGGCCGCGCGGCATCGAGATGGCGGTCTCGGCGAGCGAAGAAGGATCGGGCATCGGGTCAGTTCACGTCGGCCAGGATGAGCGGCCGCGGGGCCGGCGGCGCGTCGCCGACGACGACGGCGCGCGAGGCCTGAGGCAGGGCGGCATCGAGCCGGCCGGCCGTCCGGTAGTGGAGGAGCAGGACCGGGTCGCCGTCGGCCACCCGGTCGCCGGGCTTGGCGAGCGCCACGACGCCGACCCCCGGATCGATCGCATCGTCGATGCGATCGCGGCCGGCGCCGAGCGCCACCGACGCGCGGCCGACCAGCTCCGCATCGAGACGGGTCACGTATCCCGCCCGCGGCGCCTTCACGACGTGCTGGTGCGGGGCCGCCGGCAGCCGTCCGTAGTCGTCGGCGACGCGCGGATCGCCACCCTGCCCCTCGATGATGCGTCGAAAACGATCGAGGCCCGCGCCGGAGGCCACTGCCTCGCGGACCCGGCCTTCGGCGTCCGCGCGATCGGCCGCCACCCGGCCGAGCAGGAGCATCCGCGCCGTGAGCGCCATCGAGACCTCCGTCAGATCGGCCGGGCCGCGCCCCTTCAGCACCTCCAGACACTCGATCACCTCGAGCGCGTTTCCGACGGCGCGGCCGAGGGGGGCGTCCATGGAGGTGATCACGGCCTCGGTCCGCACCCCCGACGCGTTGCCGATCGCCACGAGCGACTCGGCCAGCCGGCGCGAGTCGTCCTCCGTCTTCATGAACGCGCCGCTTCCCGTCTTCACGTCGATCACGAGCGCATCGATGCCTTCGGCGATCTTCTTGCTCATGATCGAGGCGGTAATCAGCGGGATGCTTTCGATGGTGCCGGTGACGTCGCGCAGCGCGTACAGCTTCTTGTCGGCCGGCGCGAGCTGGGCGGTCTGGCCCAGCATGGCACAGCCGGTGCGCTTCAGGGCCGCCTTCATTTCATCGACCGTCAGGTTCACGCGAAAGCCGGGAATCGATTCGAGCTTGTCCAGGGTCCCGCCCGTGTGGCCCAGGCCGCGCCCCGACATCATCGGCACCGGCACGCCGCAGGCGGCGGCGAGCGGCGCCAGGATGAGCGAGGTCTTGTCCCCGACGCCCCCCGTGCTGTGCTTGTCGACCTTCACCCCGGGCACGTCGTGCAGGTCGACGCGTACGCCGCTGCACACCATGGCATCGGTGAGCCAGGCGGTTTCCTCTCGTGACATGCCCCGGCACAGAATCGCCATGAGCAGCGCCGACGCCTGATAGTCGGGCACCGACCCGGCGGTCACGCCGTCGACGAAGAAACCGATCTCCCCGCGCTCGAGCCTCCCGCCGTCGCGCTTCTTGAGAATGATGTCGACGGCGCGCATGCGGCGGGCAGTATACTGCAGGGAGTTCATGCCCCAGGTGTCTCAGCTTTCCCCGGCGCTGGCCCGGGGCGTGCTGCAGCTTGCGCAGGCTGTGCTCGCGGCGTCGCGAAACTGGGTGCTCTATCCTCCCGAACATCCGGCGGTCGGCCACTCGCTCGATCGTCTGGAGCACGCCGTGCGGCAGACGGTGGGCGGAGCCGTCTTCACGGTCGGCGTCACGCCCGAGACGCTCCTCGTCGAGGGCGCATCGGCCGATCGCAATCAGGCCGCCATTGCCGACGCCGCGGCGCTGCTCCACGACCGCGACATCCTTCATCTCACGTTCGTCGGCGACGTGCCGATCGAGGCGTTGCGATCGCTGTTGAAGGTCCTGACGCTCGAAGCGGCCGACCGGCGCAGCCGCGGCGGGCCCGCCCAGATCTGGCGCACGGAAGGCCATCCCTCGATCGTCGTCGACCAGATCGACTACGGCAAGCTGCTCGAGCGCGACCAGCCCGAAACGCCCGAGGCCGCCCGACGCGACGATCTGTGGCGCGCCATCGTGCTGTCGATCGGCGCCGCCCATCACGCCGCCTTCGATGAGGCCGCGCAGCAGCGGCTGCTCGCCATCGGCGGGAGCCCGGCCGACATCCGCGACCTCGCCAACGCGGTGATGGCGACGAAATGCACGCCCGACGGATCGCCCATGATTACCACGCAGGCGGCCACCGTCCTGGCCGCATTTCGCCACCTGTCGAGCATCGCGTCGGTGATGACGCCCGAGCGCCTTCCCGAAGTGATGGGGCATCTGGCGTCCGCCTCCTCGCAGCTCGATCCCCACGTGGTCATGCAGCTGCTGCACGCCGAAGAAGAGCGCGACGACCGGCTCGGCGTCGTCCGAGGCCTGACCGGTGCCTTCAACGATGAGAAGGTCGCGCAGCTGCTGGCGACGGCGCTCGCGCTCGACGGACAGGCATCGGACCGGCTGGCGACGATCTTCAATACCATCGCGCCCGACGAGGAGCGGAAGGAGCGCGTGCTGACGCTGACGCGCAACATGCTCAGCGAAACGGATTTCGGCCGGTCCGGCCAGTTCCAGACGATCTGGACGTCGATGGAGGAGCTGCTCGTCTCATACAACGAGAAGCCGTTCATGTCGGAGGCGTACCGGGCTTCGCTCGATGGCGCCGGGGACCGCGCCGAGCGCATGGCGGCGGCGGAGCTGCCGCCCGAGCTGCCCGAATGGATGGAGACCCTCGGACAGCAGAACGTCCGCTCGCTCTCGGTGCAGCTGCTGATCGATCTGCTCGCGATCGAACCGGACGCGACACGGGCGGCCGACATCGCGAGCGACATGGAGGCGCTCGCCGAAGATCTGCTGATGTCCGGCGCGTACGCCGACGCCAAGAAGGTGACGGCGGCCCTCGCCGCCGGTGCGAACCGTGCCGGCGCGGTCGGCCGCGAGGCGTGCGCTCAGGCGCGCCTGCAGCTCGGAGAGTCGAGCCCGATGCGCGAGACGGCCGCGCTCATCGGTGACGTCGACGACGAAGCGTGCGCGGCGATCTCGGACGTGATCCGGTCGGTCGGCGTCCCGTGCGTGGAGGCGCTGAAGCCCCTCGTCGCCGTCGAGGAGCAGACGGCGGCGGCGGCTCGCGCGGCCGATCTGATCGTGGGGTTCGGACCGCCGGCCCTGGGCCGTCTCGCCTCCCTGGTCGCCGACCCGCGCTGGTTCGCGCAGCACGCCGCCGCCTCCCTGCTGGGCCGCCTCGGCGTCCCGGAGGTGGTCCCGCTGCTGCAACCGCTGCTGCGCAAGTCCGATCGCCGGGTGATGCGGGAAGCGATCGGCGCGCTGAGCCGCATCGACGATCCGTCGGCGGCGCGGGCCCTGCACACCGTGATGCGCTCGGCCACAGGCGAGCTGCGCCAAACGGTGATCGACGCGCTCGTCGCCGACCGCGATCCCCGCATCGTGCCGATGCTGGCGCGGATCGTGGAAGAGAGCCGGCCGCTGGGAAAGGATCACGTGGTCGTGCTCGACGCCCTCAGGGCGCTGGGCATCGTGGGCAGCGACCAGGCCATTCCGATCATCGCCGGCGTCATGCGGCAGCGCACATGGCTCTGGCGCCGGAGGCTGAAAGCGCTGAAGCGGCAGAGCATCGACGCGCTGGCCCAGATCGGCACGCCGCGTGCGGCTGAAACGATCGATCAGGCGGGCCGGACCGGCGACCGGGTGTTGAGGAGGCTCGTCGCCGCACGGCGGCACTGACGGGGTCCGGTCCGGATCAGGCGCCGGCGGGCGTCCTGGAGCACACAGCATGGATCAACGCGCGAGCGAAGAACTCGTCCGGCGGCTCGCGGCGGCGATGCGCAGCGCCGAGCTCTACTCGCCCGCGCATCCGCTGGTGCGGCGCGCCGCCGATGCCCTCAGCGCGGCCGTGATCAGCGCGCTGCAGGCGGCGCCGGGAGTGGTCATCGGGTTCCTCGGCGAGAACGTGGTGGTCGATTCGCTGCGGCTGCCGCGGGGCTCGGCGTCGCTCGCCAGCTTCGCGCGCGACCTGCAGGAGCGGCAGGTCGAGAAGATTACGCTGTCGCGCGGCCTCACGCGCGAGGAGGTCCGCGAGTTCGCTCTCACGCTGGGCGATGGCCTGCCGCCGGCGACGCTCACCGACCGGCTGACCGGCCGGGGCGTCCGCCATATCACGATCGGCAAGATCGCGATCGACGACGCCGACCAGGGCACCGGCATCGCCGTCGCGAAGCGCATCTACGGCTCCGCCGTCGAGACGGCCGAATCGCTGTGGAATGCGGCCAAGGCCGGCGACCAGCCCGACCCGACCGCCGCGCGGAAGATCATCGACAGCATGGCGAAGCTGGTCACCCAGGACCGCACGTCGCTCATGGCCCTGACGGCCCTCAAGAAGTACGACAACTACACGTTCACGCACATGGTGAACGTCGCGGGACTGGCGATGGCGCAGGCGCGCGCGCTGAATATCAGCGGACCGTTGCTGCGCGAGTTCGGGTTTGCCGCCCTCATGCACGACATCGGCAAGGTGCACACGCCCCAGGAAGTGCTGAACAAGCCGGACGCGTTGACGAAGGAGGAGTTCGAGGTCATCAAGCGGCACGTCGTCGACGGCGCGCACATCCTGCGACGGACGCCCGAAATGCCCGCCCTGGCGCCCATCGTCGCGTTCGAGCATCACCTCAAGCAGGACCTGAGCGGGTATCCGACGGGCATCGGGAGCCGGAAGCTGAACCTCTGCACGATGATTGTGGGCATTGCCGACGTCTTCGACGCACTCCGGAGCAACCGTCCGTATCGCCAGGGGCTCGCCACCGCGCGTATCCGCGCGATAATGGGGGAACAGGGCAACCCGGCCTTCAACCAGCCGCTGCTGAAGCGGTTCGTGAATCTGATGGGGCTGTTCCCGGTCGGCAGCCTGGTGCGCTTGCGCACCGAGGAACTGGCGGTCGTGACCGCGGAACATCCGTCGGATCCGTTCCGGCCGCAGGTGAAGATCGTCTCCGACGCGAAGGGCGCGATGCTGGACGAGCCGGAACTGGCGAATACGTGGGAACGCGACGGCCGCGGTGAGCATCCCCGCGCGGTCGTCGAAGCGCTCGACCCGGAGGCTCTCGGGCTCGACCCGCTCAAGTATCTGTGATGGCCGACGAAACGCCCGCGCTGCTGGCGCCGGAAGAATCCGCCCGTCTCACCGACTTTGCGCGCGCGTGCAAGGCGGCCGCCCGCGCGGTCGTGCTGTACCCGAACGGCCACCCCGCCATCGCCACGACGCTCGGCCGGATCGCGCACGTGACGTCGTCGGCCAATCTGGCCGGACCGCTGCGGATCAGCGTGACGGCCGACGCGCTGCGGCTCGACGGGCGGGCGCTGCCGCGCCCCGACCCGGCGATCGCCGAACTGGCGGCGCTGCTGCATGTTCACCTGATCGGCGAGCTGACCGTGCGTCCGGGTGGCGACGTCGAGGCGTGGCGCACGTTCCTTCTCCTGCTCGGCCGCCCGCCGGACGCGGTGCGCGCCGAGGGGGGGATCACGCGCGTGTGGACCACGATGGCAGGGCGCCACGTCGAGCTGCGCGAGATCGACTACGCCGAGGTCTTGCGCGAGCGGACCGGCGTCGCGGCGACCGCGTGGGAGGCGGTGATTGCCAGCTGCCTGCAGGGAGGCGGACTCGACCTGAATGAGGAGACGATCCGCGAGTTCGTCGAGCTCGCGGGTGACTCCACGAAGCTGACGGACCTGATCGGCGCGCTCGACGCGCGCGCCGTCGAATCGGGAGCCGGCGTCGGCGTGCGCACGGCCGCGCTCATGGCACTGCTGCAGGGCATCGTCGACGCGGTGAAGCAGAGCGACCCGGAGCGCCTGGAGCCGGTGCTGCAGAACATCGCGGCCGCGGCTGGACGGCTGTCGCCGGACATGCTGGCGTCGATGCTGTCGCGCGAGACGGGCGGGGCCGGCGGGACGGGCGAGACGGGCGCTGGGCTCGGACTCGCCGGCGCCGTCGCGAGCCGTATGTCCGACGGCACGATTGCGCAATTCGTCGCGCGCAACGCCGTCGCCGAGAATACGTCCATCGAGCGCGTCGCACAGGTGTTCCACACCCTCGTCCGCGACACGGACCAGCGCGAGCGGCTGCTGACCCTCGCCCACGACGAAGCGGCCAGCTCCCCGCTGGGCGCCACGGAGGGCTTCGAGGAGGTGTGGGAGAACGTCGCGCAGAAGATGATGACGTCCTACTCGGACAAGCCGTTCGTCTCCGATGACTACGCGCGTGAGCTGACGAGCGCGCGGACCAAGGCCACCGAGGTCGAGCAGCTGAGCGACGACCCGCCGGAGCGCATCAGCGCCTGGCTCGGCACCGTCGCGACCACCGAGCTCCGCAAGCTGGATCTCACGCTCGTGCTCGACCTGCTGCGCATCGAGCAGGACACCAAGCGCTGGAGCACGCTGATGCGGCCGGCGGTGGCGCTGCTCGAGGACCTGCTGCTCGTCGGCGACTTCGACGCGGCGGAGACGCTGACCGCGGCGCTCGTGCAGGAAACGCAGTCGCAGGGCGGGCTGGAGCGGCGCCAGACCGCGATGGTCGCCATCGACGTGCTGGTCTCCGGACCGATGATGCGGCACATCGTCACCCATCTGCCGACGATCGACGATGCGCAGTTCGAGCGCGTGAAAGCGATGTGCCTGGTGCTCGGAGAGGTCCTGATCCGGCCGCTCGCCGAGGCGCTGACGGCCGAGGAACGCGCGCGCCCGCGCGAACGGCTCACGGCGATTCTGATCGGCTTCGGCGCGATCGGCCGACGCGAAGTCGAGCGGCTGAAGAACTCGCCGAACCCCGCCGTGCGCCGGACCGCCGTGTACCTGCTCCGTGAGTTCGGCGGCAGCGACGCGCTGCCCCAGCTGACCGAGCTGCTGGACGACCGCGAGCCGCGCGTGCAGCGTGAGGCGGTTCGTGCCATCCTGAACATCGGCACCGAGCGCGCGTTCAAGGTCGTGCAGGAGGCGCTGACGAGCGGCACGCAGCAGTCGCGCGAGGCCATCATGCAGTCGCTGCTCGTGGTCCACGACGAGCGCGCGACGCCCCTCTTTTCCTTCATTCTGCGGAATGTCGACCACCGCGGCGAGCTCCAGTCCATCTACCTGCACGCGGTCGAGGCGCTCGGCACGCTGAAGGATCCCGCGGGGATCGAGCCGCTCAAGGAGACGCTGTATCGCGGCGAATGGTGGGCACCGCGGCGAACGGCCAAGCTGCGCAACGCTGCGGCGGCCGCGCTGGCCCGCATCGCAACCGCGGAGGCGGCCGAAGTCCTGGACGAGGCCATCGCTTCGGGCCCGCGCGGGGTGCGCGCCGCCGCCCGCGCACACGCGGTTGACAGACCGCGTGACCGGGCGAGACTGAGGTGAGCACATGACGACGGCGCCCCGCGCCCAACTGGCCGACGAGCTCCTCCGCCGCTTTGCCGCGGCCGTCCGGTCGGGTCAGCTGTACTCGAAAGGGCACCCGATCATCGAGCGCAACCTGGAGGCGCTCGGCGCCGCCGTCCAGCTGCTGCACGGCCTCGAGTCGTCGATCGTGCTCGGCGTCGTCGGCGACGAGGTCATCGTCGACGACATGCCGATCTCGAAGGGAGAGACGCTTGGCGGCCTCATTCGCCGGCTGAAGCAGATCTCGGTGGAGCGCATCACGATCGACCGCGGGGTCACCGCGGAAGAGCTCGCGGCATTCGTCGACGCGGTGATGACGATCGAAGCGCGGCCCGAGGCGGAGGGACCGTCCCTGCCGACGCTCCCGCACATCCGCGTCGGCCGCGTCATGGTCGAGCAGCGCGTCGAGGGGAGCGCCGACATGGCCACCTTCAAGCGCCTCTACTCGGACGCCGTCTCCGCCGCCGAGTCGGTCTGGGATAGCGCCTGCACCGAGGCGCAACCCGACGCCAGCGTCGCGAAGACGATGATCGACGGCCTGGCCCAGGCGGTGTCGCAGAATCGCACCGCCCTGCTGGCGCTGACCACCCTGAAGAACTACGACAACTACACGTTCACCCACATGGTGAACGTCTCGATCCTCACCATGGGCCAGGCGCGGGCGCTCGGGATCGATGGTTCCCTGCTTCGGGAGTTCGGGCTGGCCGCGCTGATGCACGACATCGGGAAGGTCCGGACGCCGCTCGAGGTGCTCAATAAGGCCGACAAGCTGACCGACGAAGAGTTCACCATCATGAAGCAGCACACCGTCGACGGCGCCGAGATCCTGCGGGCCACTGCCGACATTCCGACGCTCGCGCCGGTGATGGCCTTCGAGCATCACCTCCGGATGGACGGGACCGGCTACCCCGTCGGCGTGAAGCGGCCGACGCTGAACCTCGGCACGATGCTCTGCAGCATCGCCGACGTCTACGACGCCATGCGGTCGCAGCGGAGGTACCAGCAGGCGTTTCCGAGCGATCGCATTCTCGAGGTCCTGAAGCGGAACGACGGCACGCAGTTCGACCAGCATCTGGTCCGACGTTTCGCGCAGCTGATCGGCATCTATCCCGTCGGCAATCTCGTGCGCCTGGATCGCGGCGAGATCGCCGTCGTCGTGAAGATCTACGCCCCCGATCCCCACCGGCCCCAGGTGAAGGTGATTGTCGACCGCGCCGGCACACGCCTCGAGCTTCCCTACGAGCTGAACCTCTGGGAAGCCGAGGCCGAGGGCTCGCAGGCGACGTCGATCGTGGCCCCAGTCGACCCCGCCGAGCTCGGGATCGATCCTCTGACGCTCCTGTAGGACCACGTGGCAGCAACGCCCAGGACAACCACGGAAACCTTCACCACCCGCGTCCTGGTGGTGGTGCGCCGCATTCCGCCGGGCCGGGTCGCCACCTACGGCGACGTCGCCGCCCTCGCCGGCCGGCCCCGCGCGGCGCGCGCCGTGGGAAACATCATGAGGGGCTGCGCGCGCCCCGACATACCATGCCACCGCGTAATCGCCGCGGGAGGCCGGCTGGGCGGGTACGGCGGCTGCAAAGGACTCAAGCGGGCGCTGCTCGCCGCCGAAGGCGTTAGCGTGAGTGGATCGCGCGTGCGGCAGCTCGACCGCGTCCGATGGCTGCCGCGGGAACGCCGCGCGAAGTAGCAAAAGCCGACACAGCGGCCTTCGGCAACCTTACTTGACTGCCCGATTGCAAGGCGCTGGCATGCCGGAACGTGGCATCGGCTTTGCTCACTCGCTTGTATGCTCAGATCAGGAAAGCTCGGCACAAGGTCTTGCCTTGCGCAACCGTCCGGCCGGCGCCGGACCGCCGGGGTCCGAACCCCCGAACAGGAGACGCGATGAAACAGGTGGCTGTCGTTGGGGTTCTGGTCGCCGCGCTGGCGATCCCGGCTGCGCTGCTCGCGGCCCAGGCGACCGGGCCGGCCGCGGGCACGTCGCTTGGCAACGTCACCCTGACCACACGGGTCATGGCTGACGGCCAGCCGCTCGCCGCCGGCACCTACCAGGTGCGGCTGACGGGCGATCAGCCGACGCCGGTGGTGGGACAGTCGCCCGACGCCGAGCGCTACGTGGAATTCCTGGCCAGCGGCATGGTCGTGGGACGCGTCCTGGCGACCGTCATTCCCCAGAGCGAGATCGGCCAGGTCGCGAAAGGACCGCGTCCGGGCGCAGGGAGCAGCCGTGTCGACCTGTTGAAGGGAAACGACTACCTCCGCGTCTGGATCAACCGCAGCGGCATGAACTACCTCATTCACATGCCGCCGGCGGCGTCGTAGCGCACGCGGCGCGCGTTCGGGGCCGCCGTCTTCCGCGCTTCGCGCTCAGACGGCCATGACGTCGAACTGCTCGTGGTGGAGCTGCATGTCGGCTCTCACGGTGACGTCCTTGCCGATTGACTGTTTCAGGTCGCGCAGGACGGCGCTCTCCTCTTCCCGCAGCGCACGGGCGATGTCCGGGTTCACCCGCAACAGCAGCCGGTGGCCGTTGAGGTCCGGCCCGATCTTCTTCACCTCGCTCAGGATCTCGTAACAGATCGTCGCGCTCGATTTGATCGAGCCGGTGCCGGAGCAGTAGGGGCACGGCTCGGTGAGCACGCGCTCGAGGCTCTGCTTGACCCGCTTGCGCGTGATGATGACGAGGCCGAAGTCGGCCACCGCCAGGGCCTTGGACGGGGAGCGGTCCTTCTTCAGCTCCTGCTCGACCGCCTGCAGCACTTTCTGGCGGTTCTTCTTGTCCTCCATGTCGATGAAGTCGAGCACGATGATGCCGCCGAGATCGCGCAGGCGGAGCTGCCGGACGATCTCCTTCACCGCCTCGAGGTTCGTCTTGACGATGGTGTCCTCGAGGCGGCCGCTCGACTTCTTGCCCACGTAGCGGCCCGTGTTCACGTCGATCGCGACGAGGGCTTCGGTCTGGTTGATGACGATCGACCCGCCCGACTTCAGCCAGACCTTGCTCTTGAGAGCCTTGTCGATCTCGGCCTGGACGCCGTACTCCTCGAAGATCGGGAACGGTTTGGAGTACAGCTTCACCCTCGGCACGAGGACCGGCAGGATGCGCTCGACGAGCTCCAGGACGCGCTGGTAGTCCTGCGCGTTGTCGAGCCGGATCGCCTGGAACTCGTCGGTGAGCAGGTCGCGCAGCAGCTTGCCGACCAGGTTCTGCTCGCGGTAGACGACGGCGGGCGCCCGCGACGATTCCATCTTCTGGCGGAGGTCGGTCCAGATGGTGTGAAAGGCCTCCAGGTCGCTGAGGATGTCCTCCTTCGGGCGGCCCGAGGCGGCCGTTCGAATGATGACTCCCCCCGTGAAGCCGTGCGCCTCGCGGAACTCGCGCACGATGCCGCGAAGCCGCGCGCGCTCGTCGCGCGATTCGATCTTCCGCGACACGCCGACGTGGTCGACCGTCGGCATGAACACGAGGAACCGCCCCGGCATCGTCACGTGGGAGGTGAGGCGGGCGCCCTTGGTGCCGAGCGGCTCCTTGACGACCTGGACGAGGATCTCCTGCCCTTCGCGCAGCAGATCTTCGATTTTCGGCTGGGGCCGGTCGCCTCGGTCGCGATCGCGCCCCCTGCCCTCGTCTTCGTCCTCGCCCGCCTCGAGCTTGTCGAACTCCTCGAGCGTGTCGATGACCTCTGCGACGTAGAGGAACCCATCGCGCTCGAGGCCGATGTCGATGAATGACGACTGCATGCCGGGCAGGACCTTCGAGACCCGGCCTTTGTAGACGTTGCCGGCGACCCCGCGCTGCCGCTCTCGCTCGACGAAGACTTCCGCGACCAAATCGTCCTCGAGAATGGCCACCATCGTTTCGTGGCCGTTCGAGGAGACGATCATCTCCTTGGTCATGCGCGCCATTCCGGCCGCGGGCGCGTCGAGAATCTCGAAATTGGGCCCTCGTGCCGCGGAACGTTGAGGGTTCGTCGCCCGATCAACGCCCCGGTGGCCCGGGGGCTCGATCACCAAATTCCCGCCTGCGAAGCGGCCTAATTGGTGAATCTGCGCATGCGAACGTTGAGCACCAGCCCGAACCCGGCGAGCGTGGCGACCATCGACGAGCCTCCGTAGCTCATGAGCGGGAGCGTCAACCCTTTGACGGGCGCCAGTCCGGCCGACATGGTGATGTTGTACACCACCTGGAAGGTGAAGCTGGCCAGCACGCCGAGCACGAGATAGGAGCCGAGCCGGTCCTTGGCCAGACGAGCCGCCTCGAGCGCGCGCAGAATCACGAACAAATACAAGCCGAGCGCCACGAGGACGCCGGCAAACCCCTGCTCCTCGGCCAGCACCGAGAAGATGAAATCGTTATGGGCGACGGGGAGAAACCGCAACTGGCCTTGCGTCCCCTGTGTGAACCCTTTGCCCGTAAGACCGCCCGATCCGACCGTGATGCGCGCCTGGATCTGCTGGTACCCGGCGCCCCTCGCGTCCTGCGACGGATCGAGAAAGCTCGAAATCCTGGATTTCTGATAGTCCTTCAGCGCGAACTTCCACGCGATTGGCGCCGTAAGGAGAAGACACAATGACAGTACGCCGAGAATGCGAAGCTGCATCCCGGCCAGGAAGGCGACGGCGAGGAACACCGGCACGAGCGTGACGGCGGTGCCCAGATCGGGCTCCTTCGCAATCAGGATGATCGGCAGACTCGTCAGCGCCCCTCCGATCACCAGATCGGTCCACCCGGGCGCGCCGCGGTTCTCGCCGAAGAACTTCGCGAGTACCAGCGCCACGCCAATCTTCGCGAACTCGGAGGGCTGCAGGTTGAAGGGGCCGGCCGACATCCAGCGCCGCGCGCCCATCCGCACGTCCCCGAACAGCATGACGTAGAGGAGCACCCCGAGGAGCGCGAGATAGATCAAGTGGGACTTGTCGGTGAACGTGCGGTAGTCGAGCGTGAGCGTGAACACCAGCGCCACGAGCCCGATGGCGATGGCGTAGAGCTGCGTGACGTAGAGGTGCGAGTTCCCGCGCGTCGGATCCGCGGTGGTGCTGTAGATCATCACCACCCCCAAGCCGGTAAGCACGAGGATCGCACCGAGCAGCGCCCAGTCGATGTGGTAGTAAAGTCTCCGTTCGAACATTTCTTATTCTGCGCGGGGCCCCACCCCCGCGCCCGACGCCCTCGCGCCGTAGCACTCGGGCGTATCCAGAACGACCGTCGCCGCGGCCCCGGCCGCGCCCTTGACGCCCTGGCGCCGCAGCACTCGGGCGTATCCAGAACGACCGTCGCCGCGGCCCCGGCCGCGCCCTTGACGCCCTGGCG
>Ga0326597_10005287_pt1 | contig 17959 bp, 15 predicted proteins | sample RVTome_12_FD_203789 | JGI IMG/M metagenome (GOLD analysis project Ga0326597, IMG submission 203789) | Soil microbial communities from uranium-contaminated site in the Upper Colorado River Basin, Wyoming, United States - RVT100D185 | ecosystem: Environmental > Terrestrial > Soil > Contaminated >... | reverse complement strand
GAGTAATCGGCGAGCACATCGGGCGACTCGCTGCGGATCTCCGCCTGGGCGGTCTCGAGATTTCCGAGAAGGGAGCGCAGCTTGTTTTCGTTGGCTGGGGCGTCGTAATAGCTGCTCATGAACCAGTCGTCGCCCCGCTTGACCAGCTCGAATCCAGGGTCGTCGCCCTGGAACACGCGTACGCCGAAGACCTCGGCGGTGGAAAGCTGCCCTTCGATCAGATCGACGAAGCCGCCGGTCTCATCGAGGTCGCTGCGACTGCGGTTGCTCAGCACATAGAGCCCGCCCAACACGACGAATGCGAATACCAGAAGAATGAGATTGCGATTCTTGCCCATGATGCCCCCTATCCCCGCTGGGCGGCCCAGTAGATTGCCGATTCCTGCCGCCGCTTGATCGTCCGCATGACACCGAACAGCGCGATCAGAACCGGGACCAGTCCGATGGCGAAGAAGCGGAAGAAGAGCTTCTTCTGATCGCTGACCGGTTCGATCACCCGCTGGGTGTAGGCTTTCGCGCGCATGGCGATGAGATCGTCGCCAAGACTGAGGGCGTCCACCGCGTTGAGAAGGAACAGCCCGTTGCTCGCCGCGCCAATGAGATTGTCGTCGAACATCTTGGCGCAGCCGACCACCACAACCTTCGAATTCGCGGGCGGAAAGCTCTCGACGGGTCCGGCCAGAACGCTGTCGTTGGCAGCGCCCGCCCATGCCGGGACATCACCCTCTGCATAGGGGTTGGGCAGATCCCCATTGAGCATGACGGCGAGCGGCTCGCCCGATACATCCGCAGTCGGGTCGGGCTGGAGATTGGCCTGAACGAGCGGTCCGGCCGTGTAGTCGACCTCCCAGGCCAGTTCGCTCGTCTTGAAGAGTTCGGTCATCTCGACGTCGCCCAGCTTCTCCGCATCGATCTCGAGGCGACTCCCCCACAGATAGAGAATATTCGCCATGCGACTGGTGATGGACACGTCCTGGTTGAACTGACTGCCCACGACCTTGATCTGCATCGGCGCCTGGACGGGCTGATTCATCTGCACCGAGAAGCCACCGATGTTCTGCGTGCTCGGGATGCTGAGGATCTCCATGTTGCCATCCATCAGAAGGCGATCCGAAAGACTCACGCCGTAGCTTTCGAGCAGTTGCTCGATGCCTGCCGTCTGCTCGGCCGGAGTGATGTTGAAGCCGCCCCGGCTGCCGGGGTTGTAGTTGTATTCATAGCGCTGCGTCGCCACGATGAGATTGCCGCCACGCTGGACGAAGCGGTTGATCTCGTAGCGCTGGCGTTCGTTGAGATTGCGCGGCGCGAGCACGAGGAGCGTCGTCGCATCTTCGGGAATCTGCGATTCCTCGGTGATCTCCACGGGCCTCACGTCGTAGCCCTCACGCTTCAGGAGCTCCTGGCACTGGGTGTAGATGTCCTGAGGTGCGGGTGGCTGCTGCCCCATCTGCATGTACAGCTGCATCATCTGCGGATCGACGGTCTGCTTGCTCGCGTAGATCGCCACGACGGGGTCCTCGTCACGCGTCAGCTTCGTGATGCGCGAACAGAGATCGTACTCCAGAGTTTCCAGCGATTGCGGCAGCACCTGCGGCAGGAGTTCCTCTTCCTTGTCCTTGTAGAGAATGCCGATGGACGAGTAGACCAGCTTGATCCCCATGGCGTCGCGTTCGATCGACTGCACCTGGAAGGGCCGAACGCCCTGGCTTGCCAATTTCTCCGCCAGCTCGTCATCCTTGGACGGGTCGTAGACGGCGAAACTGAGATTGCCCTTCGACGCGGCGCGGAACTCGGCGAGCTTGTCGACGAGATCCCGTTCGAGCGTCTGGAGGCCCGTGGGCATGTCCTCTTTGGCTGTGATGTAGAGCTTGATCTTGACGGGAACGTCGAGTTCGCCGAGGACCCGCTTCGCGGAGTCGCTGATCGTGTAGATGCTGTCTTCCGTCAGATCGAAGCGCCCCAGATCGATCCGCCCGAGCACGCCGTTGAAGAACGTGACGATCCCGAACAAGAGCACCGCGGAGAGAGCGAAGGTCAGATTGAAATTCAGCTTTTGATTGGCCATCAGAATTTCCTCCCCTCGAGCGAGACGGTGTTGAGGGCGAGGAACAGCGCCGACATGCTTACGAAGTACAGGACGTTGTGTAGGTCGATGACGCCGCGCTGAATCCCGTCGTAGTGGGCCGAGAGGCCGACATAGCTCTGGAGGAAGCCGCCGAGGCCGGAGACCCAGCCGTCGATCTGGCCCGCAGTGATCTCCCAGCCGATCGAGAAGAAGAAGAAACAGCCGACCATCGCGACGACGAAGGCGGCGATCTGGTCCTTGAACAGGCCGCTGATGAAGATGCCGACCGCGAGATAGAACGCGCCGAGCAGGAGGCTGCCGACGTAGCCAGCGACGATGGCGCCCATGTCCGGATCGCCGAGAATGCCCAGCATGATCGGCAGGACGATTGTGCCGAGGATGGCGATCGCATAGAACGCCAGGCTGGCCAGATACTTGCCGACGACGATTTCCCACGAGCGCATGGGCAGCGTCATGAGCAGCTCCATCGTCCCCACGCGCTTGTCCTCCGCCCACAGCCGCATCGTCACCGCCGGGAGGAAGAACAGATTGAACAGCGGCAGATTGCCGAAGAAGCCGCGCATGTCGGCGGCCCCCGCCAGGAAGAAGCTGTTCATGTACCAGCCCGCGTTCAACAGGAGAAAGACGATGAGAAAGATGTACGCGATCGGGCTGTCGAAGTAGCTGCCCAGTTCGCGGCGGAAGATGATGGTGATGTTACGCATGGACGGATCCTCCGGCGTCTTCGCGGCTCTTCCGAATCAGCTCGATGAAGGTCTGCTCGAGCGAGATACTCGGCGTGGAAAGTTCCAGCACCGACCAGCCCAGCCGCGCGGCAAGATCGCCGACGCCCTGTCGGACGCCGTCACCGCGATCGGTCACCAAATCGACGGTGACCACGCCATCGCGTTCGCCGAGGATCTGCAGGTCCGCGACGCCGGGAAGTCCTCGCATCTCGGCCTCGACCTTTCCCCGCTCGGCGCGAAGACTCGTCCGCACCTTTTCGCGACCGGACGCTTGCCGCTGCAGCTCGGAGATGTAGCCGTCGGCGATGATGTGACCACCGTTGATGATGATGACCCGATCCGTGGTCGAACTCACCTCTTGGAGGATGTGCGTGGAGAAGATGATCGTCTTCTCCTTGGACAGCTCCTGGATCAGCGATCGGATCTCGATGATCTGCAGTGGATCGAGACCGGAGGTGGGTTCGTCGAGAATGAGAATCTGTGGATCGTGAATCAGCGCCTGCGCCAGACCCGTCCGCTGCTTGAACCCCTTGGACAGCTCGTTGATGTTCTTCTTGAGCATCCGGCGGAGACCACACTTGTCGACGACATACTCGAGTCGCCCTTTCAGCACCGCGCCGGCGAGTCCGCGCGCCTTGCCACAGAACTCCAGGTAGTCCTGCACGCGCATGTCGGGATAGAGCGGGTTCGTCTCGGGGAGATAGCCGATCTTCCGGCGCACGGCGAGCGGGTCTTCACGGACGTCGATGCCGTCCACCGTGACCTTTCCCGAGGTCGGCGAGAGATAGGTCGTGATGATTTTCATTGCCGTGCTCTTGCCAGCGCCATTGGGTCCAAGAAAGCCGAGAATCTGCCGGCTTTCGACCTGGAAACTGATGCTGTCTAGAGCCCGGGTCGGACCGAAGTCCTTCGTCAGGTCATCTACGCGGATCATCGCGAGGACGTCCTCCGGGTCAGTGGATCAAGGAGTCAGGATGGATCGAGGCCGGACAGTATAGGCGAGCCCTCCCAGCTGTCCAGGCGCGGCATCCCGCCCGGGCAGCCGGGCCGCCGAGGCACGAAACGGCGTGTATTACACGAGAGGAGGCCTGGAGTTCCCGCCCCGCGGCCGCTCAACCCGCCGAGGGCGCCCGTCCACGAGCCCGGAGTTCGGGAGGAAGGGGAAAAGAGACCTCTTCGCGAGCGTACTGCAGCTCGCGGACTCTCCCGCCGATGGACTCCAGGCGTGCGACGACGCCCTGGACGAGATCCTCGGGGGCGCTCGCGCCAGCCGTGAGTCCGACCCGCCTCACCCCCTCCAGCCAGGCCGGATCGACCTCGGCAGCCGCGTCGATGAGCCTGCCCGCGACCCCCGACTCGACGGCGACGTCGACGAGCCGCTGGCTGTTGGAGCTGTTGGTCGAGCCCACGACGAGCAGGAGGTCGATCGCCTCCTCGGCCACGAGGTGCTTTACGGCGTCTTGACGATTCTGCGTCGCATAGCAGATGTCGTCCTTCTTCGGTCCCTGGATGTGCGGAAATCTCGTGCGCAGGGCCTGGACGATTTCGCTCGTCTCGTCGACGCTGAGGGTCGTCTGCGTCACATAGAACAGATTGCGTTCGTCCTTGAGCCGTAGCGCCTCGACCTGTCCGACGTTCTCGACGAGATAGCTCCTCGACGGGGCCTGGCCCAGGGTGCCGAGCACCTCGTCATGGCCCGCATGGCCGATGAGGATCACCGACGCCCCACGCTCCACGCTGCGGTGAACTTCGATATGCACCTTCGTCACCAACGGACAGGTGGCGTCGATGATCGAGAGGCCGCGGGCGCGGCCCTCTTCCCACACGCTGGGCGCGACACCATGCGCGCTGAAGACGCACGTCGAACCGTCCGGCACTTCCGCCAGCTCCTCGACGAAACGAACCCCCTGTTCGCGAAATCTCTCGACGACCGCCTTGTTGTGGACGATCTCTCGCCGGACGTAGATCGGCGCCGGCAACTGCTCCACGGCCAACTGGACGATGTCGATCGCCCTGTCGACGCCGGCGCAGAAGCCGCGGGGCCTCGTGAGGAGGATCTCGAATTTCTCTGGTGACATGATGTCGCGCCGCCGCGCCGCCGGGATGGAGTGATTTCATGATAGCAGGCTCCGCGCGCCCGCCCAGTGAATCATGGGTTCGCACCCCCGCAGATTCGCCTCTTCGCCCCCATGTGGTAGATTCGGTTGCGTCCCCTCACTTGGGGCGGTCGACGCAAAATAGTCAATATATGGAGCAGGATTTGCCCCATCAACTCGGTCCGGCGCTCGGCGGCAGCCTGCGCCGCCTGCGCCTCTTCCTCGTGGCGTCGCTTCTCCTCGCGGCCGCGACTGCGCTGCGCGCAGAGTCGGCGTCGCCGGACCCCGACGGGATCGAGTTGCGAAGGGTCCAGGCCTCCCTTCTCTGCAAGTTCTACTTCTACGTCGGCGGCCTGCCGTCGCAGAGCGCCGACGCGGACACTCCCTTCACGATCGGCATCCTCGGGGACGACCCGTTCGGGGAGTATCTCGACGAAGTGGGCAATCTCCGAGCGAGCGGACGTCCCGTCCGCGTGCGTCGGTCAGACTCGCCCTTCGACCTCATTTCCTGCGACCTCATCTACATCAGCCGCTCCGAACAGTCCCATCTCAGCGAGGCCCTCCAGACGCTTGGCGGCCGGCCGCACATGCTCGTGAGCGACATCGTCGACTTCGTGGAACGCGGTGGCACGATCGGCTTCGTCATGGTCGACGGAAGCCTCGGCTTCGAGATCAACCAACTCGTCGCGAACGCCACGAAGCTGCAACTGAGTGCGCACTTGCTGCGCCTGGCCGCGAAGGTCGTGCGATGAACTCGATCGGACCACCCAGCGGCTTCCGCGGCCTCCCCCTCCAGGGCAAGGTCGGCCTGGTCGCGGGCGTCACCACCGCCATCGCGCTGATCGTCACGCTCAGCGGCGTGATGTTGGTGGAACTGCGCCGCGCGCCCCGCGATCTCGAAGCCGAACTCACGAGCGTTCTCTCCAGTACCGCTGGCTCCGTCAGTCCGATGCTCTTCTTCGACAGCGGTCGCGCCCGCGAGGAGGCCGCCGAGCAACTGGGCTATCTTTCGGCCTTCCCCTCCATCGAAGAGGCGTGGTTGGTGGACGACGAGGGTTCCCCGTTCGCCGAATTTCGCAAGTCGAGTCATTCGGAGTCGCACCGAATGGAACTCGACGCCGAGGGCTCCGAGTTCAGGAACGGCTATGTGCTGCTTCGGAAGGACATCTACGAGGCCGGGACGTTCCAGGGTGTGCTCTACATCGAGGCGAATCTCGATCGCATCCGCAGCCTCCGGAATCGATATCTATTCGGAGGCGCGATCGCCGCCCTGCTCGGGTTCATGGTATCCGCACTGGTCGTGCATCCGCTGCGCCTGTGGCTGACGCGACCGATTCTGGCCCTCGCCCGTGTCGCCGAACGCGTAAAGGCCGAGGGCCGTCACGACCTGCGAGCGCAGCGGACGACACGCGACGAAGTTGGATCCCTCGTCGACGCATTCAACGAGATGCTCGAAGCCGTTCAGAACCGCGAGACGGATCTCCAGATCGCGCGCACGGAGGCGGAACGTCTCGCGGACGACCGCGCACGCCAGGCCGACGAACTGAAACTGGCGTACTCGCAGCTGATGGACGAGATGAACGCGCGGAAACGCCTGCAGGAGCAGCTCCTCCACGCTCAGAAAATGGAGAGCATCGGCCAACTCGCCGGCGGCATCGCCCATGACTTCAACAATCTTCTCACGGTCATCTTGGGCTGGACCGAATACGCTTCGACGGGCCACGAGGACGTCGAGCGAATGCGGGAGGGCCTGGAGCAGATCCAGCGCTCCGGGGAGCGAGCTGCGACGCTGGCCCGACAGCTGTTGGCGTTTGCCCGACGCCAGGTGATCCGCCCTGAGATCATCGAAATCAACGCGTTGATCGGCGAGATGACTCAGCTGATCGCGTCGGTGCTCGGCGATGGAGTGACCATCCAGCTCGAACTCGCCGTGGATGCCGCGACCGTGCTCGTCGATCCGGGACAGCTCGAGCAGATCCTCCTGAACATGGCGATCAACGCTCGCGATGCCATGCCGGACGGCGGGACTTTCACGATCCAGACGCGCAACGAAGACCCCAGCGAGTCACTCATGGAGCAGTTCGAGCTGGCGCGCGAGCGGAGCTACGTGCGGATCACATTGCGCGACACCGGGACGGGCATCCCCCTGGCGCTGCGCGACAAGATCTTTGAACCGTTCTTCACGACCAAGGAGAAAGGAACCGGTCTCGGGCTCGCGATGTGCTATGGCATTGTCCGGCAGAGCGATGGTTGCGTGACCTTCGACAGCAGGCCTGGCCAGGGAACTTCCTTCATCATCTTTCTCCCGGTGGCGGCAGACCAGGGAGACGCCACCGAAGGCGCGCCCCACGGGTACGACGAAGTCATGGGTTCGGAGACCATCCTCGTGGTCGAGGATGAGGCCGCCGTCCGAACCCTGATCGACCGCTCGCTCCGGCAATTCGGGTACACGGTGCACGCGGCGCGGGACGACGCTGAAGCAGTTCGCCTCGCGGAAGAGCATCTGGAGCGCCTGGATCTCCTGATCACGGATCTCAAGATGCCCGGACTGGGGGGGCATGCGCTGCTGGCAGAGTTGCGGCTGCGGCGGCCCAAGCTTCCCGCGCTCCTGATCTCCGGATTCGACGCCAACCTCTCCGGTAGCGCTGCCCTCGGCGAGGGGGTCACCTTCCTGCAGAAGCCGTTTACGCCGACCGCCCTCGCGCGCGCGGCGCGGGAAGCGCTGCAAGGCGCCACGACACAGTCCTCGCATCGAAAGGGAGCTGCGGACGAGTAGGCGGACACGCGCGAGCGCTCGGCGCCCGAACTCGTCCGTGGTCTCAGCCGCCGTAGTCGCGCAGCACCCGCCGCGCGATGACCATCCGCTGGATCTCGCTCGTCCCCTCGTAGATCCGTAGCACCCGAGCGTCGCGATAGTAGCGCTCGATGGGATAGTCCTTCGAATAGCCGTAGCCGCCGTGAATCTGAAGGGCACGATCGACGATGCGGCCGACGGTTTCGCTCGCACTCAGCTTGGCCATGGCGGCGTGCCGGCCGTGCTCTTCGCCCTGATCTTTCAGCCACGCGGCCTTGTGCGTCAGGAGGCGGGCCTGCTCCAACTCCGTGGCGCTGTCGGCGAGCATCCACTGAATGGCCTGTTTGTCCGCCAAGGGGCCACCGAATTGCTCGCGCTCGAGTGAGTAGGTGGCGGCGACGTCGAGGGCGGCCTGAGCGACGCCCAAGGACTGGAATCCGACGCCGATGCGCCCGCCGTCGAGCGCCATCATCGCGATCTTGAATCCGTCGCCTTCATTCCCGAGCAGGCGAGCGCGACTGACCGGAACGGAGTCGAAGACGATCGAGACCGCGTCGCTGCTGCGCAGGCCCATCTTGTCTTCCTTGCCGCCGACCTGAAGGCCCTCGCTGCGCCGGTCCACCAGAAAGGCGCTGATGCCCTTTGCGCCAGCCTGACCCTCGAGCCGGCCCATCACGACCAGATGTTCGGCGTGATAACCGTTGGTCACCCAGATCTTCTCGCCGCTGATGCGATAGTCATCGCCATCACGCTCGACGCGACACTGCATGTTGGCCGCGTCGCTTCCCGCGCCAGGTTCGGTGACGCAGAAAGCCGCCAGCGCGCCGCGAGCCATACTCGGCAAGATCTCGGCCTTGAGTTCTTCCTTGCCGAACAGCATGACCGGGGTGCTACCGACGCCGTTGTGCACGGAGATCATGATGGAGATGCCCGCATCGACGCGCGCCACCTGTTCGATCACGAGTCCATAGCTCAACGTGTCCAGCTCGAGCCCGCCATACTTCTTCGGAAGGCAGAGCCCGAAGTATCCCTGGCCGCGGAGTTTTTCCAGCAGCGCCGGGTCGACGATCCCCTCGCGATCCATCTTCGAGCTCAGGGGGGCGATCTCGCCGAGAGCGAAGTCGCGCACTCCTTTGGCGAACAACTGTTGCTCTTCAGTCAGTGAAAAATCCAAGGAATCTCCTAGCCCATGACCGCAGCAGAGATGACCATCCGCTGCACCTCGTTCGTGCCCTCGTAGATGTCGCAGATCTTAGCATCCCGCATGAGCTTCTCAACCGGATATTCCTTGGAATAGCCGTTGCCTCCGAAGATCTGGACGGCCTCCTCGCCGCAATGGACGGCCGTGGTCGAGGCCATCAGTTTCGCCATCGCCGATTCCATCGAATGGCGCTTCCCCGCATCCTTGATCGCCGCGGCGCGGTAGGTCAAAAGACGCGATGCGTCGAGGCGCATCGCCATGTCGGCGATCTTGAATTGGATCGCCTGGAAACTTCCGATCGGCCGCCCGAACTGCTCGCGCTCTTTCGAGTAGCGAATCGAGTGCTCCAGCGCAGCTCCGGCAATGCCGAGGGCCTGAGCCGCGATCCCGATGCGCCCGCCATCGAGCGTCTGCATCGCGACCTTGAACCCGTCCCCCTCGGCACCCAGGCGTTGATCTCTGCCCACGCGCACGTCATCGAGATTGATCTGCGCGGTGTCGCTGGCCCGGATGCCCATCTTCTTCTCGGTCTTCGCGACACTCACGCCCGTGGCGTGCGCATCGACGATGAAGGCACTGATGCCCTTGTGACCCGCGGCCAGATCGGTCATGCAGAACACGATCAATGTGTCGGCGTGGACGCCGTTCGTGATGAAATTCTTTGTGCCGTTGAGGATGTAGCCGTCGGCATCGGGTTTCGCCGTCGCCTTCTGCGCCGCGGCGTCCGTTCCGGCTTGGGGCTCGCTGAGGCAGTAGGCGCCGAGCTTCGCACCCGTTGCCAATGGCTTGAGCCACCGCTCCTTTTGGGCGTCGTCGCCGAACTGAAGAATCGGCCAGGACGCGAGGCTGTTGTTCACCGACATGATGACGCCGACGCTGGCATCGCCGCGCGAGATTTCCTCCACGGCGAGGGTGTAGCTCAGATGATCGAGCCCGGAGCCACCCCACTCCTGGGGCACGAAGACGCCCATGAAGCCCAGCCCGGCCAGCTTCGACACTGCCTCGGCCGGAAACTGCGCGTCTCGATCCCATGCGGCGGCATGCGGCATGATCTCGCGGTCGGCGAATTCCCGCGCCGTCTTCTGGATGAGTTCCTGCTCGCCACTCAGCTCGAAGTTCACGGATGCCCCCTAGGCGTCGTAGCTGTAGAAACCCCGGCCACTCTTGCGGCCGAGCTGACCCGCGTCGACCATCTTCCGTAGCAGCGGACACGGGCGATATTTCGGGTCGCCGAAGCCCTGATGCAGGACTTCGAGGATGTTCAGACAGATGTCCAGACCGATGAAATCGGCCAGCGCCAGCGGCCCCATGGGATGGGCCATGCCGAGTTTCATGATGCCGTCGATCGATTCGGGAGTCGCGACACCCTCGTAGAGCGCAAAGATCGCCTCGTTGATCATCGGCAAAAGGACTCGATTGCTGACGAAACCTGGAGAATCGTTGCACTCGATCGGCGTCTTGCCGAGGGAACTCGAGATTTCGACGATCTTGGCGCAGGTCGTGTCGCTCGTCTCATGGCCGCGGATGAGTTCGACCAGCTTCATCATCGGCACGGGATTCATGAAGTGCATGCCGATGAATCGGTCGGGACGCGATGTCGTGGCGGCCAGCTTGGTGATGGAGATCGAGCTGGTGTTGCTCGCCAGGATTGCGTCCGAACCGAGCTTAGGATCGAGCTCCTGGAAGATTGCCTTCTTGGCCTCGAAACTCTCGAAGATCGCCTCGACCACCAGTTCGCAGTCCGCCAGGTCACCGACCGCTGTGCTCGTCTTCAGGCGTGAGAGGGTCGCGTCGAATTCGTCCTGGCTGATCTTCTCCTTCTCCAATTGACGGCCGAGATTCTTCTCCACCGTCGTGCGCGCCCGCTTCAGCGCCTCGTCAGAGACATCGACGAGCGTGGTCTCGTTTCCATGCTGGGCGAAGACGTGGGCGATGCCGTTGCCCATCGTGCCGCCGCCGATCACGCCTACCTTCATGTCATTCCTCCAAAGTTCGATTCAGCTCTTTTCTCTGTCTATGGGATGCGACGCACACTCATCGCGACCGCGTCGCCACCGCCGAGGCACAGCGCCGCGAGGCCGCGCTCGGCGCCGCGGTCTTCCATGGCGTGCAGAAGCGTGGTGAGGATGCGCGCGCCACTCGCTCCGATGGGGTGTCCGAGGGCCACGGCCCCACCGTTCACGTTGACGCGATCGGGGTCCAATTCCAGTTCACGGCTGACGGCGATGGCCTGCACCGAGAATGCCTCGTTGAGCTCGATGAGGTCATAGTCGCCGATGCTGGATCCCGTCTTCTGCATGAGATTCTTCACGGCGCGCACGGGCGCCATCATCACCCATTGGGGCTCGACGCCGCCGGTGGCATAGGCCTCGATCTCGAACCAGCGGCGGAGGCCCAGTTCCGTGGCGCGCGCCTCGCTGGCTACGACGACGGCCGCGCCGCCATCGTTGACGCCGGGCGCGTTGCCCGCCGTGACCGTGCCCCCGTCGGGCTTGAACGCCGGGCGCAGGCTGGCCAGCTTCTCGAGACTGGTGTCGGCGCGCGGACCTTCGTCCGTGTCGATGATGACCGTTCCCTTGCGCGACTTGATCTCGACGGGGACGATCTCGCGATCGAACTTGCCCGCCTTCATGGCTGCGATCGCCTTTTGATGACTGGCGTACGCGTAGGCGTCCTGCTCCTCCCGCGCAATCGCATATTTCTCGGCGACGAGTTCGGCCGTCATTCCCATGTGATAGTCGTTGAAGTAGTCCCACAACCCGTCGTGGACCATGAGATCCACCAGCTCCCCGTGGCCAAGGCGGTAGCCCTGGCGCGCGTTGGGTAGCGCGTACGGGGCGTTGCTCATGCTCTCCATGCCGCCGGCGATGACGACGCGGGCATCCCCCGCCTTGATGGCCTGGGCGGCGAGGGCCACGCTTCGCAAGCCGCTTCCACAGACCTTGTTGATGGTCATGGCGGAGACGCCGTCGGGTATTCCGCCGAAGATACTGGCCTGCCGTGCGGGGTTCTGGCCGAGGCCGGCCGGAAGGACGCAGCCCATGACGACTTCGTCGACCTTGGCAGGGTCCAGCTCCGCGCGTTCAGTCGCTGCGCGGATCGCGGCGGCGCCGAGTTCGGGCGCACGCATCGGTGAGAGACCACCCTGGAACTTGCCGACGGCTGTTCGGGCGGCTGCGGCGATGATGACTCGTGACGACATGGCTTCCTCGAATCTTCTTGGGCCGGATCACTCGAGCACGCGACGGCTGATCACCATCCGCTGAATCTCGCTCGTGCCTTCGCCGATGGTGCACAACTTCGCGTCGCGGTACATGCGTTCGACGGGATAGTCACGGCAGTAGCCGTAGCCTCCCAAGATCTGAATGGCGTTGTTGGTGACGCGCATGGCCATCTCGCTCGCGTAGAGCTTGGCCATCGCGCTGTAGAAACCGAATTCCTTGTCCCCGCGATCCTTGCGCACTGCGGAATCGTAGATCATCAAGTGTGCTGCTTCGATCTCGGTTCGCGCGTCCGCGAGCATCCACTGGATCGCCTGAAACTTGCTGATGGTCTTTCCGAAGGCCACGCGTTCCTTACTGTAGTTCAGTGCGTATTCATAGGCGCCGCGCGCCAGTCCAAGCGCCAGTGCACCGATGGAAATGCGTCCACCGTCGAGGATCTGCATGAAGTTCTTGAAGCCCAGGCCGACCTCGCCGAGTACGCTCTCCTTCGGCACGCGCACGTCTTCCATGAGGAGCTGCGCCGTGTCGCTGGCGCGCATCCCGAGCTTGTCCTCTTTCTTGCCGACGCTGAATCCCGGCGTGTCGCGCTCGACCAAAAAGGCGGTGATTCCCCCGCGGGTCCCTTTTTCGCGATCGGTGACGGCCGTCAGGACGTACAGTCCAGCGTAGCTGGCGTTGGTGATCCAGCTCTTGCTTCCGTTGATCACCCACCCATCGCCGTCGCGAACAGCGACGGTCTTGGTACCGCCGGCGTCACTGCCGGCGCTGGGCTCGGTGAGGCCGTAGCTGATGAGCATCTGGCCGCTGGCGGCACGAGGGAGGTACTTCTTCTGCTGCTCATCGCTGCCGAAGTAGAGCAGCGGACCGACACCGAGCGAGTTGTGTGCGGCGACGCCCAGAGCATGCGATCCACAAACCTTGGCGATCTCTTCGATGATGATCGCATAACTGACGGTGTCGAGTCCCGCGCCGCCGAGTTCCTCGGGGACGCAGACGCCGAGAAAACCCATTTCGCCCAGCTCACGAATGGTCTCTTCGGGAAACTTCGCCGCCTCGTCGATCTCGGCGGCGATGGGTTCGATGCGCTCCTGGGCGAAGCGCCGGACGGTCTCTCGAACGAGGAGATGGTTCTCGTTGAATTCCATGTGCTCTTGTACGGGCTGGGGTTTCTTCTCGGGCGGACCCTGGCAAGACGCCTGCGGGCCTCCCCGGGTAACTCCTTCTGATTCCTTTAGATACAGGAATCGAAACGCAGCGGACCGGCCCCTTGGGGCCGAAATTCTCGCCATCGACAACGACTGAACAAAATAGATTTCTTCGTGCGAAATCGAAAGGTCAGGCCCGGAAGAATCTCATCTCCGCACCAGCCCTCAACCTGCATCGAGGAGCCTGCGGGTGATACGATCCGCGGCGCTGGAAAGGTCCAGCTGATGGCTGGCGACTTCCTTCGCGGCGTCGCGTACGAGCTCCGCCACGGTCGCATCGCCGTGTAGGCGCGCAAGGAGGGCGTCCTCGACGAGTTGCTCCAGCTGCATCGACAGTTGGCTCCGCCGCCGAGCGTCGAATTCGCCGCCGGCGCGTAGCAGTGCCACATGCCGTCCGAGCGCGTCGTGAAGCTCCGCGATCCCCTCGGAGCGATACGCCGTTGTCTTCAGGATCGGGACGTCCCAGTCGCCACAGCTGAGTCGTTGCACGGGGAGATACTCGCGCAGACGATCCGCCAGTTCGTCGCTGCCCTCTTGGTCCGCCTTGTTGATGACGATGACATCGCAGAGCGCGAGCAGACCGGATTCACTCAGAAGCGACGGGTCGGGCCCCTGCGGAGTCAGGACGAGCACGACGCTGTGGCCACGCCTCAGCTGTCGAATGTCTGGACCCTGCACGCCGAGGATTTCGAGGAGCACCGGATCGAAGCCGAGGGCGTCCAGCGCGTCCGCGATGAAGGATGTCGTGATCGCCTGGGCTCGCGGTCCGTCGTTCTTGGCGATCGAGCGGACGACGATCCCCTCATCGAACTCGAGATCATCGAGGCGCGGGCGATCCCCGAGGCGCACTCCTTCGGCCGTCGAAGGCGCGCGTTCGCCCGCGACCACGCCGACCCTCGCCCCGCCAGATCGCGCATGGCGCGCCAGCTCGACGATGAGGGTGCTCTTGCCCGAGCCCTTCACCCCCAGCACGGCGATACGATGCGCGTTGCCACCGTGGGCGACGATCTCGCGCATCAGCTCGCTGTCGGGGCCGCTCTCCGCCTCGACGGCGGACAGGAGCGCTTCGACGGCACCCACGTCGCCGGCGGCGGCACGACGGAATTGCTCCGCGGAGTCTTGATTGCCCTTCGCCATGGCAAGAGCATAGGCGAGCGTCGGGAAGCTGCCCAGCGGAGAGTCGCGGGCCCCTCCCGCGCCCTTGCGGGCGGCGGGAAGGGCGCGATCGTCCCCCGACTAGTATTTGGCCTTCAGACCGCCCATGCCGATGGAATGGACGGGCACGATGCCGCTGCAGTCATTCGCGAGGGAGGGAGTCGGCGCGCAGCCCGTCGCCCCGGGCTCGGCCGTGCCGCTGTAAGGCGACAGACCGTCGAGCAACAGCCATCTACCGCCTCCCGGCGCGCGCCCGAGGGCGCGTTCGTTGGCCGCGGCCTGGGATGGCACCTGCACGGCGTCGACGATCGCCGCGAGGTCGGGATCGCCGGTGTCGCGTACGAGCTCGACGAGATCGCCGGTGTTGTTCAGGCTGAGGCCGGAGCTCCCCGCCCCATTCGCCTGCTGCCATGCATAGGCGTCTTTACCGAACACGATCAGGACTTCCCCTGGCTCCAGGCTGCCGCTGAAGCCGAAGTGAAACGCGGTCCCCGTGCCGTCGCGCAGATAGAGCCCGTCGAGCGCCTCGCTCCCCGGGCCGGTGTTGACGATCTCGACCCACTCGTCGTCGCGAGAGCTGAGCAGGCCATCGCCATCCCAATCGCTGTCGGGACTCGAGAGAATCTCGTTGAGCAGCAATCCGCCCTGCGCCTCTCCCGCGAGAATGGCGCAGAGGAGGGCCAGCGCGCAGATGACGCCGACGACCTTGGTTGTGTACACCATGAACGAACCTCCGTGGTTCAGCGGGAGGCGTGCATGGGAGGCGAGTCCTCGAAACAAAAAAGCCTCCGCCGGCAAATGCCGGAGGAGGCGACGAAGGGAGTCTAGCAGATTGTCGCGTTCGGTCAAGCCTGCCTTCAGAAATCGAGCGAGATGAGCACCACGCGGGTGTTTGCGTCGTGCTCCCCAAAGAACGCGCTGTCGAGCTCATCCAGGTCGTAGCCGTTCTCGCGATTCAAGCTGCGCGCCTTGCGATAGGCATCGATCGAGCTGACGGTCGCGTTCAGGCCATAGGCGACCCAGCCGGTGGTGCGCCAGAATTGAACCGAATTTTCACCGCTCCCCAAGCTCACGAATTTGCTGGCAAAGGCGAGCGCGACGATGCTGTCGAAGAACCAGAACGCGGCGCGGCCGCTGTCGCCATTGCTAAACTGGCCCCAACCCGGGACGACGAGGCTCTGCGCCGCGCGCAGGAAGGGATTGCGATACGGTTCGATCTGGCCGCCTTGGGCGAACGTGCGCGTCGCCAGAGAAATCCAGATCGTCAGCACGACGAGGCGGCGCACGACTGCCGTCCGCGTTGCTCCCATGTCTACGCCTTTCGCTTCGCCTCGAGCGCCTCTCGCAGCAGTTCGTTCGTTCGCTTCGGATTGGCCTGACCGTGCGTGGCCTTCATGATCTGACCCACGAAAAAGCTCAGCACGCTCTCCTTGCCGTCGAGATACTGCTGGCACTGCGGTGGATTGGCCTCCAACGTCGCGGTGACATGCCCGAGCAACTCGTCGTCACCGCTGATCTGGCGCAAGCCCTTCGCGTCGACGATCTCGCCGGCCGAGCGGCCGCTGTCGATCATCTCCTGGAAGACTTCCTTGGCGATCTTGCCGCTGATGCTTCCGTCGCCGATCAAAGAGAGCAAGCCGGCGAGCTCTGCGGGCGAGACGGGAAATTCTGTGATGCTCAGCGATCGGTCGTTCAGCTGGCCGAGCAGCTCGGACATGATCCAATTGCTCGCCGCTTTCGCGTCGCCCTTGTTCTCGATCACCGATTCGAAGTAGTCGCCGAGCTCCCGCTCCGAACTCAGGACCCCGGCGTCATAGTCGGGCAGCGAAAGCTGCCTTGCGAGACGTTCCTGTCGCGCGAAAGGAAGCTCCGGCAGCACGTCGCGCTCTGCCCGGATCCACTGCGGATCCAGGACCAGTGGCAGAAGATCGGGCTCTGGGAAATACCGATAGTCGTGGGCCTCCTCCTTGCCGCGCATGAAGACGCTCCGTTTGGCATCCGGGTCCCAGCTTCGCGTCTCCTGCTCGACGGTCTCGCCACGGTCGAGGAGCGCAGCCTGGCGGAGGTATTCGTGCTCGAGCGCCGCCACGACGCCGCGGATGCTGTTCATGTTCTTGAGCTCGACCCTGGTTCCCAGCTCGAGCGCCCGGTGCGGCCGAATCGAGATGTTCGCGTCACAGCGCAGGCTCCCCTCCTCCATGTTTCCATCGCAAATCTGCAGATAACGCAGAATCTGGCGCAAGGAACCGAGGTAGAGGCCGGCCTGCGCGGGCCCACTCATGGCCGGCTTGCTGACGATCTCCACCAGCGGCACGCCCGAGCGATTGAGATCGACCTGGCTGGTTTCGCCCAGATGCATCGACTTGCCGGCATCTTCCTCGAGATGGATGCGCTCGAGCGGGATCGTCCGCGCGCGGCCGTCCTCGCGAATCGGCACACCGCCGCCGAGGCAGATGGGCGCCTCGAACTGGCTGATCTGATAGTTCTTCGGCAGGTCGGGATAGAAGTAATTCTTCCGCGCAAAGATGCTGCGCTCCTGGATGTCGCAGCCCAGCGCCAGGCCCAATCGGATGGCGTATCTCACGGCCAACGCGTTCAGCACGGGGAGCGTGCCTGGAAGCCCAAGCGTGTACGGGTCGGTCCGCGCGTTGGGCTCGCCACCAAATGCCGCAGAGGAGCCACAGAAGAGCTTGGTCTTCGTGCTCAACTGCGCGTGGACTTCCAGGCCGATGACGGTCTCGTAGACGTTCATGCCGCTTCCGTCGACTCGGGGAAACGGAGCCGCCGCAGCGATTCGAAGTCGAGGCAGCGTTCGAAACCCCGCGCGATGCGAAACATCTTCGCCTCGGCCATCGCCTCGCAGCTGAGGTGAATCGAGAGAGGCAGTCCCTCAGGGTCGACGCCGCTGGGAATCGCTATCGCAGGAAAACCGGTGAGATTTGCCGGCACCGTGAACGCATCGCTGAGATACATCTGCAACGGGTCGGACAGACGCTCGCCCAACGCGAATGCGCTGGTCGGAGAGGTGGGCGTCACGATGGCGTCGCACTGGCGCAACGCCTGCCGATGCTCGTCGCGGAGCATGGCGCGGACGCGCTGCGCCTTGCCGTAATAGGCGTCGTAGTAGCCGGACGAGAGGACATAGCTCCCCAGCAGGATGCGAAGTTTGACTTCGTCGCCGAAGCCACGCGTCCGGGTCAGGCAGGTCATCTCGGCAACCGAATTCCCATCGACGCGCAGCCCGTAGCGGACACCGTCGTAGCGGGCGAGATTGCTGGACGCTTCCGCCGGCGCAAGGATGTAATAGGCGGCGATGGCGTGGCCCGTGAGTGGAAGCTCCAGCTCTACGAGTTCCGCGCCCTCGGCCTCCAACGCCCGCAGGCTTCGCTCGAAATTCTCGCGCACGGCCGGCTGCACACCCGTCTCGAGCAGCCGCCACGGCACGCCGATGCGAACGCCCTTGACGCCACGCT
>Ga0326597_10005286_pt1 | contig 17961 bp, 20 predicted proteins | sample RVTome_12_FD_203789 | JGI IMG/M metagenome (GOLD analysis project Ga0326597, IMG submission 203789) | Soil microbial communities from uranium-contaminated site in the Upper Colorado River Basin, Wyoming, United States - RVT100D185 | ecosystem: Environmental > Terrestrial > Soil > Contaminated >... | reverse complement strand
ACAACGTGCAGCTTCGCTGGGTCGAAGACGACGGGCGCGTGACCGTGTTCCGCAGTCCTTCCGGATTCAGCAACGGCAACACCTTCGACTTCGAAGGGCGGCAGCTCTCGTGCGAACACGGCGGCCGGCGAGTGGTGCGCTACGAACATTCGGGCGCGGTGACCGTGATTGCCGAACGGTTCGAAGGCAAGCGGCTGAACTCGCCGAACGATCTGATGGTGCACCAGGATGGCAGCATCTGGTTCACCGACCCTCCCTACGGAATCCTGGGCAATTACGAGGGCTTCAAGGCTGAATCCGAAGTCAAGCCCGCCGTCTATCGGGTCGATCCCCGCAGCGGCCAGATGGCGGTGGTGTCGGACCAGGTGGTCGGCCCAAACGGTCTGTGCTTCTCGCCGGACTACACGAAGCTCTACGTGGCCGATACCGGCGCCCGCGAGATTCACACTTGGGATATCGATGGGAGGATCGTTCGCAACGACAGGCGGCTGGTACAGCTGACGGATCCGACCGCGGGCGGCGCGCCGTCGTTCGCCGACGGCATCCGCTGCGACATCGACGGCAACATCTGGGCCGGGGCGCGTCCGGGCGTGCAGATTGTCACCCCCGCCGGCGAGCCCATCGGCCTGATCCGGCTGCCTGAAAACTGCGCGAACGTCTGCTTTGGCGGCGCCAGGCGAAATCGATTGTTCATGGTCGCCAGCCAGTCGTTGTACGCGGTTCACGTCGGAACACAGGGGGCCGGCGTCGCCTGAAAGTCGGGCGCGGCTGATGCAGGAAGGGTGGCGCGGGGGTCGCGCCACGACACAATTCGCGCTAAAATAGGGTGGCCTCCCAGTAAGATAGGTTCGCCTCTCAGTGGCATTAGGGCTCTTCGCGCGGCGGGCGCGACCTCCAGCGGTTGAAGGCGTGCCCGCACGGCGAGGGAACGTTCGGCGCGCTGTTACCCGGTAGAGATAGGAGTCCTGAAATGAGCTCACCGATGCTTCGTTTTGCGGTGACCGTCGCCGCGCTGACGCTCGCGCTCCCCTCGCTCGCCCTCGCCCAGGAGTCGAATCTCGTCGGTACGTATCGCTGCGAAGGCGTCAGCCCCGGCGGCAGCCCCTATCGCACGGTGGTCGAGATTACGAAGGACGAAGAGACCTACGAGCTCCGCTGGCGGTCGGCGCAGGGAACCGCCGTCGGCATCGGCATCGTCCGCGGCGATGTGCTCGCGGTGAGCTATTTCACCGGCGCGAACATGGGCGTGGTGCTGTATCGCATCGAAAAAGGGCCCAAGTTGACGGGTGAGTGGAGCGTGTTCGGCGCGGACGGTCATCGGTATCCCGAGACGCTGACGAAGCTGGGTGTCGATGCGAGAGGACCGGACGTGGACGAGCTGCCGGTGGCGGCTGCCCCGTAAGAGTCCGATGTGCGTGAAACGGGGACCTCGTCCGCTTTCTCGACCGACCGTGAGGTGATGAGGATATGAAGCGCACAGCTCGGGGTATCTTCGCGTCGCTCGCCCTCCTTCCGTCGCTCGCGCTGCTCCCGGCATCGCCGGCCGCCGCTCAGGCCGCCCAGCCCGCCGCCGCCCCCCAGCCCGTGGCCGCTCAGCCCGCCGCTGCCCAGCACGTCCCGCTGCCGGACATGGAGATGGTCGCCCGGGCGCTCGGCGTCGAATGCTCGCATTGCCACGTCCGCCGCCGCAACGGCGAGCCCGAGGTCGTCGCCACGACCGGCAAGCCGAAGCTGGAGATCGCGAAGGAAATGATCGTGATGACGCGCGATCTCAACGCGACGATTCAGGCGGCCTCCGGCAAGTCGGCCACCGAGGCAACCCGTGTGGAATGCATCACCTGTCATCGGGGCGTCGCCATCCCGAAGCAGCTCTCCGAGATCATCCTGCGGACGGTCCTCGACAATGGTGGAGCCGCCGCGGCGGAGCAGTACCGCGAACTTCGCGAGCGGTATTACGGCCGCGCCAGCTACGACTTCAGTGAAGCCGAGTTGCTCCGCACCGCTCAGCGTCTGCTCGATCGTCGGCCGGACGACGCGATCGCGCTGCTGGAACTGAATCTGGAGTACAACCCCTCGTCGGCCGCCAGCTACGCCGCCATCGCCTACGCGTTCACACGGAAGCGCGATCCGGTCTCGGCCATCATGAACCTGGAGAAGGCGCTCGAGCTCAACCCGAACGACGGCTTCGCCAGGGGGCGTCTCGAGCAGCTGAAGGACGACCTGAGCAGGAGCAGGAGATAGAGCCGGGGCCCGCGCCCGGCCGACGGCACGGGCCCGTCCCTCCCTCGGGCGCAAACAAGAGATCCCGCAACGTCTCGTTCTCGAGCCGCCTCCGTCCGTCCGGACGAAAGCGGCCCGGCCCAGAGCTGCAGTCGCGACCTCAGGCTACGGCGAACCGTCGCGACGCTATCAGGAGACCAACATCGTGAGTAGACATTCTTGGACGATGTCGCTGGCCGCGGTCGTCGCCCTCCTCGTGCTGGCGCAGCCCGGCCTCGTGGCGCAGGCTGGCGGGGCGTCGGCAACCGACATCACGAAGGCGAACATCGACGCCGTGCTGGGACATCAGGGCCCCGACGGGGTCGGCACCGACCGGCAGATCAAAGTCGTGGACCTGGGGAAGTACAACCTCGGCGTCGGCGTCCTGCGGCGGGGCCCGACGAAGGAAGGCGCACCGGTCGGTGCAATCGCCCATTCGCAGGTGACCGAGGTCTACTACATCATCTCGGGAGGCGGCACGCTCGTGACAGGCGGGACGATCGTGGGCCAGAAGCCGCTGGCGGCGGAGAGTGAAGTGGTCCGGATCGCCGTCGGCGCGAGCGTCAGCGGCACCTTTCAAGGCGGCGAACGCCGCCTCGTCGGTCCGGGCGATGTCGTAATCATTCCGGCCGGTGTGCCCCACGGGTTCGCCGACATCAAAGATCACGTGACGTACCTGAGCGTCCGGCCCGACCCGGATCATGTCCTGCCGGCCGGCTACGTGCATCCGGCGCTCAAGCAGTAGCCAATCGCAGCCGAGGGAGAAGAGAGCCATGCGACACACACGAATCGGGCTCAGGTTGGCGCTGGTGGTTGCGGCGGCCTTGGCCACCTCAGGAGAGCCGGGCGCCCAGGGGACCAACGCCATGAGCAACCCGTACCGGATGCTCGACGGCTGGCCCCAGATGCCGCCGACGATCCGGTGGGGAGCGGTCATCGGGATCATCCCAGACGGCCAGGGCGGCACGTGGATTCACCACCGATCGAACCCGCCGATCATCAAGTTCGATTCGGCCGGCAGGCTCCTGAAGAGCTTCGGCAACGACATGTTCGTGCAGGCCCACGGCTTCTGCATGGACCGCGACGGCAATCTCTGGGCCGGCGACAGCGGTCCGTTCGCGGACAACCCCGCGACGGCCGGCCGCGGGTTTCAGCTCTTCAAGTTCAACCAGGACGGCAAGCTGCTGCTGACGCTCGGCAAGGCAGGGGTGTCGAAGGCGGGCCCCGACACCTTCATCGGACCGACCTCGTGCGCCATCGCGCCGAACGGCGACGTCGTGGTCGCGGACGGCCACATCCCGCGCGGCACGTCGAGCCAGCAGGACGGCGACCGCATCGTGAGGTTCACGACCGACGGGAAGTTCGTCGGCAGCTGGGGCCGGCAGGGCTCGGGCCCGGGAGAGTTCATCGGTCCGCACGCGCTCGCGTTCGATTCGCGCGGCCGGCTCTTCGTCGCCGATCGGTCGAACAACCGTATCCAGATCTTCGACCGCGACATGACGTTCGTCGACGAGTGGCGGCACTTCGGCCGTCCCAGCGGCATCGCGATCCTGAAGGACGACACCTTGATCGTGGCCGACTCGGAGTCCGGCAAGCGGATCTCCGGACCGGACGGCAACGTCGTCCGCAACCTGGGCTGGAAGAACGGCATCCGCTTCGGCAGCGCGAAGGATGGCTCGCTGCTGCATTTCGTCGACGGCACCGATCCGGAGGGGCTCGCCGCCGACGAGATGGGGAACGTGTTCGCGGGGCTGACCAGCCGGCCGATTCTGCAGAAATGGATCAAGAAATAGGCGCGGCGCCCTCCGCGGGCGCCTCCGGCTGCTAAGGCACGATCCCGCAGTCGCCGTAGTACTGCTCGGGCTTCGACGTGAAGCCGGGCAGGGCAATCAGCGTGTTCTCGTGGCGCGTATGGACGGCCTGCAGCCTCCCGCCGGGCATCTCCATCGGGAAGATCGTCGTCGCGTACAGGGGGCCCTCCCTGAACGACTGGATGAAGTGAAGAACCCCGCTCGAGAATCGCACGATGATGTCGGACGGACCGAACTTCCCGACGACTCGAGCGGTGCCCTCGTCGGTGTTGATCGAATCGAAGCCGAACGACAGCTTGCTGGGCTTGAGCGTCGCGTCGGCCGATCCGCTCTTCCAGACCACCGTGGCATAGACCGAGAAGGCGCACTCCACGGCCTTGGCGGAGGCCAGCTTGTCGGCCGCGGCGCTCTGCGCCCGCGGCGCGGAGGAGGCCAGCAGAAACGACCCGAGAACCGCCGGAGCCCAGACTCGCCAGGTCATCGTCGCTCTCCTATCTGTGGTGCAAACGCTTGATCAGCTGGATCTGCCCGGCATGGTACACGTCGTGCGCGGCGATTCCGCGGATCGTGAATGCCGCCGGGTACTTCTTGCCCTCGAGCTTCCTGCCGAGCGCGCTTGGGGAAAGGGCCGCGACGACCTCGCGCAGCCGGCGGTGTTCGTCGATGAGCGCGCGAACCTCGGCGGCCCACGCATGCTCGAGCCCGCCCTCCGCGCCCGCCTCGGGACGGTCGAACCAGTTACTGCCTGTCGCCGTGAAGGAGCCGCGCTTCTCGCCCGTCAGCCGCCGCCGCACCGCATATTTCCAATAGGCGGCATGGACGGTGAGCTCCCAGATGTTGTGCCGGCGCGGCGCCGGCCGCCAGGCCGCCTCCTTCGCCCCGACGCCCCGGACCGAGCCGAGCAGCGTCGTTCCATGCCACGCCTTGCGGTCGAAGGCTTCGTCGATGAGGTCGAGCAGAAGCCGAATCGATCGGTCAGGCATGCAGGCGAACCCGTGCAGGATCAGCGGCGCTCGTAGACGACGTATCGGCCCGTCTTATCGAAGCTCATGATGGAGTAAGGGTCGCGGCGGTCGCCCACTTCCATCCCCGGCGAGCCGATGGGCATGCCCGGCACGGCGAGACCGGCCACGTCGGGCCTCTCGCGCAGCAGCCGCGCGACCGCGTCGGCCGGAACGTGCCCTTCGACGACGTAGCCGTCGACGAGCGCCGTGTGGCAGGAACCGACCCTGGGGGGGACGCCGTGGGTGCGCTTCACCGCGCTGACGTCCTCGACGTCCACCGTCTTGACGGCAAAGCCGTTCGCCCGCATGTGGTCGACCCACTTCGAGCAGCAGCCGCAAGTCGGGCTCTTGTAGACGGTCACGGCCGGCTTCGCCGACGCTTCCTGCTGCGCGCGCGGCGCGGCGTGGCCGCCCGACAACGCCACGGCGACCGTCAGAACGACGGCCAGCCTCGAGATCCATCCGCGTGTGTCGATCGATGACGAAACGTTCATGCTCCAACTGTAGCACCGTCGGGGATGACGGCGATCTCTCCACGTCCCCGGGACCGGGACGCCGGCCTCCTCCAGGACATCTCAGGGACGGCGGCCGTCGTGCTCCCCAAGCACGGCCAAGACCGAGAGGGGATCGACCCTGGCGCCCGAGACCACGACCGCCCAGTGCAGGTGGGCCCCGGTCACCCGTCCGGTCGCACCCACGAGGCCGACCACCTGGCCCGGAACGACGGCGTCTCCCTCGCGCACGTCGATGCGCGACAGATGGGCCAGCGTGGAGAACATGGCGAGGCCGTGGTCGATGATCACGGTATTGCCGGTGAAGAACAGATCGCGAGCCGCGACGATCCGGCCGCCGCTCGGCGCCTGAATGGGCGTCCCCGCGCCGCTCAGGAAATCGGCCCCCGCGTGCGGGCGCCTCGGCTCGCCGTTGAAGATGCTGCGGACTCCGAACGCCGCATTCGCCGCCCCGGCGACGGGCCGTACGAAGGGCGCCCGCCAGAGCCGCTGGGCGTCCGATCGGGCATACACGTCGCGAAGAAGCGCCGCCTCGCGGTTGATGCGCGCGAGGATGGCCGGCGGCGGGTTCACGAAGTCGGGCGCGACCGTCAGCCTGCGCGTCCCGAACTGCTTGGATTGGACCACGAGCGACTGGACGTCGCGGAGGACCGCCCCGGCGACGTGCGCTTCGGCCGTCAACGGAAAGGCGCCTGCTGGCTGATCGAGGTCGATGCCCACCAGCGCCTGCCAGAGACCGTCGGCGATCCTGACCGCCGGAGCGCTTCGGCCGAACGCGCCGACCGCCACCTGAGTGGCCTCGCCGCCGACCGCCACCGTCACGACCACCAATTCGCCCGGCTGCAGCGCGCGAGCGGCGGTGGAAATCGCGACGTCGGCTGCGCCCGTCGACGCGGTGGCGCGGCCGAGAAGCCCCGCCAGGGCCGGCAGCACGAGCAGGAGGGCCGCCACGCGCGTCGTGGTCATGATGAGAACCTCACATCCTGGAACCGCGTCGGGGAGCCGAAGTACAGATTACAGCGGACGCGCGGGAAGCCGAAGCTGTTTGAGCGCCCCCGTCCAACGGAGCAGCTCGTCGAGCATCGTGTCTGCCGCCTTGTCGTGCGTATCGTCGGCCCTGAAGGCGCCGCCCTCCAGCAGCCGGGCGACGAAGGGCACAATCACCGCCTCCGGAATCGGCATCATCTTCAAGCCGGTCAGGATCTGCTTGGTCATCTGGACCGAGCGCGTCCCGCCCGACACGCCTCCGTAGCTCACGAATCCCGCCGGCTTGAAGTTCCACTCCAGGTAGACGTAATCGAGCGCGTTCACCAGCGCGGGCGGCGCTCCGTAGTTGTACTCGGGGGTGACGAACACGAAGGCATCGGCCCGGCTGACGCTCGCGCTCCACGCCTTCGTGTGCGCGTGCTCGTAGCGCTGGACGCGCGGGTGGTTGGGCTCGTCCAGGAGCGGCAGGTTGACGGCCTTGAGGTCGACCAGTTCGCCCTCGAACTTCCCGTGCTGCCCGACGCGCGCCAGGAACCACTCGGCGATCGCCAGGCCGACGCGCTTCTCGCGCGTGCTGGCGACGATGACATGCAGTCTGGGCATCACGGCTCCCTGCTCCGCCCGGTCCACCATCGCTTCAGTATACGGATCCATCACGGAAGCCATACGGATCCATCACGGAAGCCGGCCCGGCGCGGAGGAGCACGTATGATTGAGGGATTGGAGATCGAGCATGGCGACCATTCTTCAGACCCTGCCCGCCGGCGAGAAGGTAGGCATCGCGTTTTCGGGCGGCCTCGATACCAGCGCCGCCCTGCATTGGATGCGGGCCAAGGGCGCCGTGCCGTACGCCTACACCGCGAACCTCGGCCAGCCGGATGAGCGCGACTACGACGACATCCCGCGGCGCGCGCTGCGGCTGGGCGCAGAAAAGGCCCGTCTCATCGACTGCCGGCGGCCGCTCGTCTCCGAGGGCGTGGCGGCGCTGCAGTGCGGCGCGTTCCATATCTCCACGGCCGGGGTGCCGTATTTCAACACCACGCCGATCGGCCGGGCCGTCACCGGTACGATGCTCGTGATCGCGATGAAGGAAGACGACGTCCATATCTGGGGCGACGGCAGCACGTTCAAGGGCAACGACATCGAGCGGTTCTACCGGTATGGTCTGCTCGCCAACCCGAACCTCCGCGTCTACAAACCGTGGCTCGATCAGCGGTTCATCGACGAGCTCGGCGGCCGTCGCGAGATGTCGGAGTACATGCGGCGGGCCGGCCTCGCGTATCACATGAGCGCGGAGAAGGCGTACTCCACCGATTCGAACATGCTCGGCGCCACGCATGAGGCGAAGGACCTGGAGCGTCTCGACAAGGGGATGAAGATCGTCGAGCCGATCATGGGAGTGCCCTTCTGGCGGGAGGACGTGGCGATCCGGCCCGAGACGGTCGCGATCCGCTTCGAAGAGGGGCAGCCCGTCGCGCTGAACGGCGTGGCGCACCGCGATCCGGTCGAGCTCATGCTGGAGGCGAACGCCATCGGCGGGCGCCACGGCCTCGGCATGTGCGACCAGATCGAAAACCGCATCATCGAGGCCAAGAGCCGCGGCATCTACGAGGCGCCGGGCATGGCGCTCCTGTTCATCGGGTACGAGCGCCTGGTAACCGGCATCCACAACGAGGACACGATCGAGTCCTACCGGGACAACGGCCGGCGTCTGGGCCGCCTGCTCTATCAGGGCCGCTGGTTCGACTCGCAGGCGATGATGCTGCGCGAGGCCGCTCAGCGGTGGGTCGCGCGGGCCGTCACGGGCGAGGTCACCGTGGAGCTGCGGCGCGGCAACGACTACTCCATCCTCGACACCACGGGCCCCAACCTCACGTACAAGCCCGAGCGGCTGACGATGGAGAAGGGCGAGTCGGCGTTCTCGCCGCTCGATCGCATCGGCCAGCTGACCATGCGGAACTTGGATATCGTCGATACGCGCGACAAGCTGCTGATGTACGTGAAGACGGGACTGCTGGCGCAGTCGCCGGCGGCCGCGCTCCCCTTGCTCTCGACCTCGTCCGCCCTCGATCGGCCCCAAGCGCCGCGCGCCGAGGGGGAGTCGGAGGACAAGAGCTGAGCGGAGATCAGGGCCGCGCCACGTAGCCGCTCCGCGCGCGGACCCGGTGCCCGCCGCCGCGGATCCGCACGCGGATGCTGTGATAGCGCCCGTCGGCGCCGCGCGGCGACGTGTAGCCGAGCAGATACTGGCTGTTCAGCTCCTCCGCGATCCGCGCGATCGCCACCACCAGATCGCCGCTGCTGTGCACGACCTCGGTGTGTCCGCCGGTGGCGTCGGTGACCTCCCGCAGTGCTGCCGGGTTCACGCGCGTGTTGATGGCGCGCGAGTCGGGCGGGTCGATCGCGATCGCGTACGCGAACGCGTCGGTGCGGGCCAGCGCCGACCGCACGTCGCGGGCGGCGGCGTCGCTGGCGGTGTCGGCGCCGTCGGAAATCAGCAGCAGGGCGGCCCGCTGGTTGCCGCGCGCCTCGAACAACGGCAGCGCCGCGACGATCGCGTCGTACGCGGCGGTGCCGCCCGACGGCCGGAGACCCTCGAGCATCTCGTGGACCTCGGCCCGCCCGCGGGTCCAGCCGGTCACCAGACGCGGGGCATGGTTGAAGGCCAGGATCGAAAACTCGTCGGCCGGTTCGATCAGCCCCGTGAGGAACCGCTCGACCGCCACCCGCGCATCCGCGATGCGCCGGCCGAACATGCTGTCGCTGATGTCGAGGAGCACGCCCAGGCTGATCGGCACGCGATCCCGCGTGAAGTGCGTCACGCGCTGCAGCTCGCCGTCTTCGTACACCTCGAAGGCGTCGAGCGGCAGGCCGGTGACGAGGCGCCCCTCCGCGTCGAGCACCGTCGCCGTGATGCTCGTCAGCTCGACGCTCGACCGGAACGCCCGCCAGTCCCGAATCGGCTCGCCCTGGGCAGCCAGGACGATCGGGGCGAGGGCGGCGCCGACCAGCAAGACCAGACCGCAACGCATGGAAACCCCAGGGAGGTGCCCGGCCGGGGCCGGACGGTGACGACAACACCAGTATATCGGCGCTGGCTCGCGCCGCGACGCCTTCGCTGCCGGGCCGATGGCGAGGATTCCCAATTGGAAGGCGGGATCAGGCTGCGGCCGATCGGGCGGTCGTCTCAGGCGGGCGCGCGGTCCAGCTGCTGCAGGGCGCGCACGCCGGCCCGCATCGAGAGCCACCAGGTCGCGACGCTCACGGCGACTGCGGCCAGAAAGCAGGCCGCCATCAGCGTCTGCTGGGTCAGCGTCAGCGGCATCGCCCGGAGCCGGTGCCAGAGGTACAGCGACGACGGCCAGGCGATCAGCGCGATGATCATCATCACGTAGAGCACCGCGACAATCATGAACGCGACTCCGCCGTAGGATCCGGCCACCTGGCTCGCGTTGTCGGCGCCGAATCGCGGGTAGCGGGCGCCGAGACCGGTGGCCAGTCCCACCATGGCGAAGCTCATGAACGCGATGGCGACGGCGGCGACGACCTTGAAGAACGGGTCGACGCCGAGCAGCTCGTTGCAGGCAATCGTCAGCCCTTCGGTCAGCAGCAGGACCGGCACGAGCCCGATCCAGAACTTCGACCAGAGGAAGTCGCGCAGCGGGACGGGCGCCGACCGGACGATCCAGAAGGCGGCGCCTTCGGCGGACACCGCGGGAAACACGAACCGGACCGTCACGGTCGCCATCACCAGGCCGGCCATGGCGAGGTTCACGAAGGCGTACACGTTCTTGATCACGCTGCTCATGTACGGGATGCGGTCGAGATCGAGCACGCGGAAGTTGTACATGTACACCAGCACGAGCGCGAGCAACAGCAGGAGCTGGGACCACTGGCTCACGTCCCGGAGAAAGACCTTGATGTCCTTCACCAGCAGATGCCGCTGCAGCCCGGAGAGAGGCAGGACGCCGACGATGCGGTCGAGCGCCGACAGTTTGGTGAACCGCGCCTTGCGCGCCTCCTGCGCCTTGCTGAAGCCCGAAAAGTACCACCGCTCGTTCGCCATGCGGAGCAGCACGGTCGTGCCCAGGGCGGTCGTCCAGAGCGCGGCGCCGTGGAGCGCATCGCTGCGGCCCTGCAGGCTGGCGAACAGCGTCTCGCCGGCCCAGAAGGACGGGAGCAGCGGCGTGATGGGCGATTGCAGCGTCGCGAAGAAGCCGGTGAGATCCGGCAGCGACTCGACCCGGACGAGCTGCTCCGGCTGGAGGAACCGCAGCAGCAGCACGAGGCTTGCCGCGAAGAGCAGCCCCATCAGCATCAGGATGTCACGGGCCCGCCGGGCCGGGAACACGCTGACCAGCGCCAGCGTGACGCCGGTCCCGAGGGCCACCGGAATGATGGCGAACGGCACGAGCGTGAGGACGGCGGTGACGTAGAACGCTGCGGGCGCGGACCGCGCGGCGCCCACCCCGATCAGCACCGGCGCCAGAAAGACCACCGCCATCCACGAGGCCTGACTCACGGTTCGCGCGAACCGGGCGTGAAAGAGCCGGCGGCCCGCCACCGGCGCGACGACGAGCAGGCGCAGGTCGTCCGACAGGAAGAAGGTCGACAGCGCCGTGACGACGCCGCTGAACGCCAGGAACGACAGAAAGGTCAGGAACACCCACGATAGGCCGATCCGCAGCAGGTAGTCGCCGAGCTCCTCGTACCCGGCCAGCTGCCGCGTCAGCCAGAACGCCCCGGAGTACAGCGCGGCGCACACGGCCAGCGCGATGAGGGCGAACATCAAGGCGCGCACGAAGTCGCCGCGCTCGCTCCGGCGGATGCGATTGCGCGACGCCCAGACGATGGGCAGCAGCAGGTACGGAAAGGCAGGCACTAGACGGTCCCGTCGTCGATTTCCTGCAGCCCGGTGCCGCCGGTCAGCTTGAGGAACACCGGGGTGAGCTGCTCGTCCTGGCCGCCGGCCAGCCCCCGCAGCTCGTCGACCGTGCCGCGGGCGATGATCTGGCCGCGCACGATGATGCTGATCCGGTCGCACATCTCCTGCGCGACTTCGAGCGTGTGCGTGCTCATGAGAATCGCCGCGCCGCGCGCGCTCATCCGGCGGAAGACCTCCTTGATCAAGCGGGCGCCGCGCGGATCGAGGCCCACCATCGGCTCGTCCACCAGGATCGCCTGCGGACGATGCAGGAACGCCGCGCTCATGACCAGCCGCTGCTTCATCCCATGCGAGAAGCTTTCGACCAGCTCGTGCTCCCACCGGGTGAGCTCGAACAGAGCCAGCATCTCCTCGATCCGCGTGCCGACGCCGTTGCCGTCGAGGCCGTAGAGGCCGGCATGAAACCGCAGGAACTCCCCGGCGGTGAGCTTCTCGTAGATGAACGGCCGGTCCGGGATGAAGCCGAGCGAGGCCTTCGCCGTCTCCGGATCCACCGCCATGTCGTGGCCGTTGACGATGATCTGTCCGGAGGTCGGCTTCAGCAGCCCCGCGATCATCCGGATCATCGTGGTCTTCCCCGCCCCGTTCGGGCCGAGGAACCCGTGGATCTCGCCGGCGGGCACCGCCAGGCTCACGTCGTTCACCGCGGTGAAGCCGCCGAACGTCTTGACGATGTTATGAGTCTCGAGCATCGGCTGTCCAAGCAGGAGCGCCCGCCGCGAGCCGGGCTGGCCGCTGTCCGGCCACCGGGCCTCTGGGCACCGGCGCGAGGAAGGCCGCCGGCCGGCCGCCGGCGAGCGCCGTCGCATCGGGCGACAGCTCCAGATCGAGCACGGTGATCCTCAAGCGGCCGATCAGCGGAAGAATCACCGCCTGCCGGTCCAGACCGCCGCGCGCGAGTCGCACGTGCGTGGCGTCGGCCGGGAACTGGTTGAAGGTCGGATCCACCGGGAGCCACAGGCCGCGGCCCTGCCCCTCGGCGATGTAGACCTCCGGCCAGGCGTGGTAGTAGAAGGCGCCCCGCACGAACGTGAGGCCGACCGCGATGCGCGAGGGGAGGCCGACCGCGCGCGCCATCGCCACGTACAGCGCAGTGTGCTCGTTGCAGTCGCCAATCTTCGTGCGCAGGACCTCGCGCGCCGACGGCAGGCTCACGGTCGGTTTCTTCTCCAGCAGGCCGTTGACGTAGCGCGTCAGCTGCTCGGCGCGCGCGCGGCTGCCCTCGGCGCCCCGGATGGCCAACTCCGCCTCCGCGATGATCTCGGCGGCGTCGCTCTCGATGAAGAGCTCCGGGGCCAGGTGCTGCGCGGCCGTCGGATCGGCGGGGCCCGCGCGCAGACTCCGCGGATCCACGATCTCGACGACGTCGCCGTCGAGCGACTGGCCGACGCCGTCCAGGTCCAGCGGCGACAGCTCGGCGCCCTCGAGCCGCAGCCGAAGGCGCCGGACGTCGCGCGGCTCGTCGATCCGGAACTTCGACACCGGCACCACGGCGGACGCGTCCAGCAGATCGGTCTGCACCTGCTGCGGCACGGCGAGCGCCATGGCCCGGTCCTGCGACTCGCGGATCGAGATGAGGCCCATGGGGCTCTCTTCCCGGATGACTTCGCCGGTATCGGTGATCCACGAGGTCGTGCGCAGGCCGGCGAAGCGCATGTCGACGCGAAACGCCGGCACGGGCACGGGGCCGCCCCGCACGAGCTCGCGCCGGCCGACGGCGATCGTCACCGGCGCGTTGCGCAGCGTCGCGGGATCGAAGATCGTCCAGTGATGCCGGGCGCCGGTCACGAGGCCGCCGCTCGCCAGGCGCCGCGACAGGTTGAGCGCCAGCGCCGGCGGCTCGGCCAGGTCGCGCTCCTCGGTGCGGGAGCCGGCGGCGGTCGTCACGACGATTGTGATCCGCTGGCCGTCGACGCGCCCCCGCACCTCGACGGGACCGGTGCCGGCGTCGAGCGAGAACTCGAAGGACCGCAGCATGAACGCGGTGTCCACGCGCGCCGTCGTCCGCAGCTTCGCGGGCGTTGTCGCCCCCAGCAGCGACATCTGCAGCTGCCCGTCTTCCTGCAGCTCGAACCCATCGTCGAGCGGCACGGTCTGGCTGACGGTGAACCCGATCTTCTCGCCGCGGTAGTAGACGCCGCGCCACAGGGCGGCGGAGCCGTAGCGCGCCAGATCGGTGGCGAGCTCTGGCGACGCCTGCAGGTACGACCGGTTCACCAGGGCGGCCATGACGCCGCCCCAGGCGAGCAGGATCGCGATGGACAGCCCGTGCGTGACGGACCGGGAGAGAGGCCGGACCCACTTCATCACAGCGGTTATCGGCCGGCCGCGCAGAAGCTACAGAGATCGCATCAGGGGGGCCGTTTTCGGGCGGGACTTCAGCGTTTGAGCGCCTCGTCCAGGCGGTTCAGCCGGTCATTGGTGCCGAGCAACGCGAGCACGTCGCCGGCCTGGATCATCTCGTCGGCGGTCGGCGCGACGGTGGTCACTTCCGGGCCGCCGGCGGTCGGCCGCCGTTTGATGGCGATCAGCGTGAGGCCGAACCGCGGCCGCAGCTCGAGCTGCTTCAGCGTCCGGCCGACGAAGGTCTCGGGCGCCGGCAGCTCGATGATGCTGAAATCGCGCGAGAGCTCGATGTAGTCGAGGACGTTGGTCATCACGAGGCTGTGCGCCACGCGAATCGCCATCTCGCGCTCGGGGAAGATCACGCGCGAGACGCCGAGCTTCTCCAGAATGCGCCCGTGCAGCGGCGTCACCGCCTTCGCGACGATCTTCTTGATCCCGAGCTCGTGCAGCTGCATCACGACGAGCAGGCTCGACTCGATGTTCTCGCCAATCGAGACGACGGCCACGTCGACGTCCTGGATGCCGGCGGCCCGCAGCGCCTTCTCGTCGGTGGCGTCGAGCTCGATCGCCTGCGTGATCACGTCGGCGAGCTGGCGCACCCGTTCGGGATCGCCGTCCACGCCGATGACGTCGTGGCCGAGGTCGGCCAGCGCCGTCGCCATCGCCGACCCGAAGCGGCCGAGCCCGATCACCCCGAATTGCCGTCGCTGCACCGATACCTCCCACTCACCCGACGAGCACCTTGCACTCGGGGTACCTGATGCGGGGCGGCGCCGCGCCGCCGCGGGCCACGGCCACGGCGAGCGTCAGCGGCCCCACACGGCCCATCACCATCATAGCGATCACGAGCAGCTTGCCGAGGCCCGAGAAGTGTCCGGCCAGGCTGAGGCTGCTGCCGCGCTCGCCCATCGAGAGCCCCACGGTGCCGAAGGCCGACGTCGTCTCGAACAAGGTGTGCAACAGCTCGCGCCGCTCGGTCGCGAGCAGCAGCGCCGCGATGCCGTTCAGCGCGAGAAAGGAGATGAGCGAGATGAGGAACGCGCGGGCGACGACCGGCGGCGGCAGGCGGCGCTTGAACACGGTCGGTTCTGAAACGCCGCGCACCGTGGCCCAGAGCGCCGCGACGGTGATCGCGAAGGTGGTCACCTTCACGCCTCCGCCGGTGCCGCCGGGGGCGGCGCCGATGAACATCAGGATCATGACGACGAACAGGCTCGCGGGCAGCATCGCGCCGATGTCGATCGTATTGAAGCCCGCCGTGCGCGGCGCAACCGCCTGAAAGAACGCGGCGAGCAGCGCCTCCCCCGCCCCGAGGCCGCCGAGCGTCCGCGGGTTCCGGTGCTCGAGCACCAGGATGAGCAGCGTGGCGCCGGCAATCAGCAGGACCGTGAGCGTCAGCACGAGGCGGGTGTGCACCGACAAGCGTCGCCCGCGCCGGAACCGGCCCAGCTCGGTCAGCACGACGAACCCCAGGCCGCCGGAAATGAGGAGCGCGCAGACGACCAGGTTCACCACCCAGTCTCCCCGGTACCGCATCAGGCTGTCGGAGAACAACGCGAATCCGGCGTTGTTGAAGGCCGAGACCGAGTGAAACAGGCCGAAGTACACCGCCCGCGCGGCACCCATCTCGCCGAACCACCTGGCCGCGAGCACGGCCGCGCCGGCGAGCTCCAAGATCAGCGTGAGCTTCAGCACCGTGAGCGCGAACCGGATCAGGCCCTCCATGCTCTGCACGTTCAACGCTTCTTGAAGCGTGAGGCGCTCGTGCACCGTCAACTGCCGGCCGAGCGCGACGGCGACGACCGTGGTGATCGTCATGTAGCCGAGTCCGCCGGCCTGGATCAGCAGCAGGACGACGATCTGCCCGAACAACGACAGATCCACCGGCGTATCCACCACGATGAGCCCGGTCACGCACACCGCGGAGGTCGACGTGAAGAGCGCGTCGAGCAGCGACAGCGGGGTTCTGGCCGCCGACACCGGCAGCCACAGGAGCAGGGTTCCGACCGCGATGAGCCCGACGACGCCGGCGATGAGGAACTGAGCGGGAGACCGTCGGGACGCCAGTCGCACGGAAGGATTGTATCCCCGCTGCCTCGGGGCCGGACGCGGCGGCGACCGGCGATCGACTACGATTCAGGGAATGACATCCGTTCGGATTCCGATCGCCCGGCTCTCGGACCCGCAGGCCGCGCTGCCGGAATATTTCTCGGCCGGTGCATCGGGCATGGATCTCGCCGCCGCGATCGCGGCGCCGCTGACCATTGAACCGGGCGAGCACCGCCTGATCCCCTGCGGTTTCGCCGTGGCGATCCCCGCGGGCTACGAGGGTCAGGTGCGGCCGCGGTCGGGGCTTGCGAGCCGCCACGGGGTCACGGTGCTCAACGCGCCCGGCACGATCGACGGCGATTACCGCGGAGAGGTGAAGGTGCTCCTGATCAACCACGGCAAGACGGCCTTCGCCGTCGAGCCTGGCATGCGCATCGCCCAACTCGTCGTCGCGCCGGTCGTCCGCGTCGAATGGGAGCCGGTGGAGATCCTGCCCGTCAGCAGCCGGGGCGCCGGAGGGTTCGGACACACGGGCACTTGACGAGGCGCCGCGCCGGCTCCTCGCCGGGCGCGCGCGCCCTGCACCCGTCGAGCGCGTTCCCGTGCCGACGCCGCGGGCGCTAGCGCCCGGCGGCGAGGGCCGCCCGGACGGCATCTTCGTCCTGCTGCGCCGAGGCGCCGCTCGCGGCGATCGCCCCGACCGTAAACCCGCCGCGCACGATCGGCAGCGCGCCCTGCAGGAAGCGGAACCGCCCCCCCGTGGCCTCGTTGAGCGCCTGCGTGATCGGCGAGGACGACCGCTGCGCCAGCGCGGCGCTTGGCTGCCCGTAGATCGCCGACAGCATCGCCTTCCCGATCGGATAGAGGCGCCCCTGAGCGGCTGTGTTCAGGTTCGCGAAGACCGGCGAGGCGCCGAACCGCGCCAGGTTGCCGCTGGGCTGCCCGAACATGGCCGACACCTGCGCCTTGCCGCGCGCGACGTCGGTCGTGTAGAAGCGCGCGCCGTCCATGCGCGCCAGCGCGATCAAGTCGCCGCGCGAATCGACGACGGCACAGCTCAGGTTGACGCTACGTGGCCATCCCCGGAGCCGACCTGCCGGCCATCGCGGACGCCCTCGAGGTGATTGCGACCGCCAACGCGGAGCTCACCGTCTATGCGGAGGGCCGCCGGGCGCAGCTCGCCACCGAGTGAGTGGCGCGGCAGGGCCACACCCTACGCGCGGGCGTAGAAGTAGCCGCCCTCCTCCTGCAGCGCGATCGGCGCTTCGAACACGGCGCTCAGGTTGGCGGCGGTCAGCGTCGACTCCTTGGCGCCCGCGGCGGCCACGCGGCCGCGCCGCAGGAACACGACGCGGCTGATCTCGGGAATGATCTCCTCGACGCGGTGGGTGATGAGGACGATCGTCGTGCCCTGCCGCGCGATCCGCCGAACGTCCTCGAGAAAGCGCTGCCGCGCGACGAGGTCGAGGCCGGTCGTCGGCTCATCGAGCACGAGGGCCCGCGGTTCGGTGACCAGCGCGCGCGCGATCATCACGCGGCGCACCTCGCCGGTCGACATCTCGTTGAGCCTGGCATCCTCCAAGTGCGCCACGCCCATGCGCCCGAGGGCGTCGGCGACCCGCTGCCGCATCGGGGGAGTGACCTCGGCATGCCTGACGAAGCCGTGGGCGGCAAAGAAGCCCGAGAGCACCGCCTCGGTGGCCGTGATGCGTCCGGCGCTGTTGCCGACGACCAAGCGATGATGCAGATCGGCCGAGACGATGCCCAGCCGGGATCGTAGGTCGAAGACGTTCCATCGGGACTTGCCGAATACCCGCACCGCGGCCACGCCGTCGGGGCGGGCGCGCGCGCGATCCTCGTGGGTCAGCAGGTTGACCAACGTCGATTTTCCCGCTCCATTCGGACCCACGACGGCCGTGTGCTCGCCGACCCGGATCGCCAGCGTCACCCCGTCGAGGGCGGTCGTGCCGTTCTTGATCACCGTCGCATCGTCGAGTTCCAGCGCCGCCTCGCCGCTCATCGCACCCACCTCTCGGACGCCCCGCGGT
>Ga0326597_10005285_pt1 | contig 17962 bp, 18 predicted proteins | sample RVTome_12_FD_203789 | JGI IMG/M metagenome (GOLD analysis project Ga0326597, IMG submission 203789) | Soil microbial communities from uranium-contaminated site in the Upper Colorado River Basin, Wyoming, United States - RVT100D185 | ecosystem: Environmental > Terrestrial > Soil > Contaminated >... | reverse complement strand
GCACGATCTCGGCCAGCACCGCCTGGTGGCCGCGATGCACCCCGTCGAAGGTGCCGACCGTCACCACCGCCCCCGGCATCAGTCGGCAACCACGACCCGTGGCTTCACGACGTCGCCCAGTCGCTCCCCCACGGCCACCAGCTCCTCCCCCGCGAACAACGCCACTCGATCCGCCGCGTCGATCGCCGGGAGCGACCGGCCGTGCACCACCGCGTCGCGTTCGCCGGCGGCGAGTGCGCGGCGCGGCAGGTCACCCACCAGCAGCGCGGCCGGCCGCAGATCCGCCGCCGTCACCGCCTCCGGCGGTTTCGCATCCGCGAGGGGGAACGGCCCGACGGCCGTCCGCGTCAACGCGGCCAGATGCGCGCCGCACCTCAACGCTTCCCCGACGTCGCGGGCCAGGCTCCGCAGATACGTCCCGCCACTCACCGTGGCGCGGAAGCCCACGTCGGGCGGCGTGAAATCGGTGAGCGTGAACTCGACGATTTCGACCGGCCGATCCGCGAGCACGACCGCCTCGCCGCGCCGCGCGCGCCGGTAGGCACGCTCCCCCGCCACCTTCACCGCCGAGTGCGACGGCGGCCGCTGCCGGATGGGGCCGCGGAAGCCGGCGAACGCCGATTCGACCGCGGAACGATCGACCCCCCGCCAGGCATCGGTCACGCGCACCGGCTCGCCCGCCGGGTCGTCGGTCGTGGTGGTCGCCCCGAGGCGGATCACTCCCTCGTACGCCTTGCGCCACCCGGCGGCGAAGCGCGCCAGGCGCGTCGCCCGTCCCACGACCACGATCAGCAATCCCGCGGCGAACGGGTCGAGGGTTCCCAGATGACCGACCCGGCTCATCCCGAGCGCCCGTCGCACGACGTCCACGACATCGTGCGAAGTGGGGCCGGCGGGCTTCGCCACGAGCAGCACCCCGTCCGTCAGTCGCCGCGCTCCTTCAGCTCCTTGAGCACCCGGTCGATGCGCTGCGCGTGCTCGAGTCCGCGATCGAGCTGGAAGTGCAGCTCGGGGCTGGTGCGTAACCGCAACCCGCGCGACAGGCTCGCCCGCAGGAAGCGCGCCGCGCTGCCGAGCCCTTCCAGACTCCTCGCCTTCTCCTCCTCGCTCCCCATCACGCTGACCCGCACGGTGGCGTGAGAGAGGTCGGCCGAGACCTCCACGCCGGTCACCGTCACGAAGCCGATGCGCGGATCGCGTACGTTCCCCGTGAGGAATTCCGCCACCGTCTTGCGGACCAACTCCCCCACCCGCTCGGGGCGGTGGCTCGGCGTGCGCATATCAGAGATAGCTCGTGCTCGAGTCCACGATCCGCGCGCCCGCCGCCCCGTCGACCAGTCGATCGGCTTCGCGCAGCACCTGCTCGGCGTGCCGCCGATCGGTGCTCACCACGCATGCCGAGAGCTCGGCGCGCTGCCACACGTCCTGGTGGTCCGTCTCGGCGGCGGACACGTTGAAGCGTTGGTGCAGCCGATCCTTCAGGCTCTTCACAATCTGCCGCTTCTCCTTCAGCGAGTGGCAGGCGTCGAGGTGCAACTCCCACGTGATCAACCCGACGATCACAGCTCAGGCGCCCCGGGCCGCGCCCCCTGTACTGGACGCGCCGGCGTCGAGCGAGCGCGCGACCTCTTCGATCCGGTACGCCTCCACCAGGTCGCCCAGCTTGAGATCGTTGAAGTTCTCGATCGCCATGCCGCACTCGAATCCCTCGCGCACTTCGCGCACATCGTCCTTGAACCGCTTGAGCGACGCCAGCGTTCCGTCGTACACCTCGACGCCGCTGCGGACCACGCGCACCCGCCCGGTGCGCGGGATGATGCCGCTGCGCACGAAGCTGCCGGCGATGGTTCCGACCTTGGCGACCTTGAACAGCTGGCGCACCTCGGCCTCGCCCAGCACCACTTCCTTCTTCTCCGGCGCGAGCAGCCCTTCCATCGCCAGCTTCACTTCGTCCACCGCCTCGTAGATGATGCGGTAGGTCCGGATCTCCACCCGCTCCCGCTCGGCCGACGCGCGCGCGTTGGAGTCGGGACGCACGTGGAAGCCGATGATGATCGCCCCGGATGCCTTGGCGAGCAGCACGTCGGAATCCGTGATGGAGCCGACGCCGCGGTGCACCACCTCGACCCTTACCTCGGCCGTGGACAACTGGCCGAGGGCATCGGCCAGCGCTTCGGCCGGGCCGCCCTGGTCCGCTTTGATGATGACGCGCAGCGACGCCGCGCCGCCGGCCGCCCGCTCGGACATGAAGTCCTCGAGCGTCTTCACACGGCTGGTGCGGCGATGTTGCGCCTCGCGCTCCAATCGCTGCCGCTTCTGCGCGATGTCCCGCGCCTGCGCCGGATCCTTCATCGCGGCGAAGGCGTCCCCCGCCTCCGGCACGCCCTCGAAGCCGAGGATCTGCACCGGGATCGAGGGCCCGGCGGCGGCGACGCCCTGTCCGCGCTCGTCGAACATAGCGCGCACCCGGCCCGAGAACTGGCCACAGATGAAGTTCTCGCCGACCCGGAGAGTCCCGTGCTGCACCAGGATCGTCGCCACCGGGCCCTTGCCCGGATCGAGCGTCGCCTCGAGCACTGTGCCCTGCGCCAGCCGGTCGGGGTTGGCCTTCAGGTCCAGCAGCTCGGCTTGGAGTAGAATCTGATCGAGCAGCTCGGCGACGCCGGTGCCCTTCTTGGCCGAAATCGGCGTCGCCAGGGAGGTGCCCCCGAACTCCTCGAGCACCACGCCGTGCGCGAGGAGATCCTGCTTCACCTTCTGTACGTTGGCGGAGGGGAGGTCGATCTTGTTGATGGCGACCACCAGCGGCACGCCCGCGTTCTTGGCGTGGGAGATCGCCTCGATCGTCTGCGGCATGATCGCGTCGTCCGCGGCGACCACCAGCACGACGAGATCAGTGACCTGGGCGCCGCGGGCGCGCATCGCGGTGAACGCTTCGTGGCCCGGCGTGTCGAGAAACGTGATCGAGCGCCCGTTTTTCAGGGTAACCTGATAGGCGCCGATGTGCTGCGTGATGCCACCGGCTTCACCCGCGACCACGGTAGTCTTGCGGACGTAGTCGAGTAGCGACGTCTTGCCGTGGTCCACGTGGCCCATCACGGTGACGATCGGCGGGCGCGGCTGGAGCTGCTCCGCCAGATCGGCCGGCTGCTCCGGCCCGGCGATGGCGTACTCCTCTTCGCGCGTCGCCTGGAACCCGAACGCCGAGGCGATAAGCTCGATCAGGTCGAAGTCGAGCCGCTGGTTGATCGTCACCATCTGCCCCAGCTCCTTGAAGGCGAAGGTGACGATCTGCGTGGGCGGCAGCTTGAGGATGCCGGCGAGCTCGCTGACGGTGATGAACTCGGTCACCCGCACCAGCGTCTTCTCGCGCTCCTTCTCGGCGGCGCGCCGCTCCTCCTGCAGCACGCGGAAGCTCGGCCCTTCGTCGCGCGGCCGCGCGCCCCTGCGGGCCACCGGTCCCTTGATCGACGCAAGGGTACGCGAGATGTTCTGCGCCACCGCTTCCTGGTCCACCAACGACTTGCGGCCCTTCTTGCGTTTCTTTCCGGCTTTGTCTCGGCGCCGCTCTTCCAGCGCGCCGGCCCCCGGGGCGGCGGAGGCCACCGGACGCGGCGGCACGGCGCCGCCGGGCATGCCGCTCGCCACCGGCTTGGGGCGCACCGGGGTCGGAATGAACGCCCGCGGCGCGCTGCGCACCGAGGCGGCGGGCGGCCCCACCGGGGAGGACGGGGCGAGCGCCGCCCCGGGGGCGGAGGCGCTCGCCGCGGCCTCCGCCGCCGGCTCCACCGCCGGCAAGTCGCGGAACAGGGCGGCCGCCCGCTCTTCGAGCGAGATCGCCGCCGCCTTCTCCTCCTCCTGCACGCGACTCGCCTCGAACGCCGCGCGGGCCCGCAGCTCCTGCTCGGCCGCGACTTTGGCGGCTTCCGCCTGCGCTTCGGCTTCCGCCACCGCGACTTCGGCCGCGGTGCGGCGCCGCCGTTTGGGGCGGGCGTCCTCCGCCACGGGCGCGGGCTCGGCCGCCTTCAGCACCCGGCGGCGCTTGGGCGCTGCCTGCGGCGGCTCCTTCTGCCGGCGCTTCTCGCGCTCCCACCGCGCGCGCAGCATCGACACCTGCTCGTCCTTGAGCGGGGTGAGATGACTGCGCACGAAGATGTCCATCTCCTTGAGCATGGACATCACCTGCTCGCTGGAGATGGCGAACTCCGCCGCCAAATCATGAATCCGTGTCGCCACGCAACTCCTCCGAAAGCCGCATCAATCCACGCGCCAGCGCGCGATCGCTGACCCCCACCGTCTGCACCGGCGGTCGCCCAAGTCGCGCGCCCAGCCGCACCGCCGCCGGTCCCACGAGGACGGGAACGCCCCGCGCCACGGCCAGGCGCTCCACCTTTTCGCGCGTCCGGACGCTCGCGTCCGCCGCAATCACCACCGCCGCGAGCCGGCCCCGCTGCAGCCGCGCTCGCACGCTCGCCACCCCGATCACCAGACTGCGCGCCCGGGCCCCGAGCCCGAGCAAGGCCACCAGCGCGTCGCTCACGCCGGCGGGGGCGCCTCCGGCGCGGGTGCCTCCGGCGCGGGTGCGTCGGGGGCCGGCGCGGCCGGCGCGGCCGCCGCCGGCGTGGCGCCGATCTCGTCGCCACCCTCCTCCGTGAGCTCGTTGAGGAACGCCATCAGCTTCTCGGCAAGCTCCGGGGTCATCCCCTCGAGCTTGTCGACGTCCTCGCGCTCCAGATCGAGAACGTCCTTGAGCGTCTTCTTGCCGTTCTGCGCGAGCACGGTCACGAGGTCGGCCGAGAGCCCTTCCAGCTCCGTCAGCGACACTTTGACCGCCTGCTCCTCCGCGGATGGCAATGGCGCGAACAGCGGCCCTTCGCCGCCCCGCTCCAGCCACTCGCGGCTCGAGTAGAGGTCGATCTTCCAGCCGGTCAACTCCGACGCGAGCCGCACGTTCTGACCGTTGCGCCCGATCGCCAGCGACAGTTGGTCCTCGTCCACGATCGCCTGAATCGTCCGACTGTCGGGGTCCGAGAACACGCGCGCCACGCGCGCGGGGGCGAGCGCCAGCTTCGCGAACCGCTCGGGATCGGGCGACCACGGCACGATATCGATCCGCTCGCCGCCCAGCTCGTTCACGACCGCCTGCACGCGCGAGCCCTTGAGCCCCACGCAGGCGCCCACCGGATCGATCGCGTCGTCGCGCGAGATCACCGAGATCTTGGTGCGGCTGCCCGCCTCGCGCGCCGTGGCCCGGATCTCGACGATCTGTTGCTGAATCTCGGGAACTTCGATCTTGAACAGCGCCTTGACGAACATCGGGTCGGCGCGCGAGAGGATGAGCCGCGGCCCTTTGGGGGTTTCCTCGATGCGTTTCAGCACCGCCCGGATCGAGTCGCCCTGGTGGAAGTGCTCGCGATGGTTCTGTTCGCGGTACGGAATGATCGCTTCCGCCTCCCGGAACCGGTTCAGCATCACCACGATCTTGCCGCGCTCGATTTGCTGCACTTCACCGGGGAGCAGGTCGCCCACCTTCCCGGAGAACTCTTCCCGGATACGGGTGCGCTCGCCTTCGCGCACGCGCTGGATGATGCGCTGTTTCGCCGCCTGCACCGCCGTGCGGCCGAACTCGCCGAACGGCACTTCTTCCTCCAGGACGTCGCCCACCTGGAAATCGGGGTCCTCGAAGCGCGCCTCTTCGAGGGTGACCTGGGTCCCCGGATCCTCCACAGTCTCAACGACCGTCTTCAGCACCACGATACGGATGGTCCCCTTCAGCTCGTCGATCGAGATCTCGGAGCGCACGTTGGGGCCGTAGCGCTTCACCAGCGCCGCGTGCAGGCCGTCCTTCAGTAGCTCGATCATCTCTCCGCGCTCGAGCTGCTTGGATGTCGTCAGCTCGCGGATCGCGGAAACCACGTCAGGCGCGTTCGCCATTCAGTCTTTCCTCAAAATCAGTCGTCAGCTATCACCGTCAGCTACCAATCCACTGCCAGGCGCGCGTCCCGAATCGCCGCGATGGGTAGTCGCCGCGGCTCGGCGCCTTCCGGGGCCAGCTCGACCGTCTGCTCGTCGGGGACCGCCACGATGCGGGCCCGCACGCGACCCAACCCCTCGAGCTTGGCCGTGACGTCCCGCCCCACGAAGCGGACCCAGTGCCGATGCCAGCGCAGCGGCCGCTCGAGGCCCGGGCTCGAGACTTCGAGCATGTAGCGGGGACCCAGCGGCCCACCCTGGTCTAGCCAGGCTTCCAGGGTCCGGCTCGCCCGCGCGCAGTCTTCCACGGTCACGCGCCGTTCGGGATCCCTCGGGGGCCAATCGATACGCACTTGAACGAGCGGCCGGTGAGCCGTGCCGCCAAGGCGAAGGTCGGCCAAATCGAGGCCCAACTCTTCCAACCGGACCCGAAAGGCCTCTACCAGGCTGTCGGTGAGCATAAAAAAAATCGCGGGCCGACCTTCGCCCGCTTCACGCCGTGAATACTACCCCCCCAGCAGCCGCTGTCAAGCCAACCCTAAAGGACTCCCTCCGGTCGCGGCCGACCCAGGTACGCGACCAGTCGGCCATCACGACCCTTCGATGCCCGGTGCGAGTAGAAACGGTCGTTGTGATGGGCGGTGCAGTAGGCGGAAACCGTTACCGCTTCGACCCCGAGGATGGCCGCCCGAGCGACGAGAATCGAGCGCAGGTCGACGTGGGTTGGGGTACCATCCTGACGGCCGGTCAGGCGCTGCGCGACCTCAGAACTTACTTCATAGCAGTTGCCACAAATGCTTACGCCACAATGCATTACTAAGTCGCGTTGGGGGATCTTTGCCACGGCCCCGATGGTGGTGACAGCGTGCTCCAGTATCCCGTCGGCGATCCCCCTCCACCCGGCGTGCAGCAGGACCACGAGCCCGCTCGCGGGCGCCGCCAGGTAGACCGGGACACAGTCTGCCACGGTCACGGTGAGCAGCACACCGGGCTGTCGCGCGACGTGGCCATCCACGCCGTCCAGCACCAGCCAGCCGGGTGGCACCTCCTCATGCCAGCGTAGCTCGGCGCCGTGCACCTGATGCCCCAGCACGACGGTCGGGAACCGGGGCGCGAACGCCTCCTGAAAGGCGCGCCAGCGGCTCATGACCTGTCCTGTCGGCTCGTCGCTCCACAGGCCGAGGGAGAAGCCGCCGGCGCGGGTGGTGATGCCGGCGACGAGACCGAATCGCGTCGCCCACTCGGCCAATTCGAGACGCGGCACCGACGCGTCTCCCGCCGGAACTTCGAGTACGACCGGAGCGGAAGCCATCCCGACGCTCATCTGCCTCACCTAGTCCCCATCCTCGCGCCGTTCGATCTGGGCTCCCAGCCCGCGCAGCCGCTCGTCGATCCGCTCGTATCCCCGTTCGATCTGCCCCACGTTGTGAATCACGGAGTCCCCTTCCGCGGCCAGTGCCGCGAGCAGCACCGCCATGCCGGCGCGGATGTCCGGACTCTCCACCTCGCTCCCCCGCAGCGGCGAGGGACCCGCGATCACGGCGCGATGCGGGTCGCAGAGGACGATTCGCGCCCCCATCCCGATCAACTTGTCCACGAAGAACAGCCGGGACTCGAACATTTTCTCGAATACCAGCAGCGGCCCCTCGCACTGCGTCGCCACCACGATGGCGATCGACATGAGATCCGCGGGAAATGCGGGCCACGGGCCGTCTTCGAGCTTGGGAATGTGACCGCCGAGATCGGGGCGGATGCGGCGCTCCTGATTGTGCGCGACGACGAGCGTGTCGCCGTCCAGGCGCGGGCGCACGCCGAGGCGGTCGAAGGCGAACAGTGTGGCGCGAAGATCTTCGGCGCGCACCCCCTCGATCTTGACCGTTCCGTTGGTCACGGCCGCCAACCCGATGAACGAGCCGACCTCGATGTGATCCGGCCCGATTGTGAACGGGGCCGGCGGGGCCACGAGCGGCTCCCCGCCGTGCACGGTGAGCGTATTCGTGCCGATTCCCTCGATGGGCGCTCCCAGACTCACGAGGAAGCGCGCGAGGTCCTGCACGTGGGGCTCGCTGGCCGCGTTGCGCAGCACGGTGCGGCCTTTCGCCGCGACCGACGCCATCAGGGCGTTCTCGGTGCCGGTGACGCTTGGCTCGTCCAGAAAAACATCGGTAGCGACCAGTGATTTCGCCTCGAGCCGGTAGCGGTTGCCCACTTCGACGGCGGCGCCCAGCGCCTCCAGGGCGAGGAAGTGTGTGTCGACGCGGCGCCGGCCGATCACGTCCCCCCCCGGTGGGGGCAACGCGACACGCCCGAACCGGGCGAGCATCGGTCCGGCGAACAGGATCGAGGCCCGGATGCGGCCGCACAATGCGGCGTCGAGCTCGCGCGGCTCGGCCGGGCGCGCATCCACCTGCACCGTGTTCGGCCCGATCCACTCCACCACGGCGCCGAGGTGCGCGAGCAACGCGAGCATCGTCTCGACGTCGCGGATGTGGGGCACGTTGTCGATGCGGCAGGGTGCGTCGGCGAGCAGCGTCGCCGCGAGGATCGGCAGGGCCGCGTTCTTGTTGCCGGCGGGGCGGATCGTTCCCTGCAGCGCGCGGCCGCCGGAAACGCAGAACGTCGGGGCCATGAGTGCCCCAACCTACGAGCGCGCTTGCGCGCGCGTCAAGCGCGGGCGAACGTATCGCGCGTGCCGCCGTTGCCGCCGCTGGTTGCCGTCGCCCTGCTTGCCATCGCCGGGGTGCTCGCCTCCCGCCTGCCCCGCCCCGCTTGGATCGCCCGCGCGCTGCAGGCGGTCGGAGCTGCCGCGCCCCTGGGTTGGTATCTGGTCGGCGTCGTCCTCGGACCTGTGCTGGGCTTGCTCGACCGTCCGCTGCTCGACGCGAGCGCGCCGGTGCTGGCGTGCGCCATCGGCTGGATCGCGGCTCGAGCCGGCGCTGGGCTCGCTGCGCCGCGCCCCCCCGGTGACCGGTCCGCAGGACGCGACGCCGCGGCGGCCGGTATCGCGCTGGTCATTCCCGCGGCGCTCTTGTACGCGGCCGGCCGGTACCTCGCACCGCCGATCGCGCCCGATTGGCGGCCGGTCGGTCCCGTGATTGCGACCCTGGCCGCCGCAGTCACCCTGGCCGGCGCGGCCGACAGTCGCCGCGCGATCATCCTCGCCCTCCTTGCCGCCGCCGCCGGGCTCCTCGCGCCGCTGCCCCACGGCCGGCTCACCGGTCTGCCGTTCCCCGCCGCCTGGGCGGCGTTCACGATCGCGGGGATTGCGCTGGTGGCGCTCCTCGCCGACCGGATCGCGCGCCGCGCCGGTGCATCGCTGCCGGGAACGATCGCCTGCGTTTGCCTCGGTACCGGCGTCGGACTCGCAACGGGTGCGTCACCGCTCGTGGTGTGCGCGCTCGCCGGCGCGGCGCTGGCCCGGTGGTCGCCGCCCTTCGCGCGTCTTCACGACGACCTCGCCATCACCGAGCCGGCCGTGGGCGCGGTCCTGTGGGTGGCGGCGGGCGCCCTGATCAGCGGGCCGTTCCCGGCGGTGGCCCTCGCCGGGGCGCTGCTCGCGCTCTGGCCGCTCGTCCGCGGTCGCTTCGCACGCACAACGCCACCTGCGGACCCGGCATTCGGTCTGGCGGTGGCGTCGAGCTTCGCCTACACCGCGGGACCTGCGGCGGGCCGTTGGGGCCCAGCCATCGTGACGGCGGCTGCCATCGGCCTGCTCGTGCTCCGCGCGGTCCCCGCCCCCCGGCCACGCGCGACGCCACGGTTGACTTCGGACGCCCGCCGCGCCGAGGTTTCGGTATGATCCCCACGTGGGCGGCGGTGGTCGGCGCGCTCAGCCTTGCAGTGATCGCGCTGTCCGTCATGGCGTCGGCCGCGGCGGTCGTCGCGACCGCGCTGGGAGTGCGGGCGTTCCTCCGCGCGACGCGCGCGGCGGCGGAGCCGGTGGTGCACGACCTGCGCCAGCTGGTCGGGACGATCCGCACCGAGGCGGACGGGCTGGCCGAGACGTCGCGCGATCTGCGACAGCGCATCGTGCGAGCCGCCGACGCCACGGAGGGGGTGGTGCGAGACGTCGCCACCACGGTGCGGACCGTGAGCCGCGGCGTGTCGCTGCTGCGACCCGCGCGACCAACCAAGAAGCGTCCAGCCAAGCGGAGGAGGGGCTGAAGCGCTCGCTGGCGCTGGTGGGGGTGGCGCTGGTCGCACTCGCCGCCGTGCCGGGCGTGGCGCACGCGTGGACGCCGGCGACACACATCTACCTGGGGGAATCGGTGCTCACGCACCTCGGCTCCCTCCCCACCGCGGTCGCCGATCTGCTGCGCGCCTTCCCGTTCGATTTCCTCTACGGCAACATCGCGGCCGACACCTCGATCGCAAAGAAGTACGCGCCCGTGGGCCGGCATTGCCACGCGTGGCACGTGGGTCGGGAGATCTACGAACTGGCGCACACCGACAGTCTCCGTGCCTTCGGCCTGGGGTACCTCTCCCATCTCGCGGCCGACACGGTGGCGCACAACTTTTACGTGCCGCGCCAGCTGGTGCTCACGAGCAGCACCACCGCGCTGGGACACAGCTACTGGGAGAGCCGTCTCGAGACCCACCTGGGCGATCGCTACGCCCGCACCGCCAAATCCGTGATCCTGCAGAACCACAGCGCGAGTGACGCGCATCTCGATGCAATCCTGTCGCCCACCTTGTTCAGCATTCGGACCAACCGCCGCTTGTTCCGCGGCATGGTGCACGTTACCGAGAGCCAGAGCTGGCAATGGGCGTTCCAGGTCATCGCCGAGAACAGCCGCTGGGATCTACCCGGCGCGGACGTCGAGCGGCACATGGCGGTGGCCTTCGAGTACGTGATGGAAGGGCTCGCCGAAACCCACGCGGCGACTCATCGTCTCGACCCGGCAGGCGAGCAGGCGCTCGGCCTCGCGAAGCAGATGCGCCGCCGCGCGCTCCAGGAGGGCGGCCGCCAGGACCCTGGGCGGCTCCAGACGACCGCCGAGCAGCACTTCGGGCTTCCGGCGTCCTCCCTCAGTTTCTGGCACGGCGCGCAGCCGGCCAAGCCGTGGCGCGAGCCGGGAGCGGCGTCGGCGTGAAGCTGTGCCCAAAATGCGGCACCCGCTGCGAGGATGCATGGAAGTTCTGCCCCAAGGACGGCACCGATCTCGCGACGCTGATCAAGGGAACGAATCCAATGGTCCTGACGAAACTGTGCCCCCGCTGCGGCTCGAAATACGATTCGCGCGTGAGATTCTGTCTCAAGGACGGAACGGCGCTGGTGAGCGGGACACCACGCTAGGATCCATCATCCGCCGAGCCGCTCAAGGAGCAGCGGCGAGACCAGCTTCGGGTCGGCTTTCCCCTGCGACGCTTTCATCACCTGGCCCACGAAGAACGCGAGCAGCTTCGTCTCCCCCGTCCGATAGCGGGCCACCTCGGCGGCGTGCGCGGCGAGCACGTCCTCTACCCAGCGGGCGAGCGCGTTTATGTCGGCCACCTGAAGGAGCCCGAGCGATCCGGCGATCGCACGCGGATCGCCGCCGCCCTCCGCCAGCGCGGCGAACACGCGTTTCCCCGCCTGGTGGGAGACGGCCCCCTCCTTCACCAGCGCGATCAGCCGCGCCACCGCCCCGGCCGGCACGCGCAACGCGCCGCCCCTCGCGTTCGCGTCGGCCAGCGCCTCGCCCATGACCCAGTTGGCCGCCGGCTTCGCCTCCGCCCCGGCACCCACCACCGCTTCGAAGTAGTCAGCCACGGCCCGGGACTGCACCAGCACAGCGGCGTCCTGCGCGGGGAGACCGTACTGCGTCGCGAAGCGCTCACGCCTGGCGGCCGGCAACTCGGGGAGGGCCGTCCGTTCCTCGGTCAGCCACGCCTCGGGAACGACGAGCGGCGGGAGATCGGGCTCCGGAAAGTAGCGGTAGTCTTTGCTCTCTTCTTTGGTGCGCTGCGGGCGGACCGCATTCGCCTTCGCGTCGTACAGCATCGTCTGCTGGTCGATCCGTCCACCCGCGGCGAGCACGGCAATCTGGCGGTCGCGCTCCACGGCGAGCGCTTTCTCGACGAACGCGAAGGAGTTGATGTTCTTCACCTCGGTCTTGGTGCCCAGCGCGGTGTCACCCGCGCGGCGGACCGACAGGTTCGCGTCCACCCGCAGGCTCCCTTTCTCGAGGTCGCAGTCGGAGATGTCGGCGTACTCGAGCACTTCCTTCAGTGCGAGCAGATAGGCGCGGGCCTCCGAGGGCGAGCGGAAATCCGGTCCGGTGACGATTTCGACGAGTGGCACTCCCGAGCGATTCAGATCCACCGCGGTCGCCTTGGGAAACCGGTCGTGCAGCGACTTCCCCGCGTCCTCCTCGACGTGGAGCCGGACGATGGTGGCGGTGACCCGCCCGCGATCGGGACTCGTGAACGCGAGCGATCCCTCGGTCGCGAGCGGCTCCTCGTACTGCGAGATCTGGTAGCCCTTCGGAAGGTCGGGATAGAAATAGTTCTTGCGGGCGAAGATGCTGCGCACGTGCACCTGACAATTGAGCGCGAGCGCCGCGCGCACCGCCAGCTGGATCGCCCGGCCGTTGACCGTCGGGAGAGCGCCGGGAAGGCCGAGACACACCGGGCACACATTGGTGTTGGGCGGCGCGCCGAAGGCGCTCGAGCAGCCGCAGAACATCTTGGACCGGGTCCGCAGCTGGACGTGGGTCTCCAGGCCGATCACCGCTTCCCAGGCGGTCCCGCTCACGCGTCGCCCGTCGCCGGCACCACCCGCTCCAGGGCGAAGGCCGCTTCCAGCATCTCGTCCTCGAGAAACGCCGGGGCGATGAGCTGTCCGCCCACCGGCAACCCGTCCACCCGCCCGATGGGAAGCGTCAGCGCGGGGAGGCCGGCGAGATTCGCCGTGACCGTGAAGATATCGGCCAGGTACATCGCCACCGGATCGCCGAGCTTCTCGCCCGCCTTGAACGGCGGGCTTGGCGTGGACGGCGTGAACAGGAGATCGACGCCGCGATCGAATACGGTGCGGAAGTCCTGCGCGATCAGGGCGCGCATCCGCTGCGCCCGCCGGTAGTAGGCGTCGTAGTAGCCGGACGAGAGCACGTAGGTCCCGACCAGGATGCGCCGCCGCACTTCCGGTCCAAAGCCCTGCCCCCGGGTGCTGCGGTACAGCGCGCGCACGTCCACGGCGCCGTCGAAGCGCGGTCCGTAGCGCACGCCGTCGTAGCGCGCCAGGTTCGACGACGCTTCGGCCGGGGCGATGATGTAGTACGTCGGAATCGCGTGCGCGGTGTGCGGCAGCGACACCTCGCGCAGCGATGCGCCCAGCTGCTTGAGCAGGCCCAGCGCCCGCTCGCAGGCTCGCCGCACGCCGGGATCGAGGTCGGGCGGGAAATACTCCTTCGGGATTCCGACCACGAACCCCTGCAGGTTTTCCGGCTCGGCGGGCAGCGCCAGCGCGTCGCGGTCCTCGCACGTCGCGTCGAGTGGATCGTGGCCGCTGATCGCCCGCAGCACGCGCGCCGCATCGGAAACGGTGCGCCCGAACACGCCGATCTGGTCGAGGGAGCTGCCGAACGCGACCAGCCCGTAGCGGGACACCCGCCCGTAGGTGGGTTTGATGCCCACGACGCCGCAGAACGCGGCGGGCTGCCGCACCGAGCCGCCGGTTTCCGAGCCGAGGGCGGCCGGGACGGCGCCCGCCGCCACCAAGGCCGCCGAGCCGCCCGATGAGCCGCCCGGCACGCGCTCCGGGTCGAGCGGGTGGTGAGTCCGCCCGTAAGCGGAGTGTTCCGTGGAGGAGCCCATCGCGAACTCGTCGCAATTCGTTTTGCCGGCGATGAGCGCCCCGGCGGCCTTGAGGCGCGCGATGGCGGTCGCTTCGAACGGCGAGCGGTAGCCTTCGAGGATCCGCGACCCACAGCTGGTGGTGAATTCGAGGGTGCAGATGTTGTCTTTCACCACCACCGGCATCCCGGCGAGCGCGCCCGCGGGCGTGACGCGCGTGGCCTGGGTGGCGAGCGACGCCCGGACGTCGGCCATGGGGGTCAGCAGGGCCTTGAGCGGCTCGGCCCGTGCCAGCCGGTCCGCGGTATCCGCCGCCACGCGTGGCAGATCGGCGGCCGCGGTCACTCCCCTTCCTCCCCCGTACCCTGCGCCGACGCTTCGAACGCCCCGAGTCGCGGGACCAGGAAGAAACCGTCGCGGAAAGCCGGCGCCATCCGGGCCGGCGGGAACGCGAGCGGCGCGGGCTCTGCCGTATCGCCGCGGAAGCGGGTCGCCGCCGGGCCGGGGATGAACGGCTTCGCGGACTCGGTCGCGGCCACTCCCGCGATCTGGGCCACATAGTCCAGGATGCGCGACATCTGTTCCACCAGCGCCGGCAGGGCCGCGTCATCGACGTGCAGCTCGGCCAGCCGCGCGATCTTCTGGACCTCGTCGCGTGACACGCTCATGGATTCTCTCCGTCCCAATCCCGCTCGAGCGCCGCGTAGGCGACGAGCAGTTGTTTGATCCCGATCCCGGCGTCGTCGAACTCGACCGTCACCTTGAACTGGCGGCCGACGCCCGACACGTCCCGCACCACTCCGCCGCCAAACTTGCGGTGGCGCACCCGTTCCCCCTTCACATAGCGTGGCGCGTCCTGCGACTCGTCAACGTCGAACATCGGCTCCGGTTCTTCCACGTACCACGACCGCCGCCCGGGGACGCTCCCGCCGGTGCCCCGCGCGCGGGGCGATCGGCCAAGCCCCGCATCCCGTCCGGCCCGACTCCACGCCGGCGCCGTGCTGCGCTCCTCCACGACCGGCGGCGGCACGGCGTCAAGGAAGCGCGACCGCTCGGCGAGCTCCAGGCGGCCGTTGCGATAGCGGGTGCGCGCCCAGGAGAGATACAATCGCTCGCGCGCGCGCGTGAGGCCCACGTAGCACAGCCGTCGCTCCTCTTCGAGTCCGCCGGGTTCTCCCGCGGCGCGGGCGAGCGGGAACAGGCCGTCCTCGAGACCTGCCATCGCGACGACCGGCCACTCGAGTCCCTTCGCCATGTGCACCGTCAGCAGCGTGACCCCGGACGCTCCGGCCCCGCCGAATTCGTCCGTCGGGGTCACGAGCGCCGACTGAGTGAGGTAGCGCTCGATCAGCGTGCCGCCATCCTCCCCAGGCTCACCCGTCGCGTCCGCCACCTCGGCCCAGGCCGCGGCACCCGCCACGAGCTCCCGGACGTTCTCCAACCGCTCGACACCGTCCACGCCTTCCTCGGCGAGCCATGGCTCGTAGCCCGTCCTCACGATCGCGGCCTCGAGCGCCGTGGCGGGGTCGGCGGTGCCGACCGCCTCACGCAACCGGTCGATCAGGCCCGCGAAGTTCCGCAGCACGTCGCGCAGGCCCGGACGCAGCCCTTCGATTCGGTCCGCCGTACGGGCCGCGTCAAGCAGCGGCTTGCTCCAGCGCCGCGCCGTCCCGGCCAGCACGGTGAGCGAGGTCTCGCCGACTCCACGGCGTGGGACGTTCACGATGCGCGCGAACGCCTGATCGTCCGCGGGGTTTGCGATCAGCCGCAGATAGGCGAGCAGGTCCTTCACCTCGCGCCGCTCGTAGAAGCTCACCGCCCCCACGAGCCGATACGGCACGCCGCGCATCCGGAGCGCTTCCTCGAAGGAGCGCGACTGCGCGTTGGTGCGATACAACACCGCCATCGCCTCGTAGGCGAGGTCGCTGCGCTCGGCCAACCCGGCGAGCTCCCCGGCGATCCACTCCGCCTCATCGCGCTCGTCCGCCGCCGTGAGCAGTACGACCGCCTGCCCACCGGCCACGGCCGTGAACAGCGTCTTGCCGAGGCGGTTTCGATTCTCGGCGATCACACCGTTCGCCGCGTCGAGGATGACCTGGGTCGAGCGGTAGTTCTGCTCGAGCTTGACCAGCACCGTACCCGGAAAGTCGTCCTGGAACGCGAGCATGTGGCGGACGTCCGCGCCGCGCCAGCCGTAGATCGCCTGGTCGTCGTCGCCCACGACACAGAGATTCCGGTGCAGCTGGGCGAGCGCGCGCACCAGGCGGTATTGGGCGGCATTCGTGTCCTGGAACTCGTCGACCAGCACGTGGTCGAAGCGTCGCTGCCAGTGCGCGAGGCGCTCGGCATGCTCGCGGAACAGCCGCAGCGGGAACAGCAGCAGGTCGTCGAAGTCCATCGCGTTGGCGCGCCGCAGCGCGTCGCCCAGCTCGCGGTAACAGTCGGCCGCTACGCGCGCCAGCGGGGATTCGGCCGCAGCCGCGAACTCATCGGGATCGATCAGCCGGTTCTTGGCTCCCGAGATGAGCGCGTGCAGCGCCCGCGGAGGGTAGGCCTTGGGCGAGAGCTCGCGCTGTTCCAGCATCCGTTTGAGCAGGGCCTGCGAGTCATCTTCGTCATAGATCGTGAAGTTGGGTCCGAAGCCGAGCAACGGCGCCTCACGACGCAACAGCCGCGCGGAGAGCGAGTGGAACGTCCCGATCCACAAACCGCGGGGATCGGCGCCCAGCAACGCGGCCACGCGTTCGCGCATCTCTCCCGCCGCCTTGTTGGTGAAGGTGACGGCGAAGATGCGGTCGGGTCGCACACCCCGCTCCCGGATCAGATGCGCGATCCGCGCGGTGAGCACCCGCGTCTTCCCCGAGCCGGCGCCCGCGAGCACCAGCAGCGGTCCGTCGCCATACTCGACCGCGCGGCGCTGGGCGGGATTGAGCGCGAGGGTCACGCGGTCTGGCCGGGGCCAAGCGGGAACTCGAGCACGAACGTGCTCCCGGGGTTCCCGGGGTGATGTTGCAGGTGTCCACCGTGCTGCTGCTCGACGATGCGCCGCGCCAGCGGCAACCCGAGTCCCCAGCCGCCCGGCTTGCTCGACACCCCGGGCTCGAACACCTGCGCCCGGTGGCCGGCGGGGATCCCCGGCCCATCGTCGCGCACGCTGATGCGGGCGGCCGATCTCCCCCCCTCGACCTGCACGTCGACCCGGCCGCCGCGCCCGGAGAGCGCGTCTACGGCGTTCTTCACGATCGCCTCGAGCGCCCACTCGACGAGCACCGGGTCACCCTGAATCGTGGGACCGGGGCCGGCGGCGGCGAGCGTCAGCGTCACCGGATTGGCACGGGTGGGGAGGCGCGGGCGGAAATACGCCACGACGCGCTCCGCCACCGCACCGAGGCCCACCGGCTCGCGCCGCGGCGGGCGCCCGATGCGCTCGAAACGCCGCGCCACGCGCTCCAGCCGCTCCACGTCCGCCTGCAGGTGATCGGCGACCTCCGTGCCCGATATGTCGTCCGGATGCTCGCGCAGTCGGGCGACCCAGCCCGTGAGGCTCATCAGCGGGGTGCCGAGCTGGTGCGCCGACTCACGGGCCATGGCCACCCACATCCGGTCGCGCACCGCGCCGAGCCGCTCGCGGTAGGCCCACACGGCGAGGCCGACCAGCACGACCAGGACCAGCCCCTGCAGCAGCGCCAGGGTGGTGAGACGTCGCGTGATCGGGAGCGTGCCGTAGTGCACCGTACCCATTCCCGGCTCCACCATGGGCGGGTTGACCCGGTCGAGCTCGGCGATCCAGGCGCGCAGATTCGCGCTGTCCTGCGCGAGGCCGGGGGGCGCGTTTTCCATCGCGGTCACGCGGCCCGCGCTGTCCGTGACGGCGATGGGAATCTGGAACGCGCGGACCTGCGCCGCGAGGTCGAACAGCGCGCCGGTGGCCGCGTCGGGACGCGGGTCGTTCAGACCGCCGAACACCCGGCCAAACAGCCGGCTCGTCTCGCGCGCGTCGTCCCGCAGGTGACGCGCCACCACCCACGCCGAACCGACCGACAGCGCGCCGAACAAGAAGGCGAGACCCACCACCGCCGCCGGTCCGGACCGGCGGAGCGCGTCGCTACGCACCGGCGGCCGCGAGGCGGTCGAGCCCCATGTAGGGCGCCAGCGCGGGCGGGAGCGTGACGCTGCCGTCGGGCTGCTGGCGGGTCTCGAGCAGCGCCGCGAG
>Ga0326597_10005283_pt1 | contig 17964 bp, 13 predicted proteins | sample RVTome_12_FD_203789 | JGI IMG/M metagenome (GOLD analysis project Ga0326597, IMG submission 203789) | Soil microbial communities from uranium-contaminated site in the Upper Colorado River Basin, Wyoming, United States - RVT100D185 | ecosystem: Environmental > Terrestrial > Soil > Contaminated >... | reverse complement strand
CTCCGCGCTCCGGCGCCGTAAGAAGAAACGGCCATGAAATCAATGGCATGCGGGATGCTCAACGCCCGCATCAAGTCGGTCAGGAACATCACGCCGCCGCGCAGAATGCAGATCAGAAGCAGATCTTGTCCGACATAGTCCCGACTGATCTCGGCTCCAAGCTCAAGAACGCGCGCCTGGAGCTCCTCTTCTGGAATCAGAATCTCTTGTAGAAAGTCCGTGTAGTCTTGCATCGTCAATCTCTGAGGACTTCATGATGGGTGCGGCAACGCGCTTCATAGAGTTCGCTCGCGCCGACGACAACTACGGGATCGTCGTAGCGAGCCGGTCGGCCGTCGATCAAACGCTGGGTGCGCGAGGCCGGCTCGCCGCAGACCATACAGATCGCCTGCAGCTTGTCGACGCGCTCGGCCTCGGCCATGAGCTGGGGCATGGGACCGAAGGGTTCCCCGCGAAAATCCGTGTCGAGTCCGGCGACGATCACACGCAGCCCTTGCCCGGCCAATTCTTGTGTGACCTGAATCACGTCCTGAGTAAAGAACTGCGCCTCATCGATTGCGACCACCGTCGTGTCGATGACAAGGCGATCGAGGATCGAGCGAGCAGATTCGACAGGCGCGGCCTCGAACTCGCTCCCGGCGTGCGAGGTGAGCTTGCTTAAACCGTAGCGTGTGTCAAGACTGGGCTTGAATACCTGAACCGCTTGTCTGGCGATCCGCGCTCTGCGCAGCCGGCGGATTAGCTCATCGGTTTTACCGCTGAACATCGATCCAGTGATGACTTCAACGCTGCCTGTGGTGTGGCGCATGGGCCTCCTTCCGGTCGAGGGACGAGGGAGTGGGAAGGCGACTCCAGTCTACACCAGCCTCCCCATCCGGGGAACTGCGGGCCGAGGACCACTCTCTTCACCGAGGTGAACGTGCGTCGGCAGGACGTGATGGGGTGCGCGGGGTGCCCGGCTGGCGGGCACAGACGGGCGATTTGAACCACGCCGGGCCGTGGGGCGGAGGGAAGCGCGGGACACATCCCGCGGCCGATCATCGACTTGAGAGAGTCCCGAATTGACTGGGGATCTAAGAGGCTTCGACCGGCTCAGGGAGCTGGAAACCGCGCTGGCGAAGACGGCGCTTCAAGTCGACCAGGCTCTTCCGTCCGAACCCTTCGACCGCCAGCAGGGCCGCATCACCATCCGCCATACGTTCGATCGCCTGGCCTACTACCGTGATCCCGGCGTTGGTCAGGGCCGCCTCAGCGCGTGCGCCTAGCTCCAGGGCTGCGATCGGCAACTCCGGCGAGGTGCGGGCATCGTCGCGAGCTTGTTGCACCTCGATGTACTCCTGTCGGGCTTGGAGCTTCTTGTAGAAGCGATCGACCTGACCCTCGGTGTCGACAATCCGCTGCTCGCCGGTGTAGAACGGGTGACAATCGGAGCAAACATCGGTGTGGATCTCTTCGACCGTCGACCCCGTGTGCCATGTGTTCCCGCAGGCGCAAATGACCGTCGCGTTGGGAAAATACTTCGGATGAATGCCTTGCCTCATGATCGCGCATCCTCTCCCCGACAGGCTGGCGCCTCGCCCTGCAGCGGCTGATCCCCGGGGACGGGACTCAGCCGGCCTGATGACCAGGCGCCTTGAAGACCTGCTTAGGCCGAGACGACGTTGATTCTCTTGCGGCCGCCTCTGGCATAGTCGAACAAAACGACCCCGTCCTTCGTCGCGAAGAGGGTGTCGTCGCTCCCCTTACCGACATTCAGGCCGGGATGAATCGCAGTCCCGCGCTGACGGACGAGGATAGAGCCCGACCGCACGGCCTCGCCGCCGTACTTCTTGACGCCCAATCGCTTCGATTGGCTGTCGCGTCCATTGCGGCTCGAACCGCCGCCCTTTTTGTGAGCCATGTCGACCCTCTCCGTTATTCTTTCTCAACCGACTTCTTGCTTGCGGTCTTCTTGCCGGTTGACTTCTTGGTTGTCGACTTGGATGTCGACTTCGCCTTCTTGACGCTTGTCTTCTTTGCCGTCTTGCTTTTCGAAGCGGGCTGGCGCACTGCAGGTTCTTTTTCAGCAACTGCGCCGGCGGGAGCGTCGTCGATTCGTTCAGCTTTGGTCGGTTCTTCGCCAGGGAAAAGGACATCCTGGATCTCGACCCGGGTGTATTGCTGCCTGTGGCCCTTCTTCCGTCGGTAGCGCTCTTTCGGGATGTACTTGAAGACGATCACCTTGGGCGCTCGAACCTGCCCGACGACCTTTGCGGATACCGAGGCCCCTTCGACGAACGGGGTGCCTATCTTTACCGTGGAGCCGTCGCTAACGAGGAGAATAGTCTTGAATTCAGCTTTTACACCGACGTTTAGCGGTAGGTGGTCGACTTCAACCGTCTCGCCCTGGCGGGCGATGTACTGCTTGCCGCCCGACTCGAACATGGCGTATTTCATGAGACTCTCTCCAGCTTCGCTTCGCCGGCGCTCCGGCCGATTCTCTCTAGGCCGGGCGGCGGGGAAGTTGGCGATTCATGCGCCCGCCCCAACCTGGATCGGTGGGGCAGGCTCGAGAATTATAAAGGCCGGGCTGCCCCTTGTCAACGGTCGAAGTCTGGAGTCCTTGGCCCCAAGCATTGCGAGCGGGCAACCGAAGATCCGTCAGCTGAGTGTGCCCTTGAATTGGCCGGAGCCGGCAAAAAAGCTGCCGCTTGAATGCCGGCGACTCCTCAGCTCAGCAAAGGCAGAGCCTGCGGGCTCCCGAGCCTCACTCCGGACTTCTCAGGCTCGTTGGAGGCTTCGCCCCCCCTCGTGCCGCTCCGTCAGCTTGTCCCAGCCCAGCTGCCCTTGTCGCCTCCCGGAGCAGCAGGTATCGACCGTTCGATATCCTTCCGCAACTATGTGCCTGCCTTCCGTTCAGGGGTGGCCAGATGGATCCTGCACCAAAGCGGACCAAAGTCAAAAACTGCGCCGGACGTGTTCGTCCGGCGCAGTTGCTTCTGACTTCTCGACGTGCCGATCGCGGCTAGTCGGCGGCGACCGACTCCGGCCCGACCATCTGGGTTTCAACAAGCGCCGTGGCTTCGCCGTCGAGGCGCTCATCTCGCAGTACGGCCTCTTCACCGGGGAAACCGGTCCCAGCGGGGATCAGGTTCCCGATGATGACGTTCTCCTTCAAACCTCTCAGATAGTCGATCTTTCCCTCGATGGCTGCGCCCGCCAACACCTTGATCGTGTGTTGGAAGGAAGAAGCCGAGAGGAATGACTCAGTATTGAGCGAGGCCTTTGTTACACCGAGTAGCACTTGGGTCGCCCGGGCCGGCTGCATGCCATCCTTGAGCATCCGCTCGTTCAGCTCCTGCAAGATCAGTCGGTCGATCAGGTCGCCCGGTAGTAGATCCGTTTCGCCGGGCACGGTCACCTGAACCTTCGAGAGCATCTTGCGGATGATCACCTCGAAGTGTTTGTCGTTGATGTTCTGGCCCTGCGAACGGTAGACCTTCTGGACCTCGGTCAGCAGATAGAGCTCGCAGGCTTCGCGCCCGAGGATGCGCAAGATACGGTGTGGGTTGAGTGAACCTTCTGTCAGCTGATCGCCAGCTTCGACCTTCTCGCCTTCCTTCACCAACAGGCGTGCGCTGGGCGGGACCTCATACTCGGCCTCGTCCACCTGATCGTATGATACAGTGACCTTCCGATCCTCGACTTTCACCCGCCCCTCATGATCGGCGAGTATTTGAGAATCGCCGCGGCTGGCGATCAATTCGCCCATCTTGATTTGACTTCCGTCTTCAACCTTCAATGCCCAGTTGCCGGGGACGCTGTACTCATCCCTCAGAAGGCGACTCTCGCGCACTTGAACCAACCGCTGTCCATCGGGCACGTTCGACTGCACGACATGTACCGTTCCGGCGATCTCGGAGGTGATCGCCTCGCCCTTGGGCTTCTTACGCGCCTCGAAGAGTTCCTCCACGCGTGGCAGACCGGTGGTGATGTCACCGCCTGCGGCCACACCGCCCGTGTGGAAGGTTCGCAGGGTCAGCTGCGTGCCTGGTTCACCGATCGATTGCGCGGCGACGATCCCGACCGCCGCACCCAATTCGACCATCTCTCCCCGTCCCAGATCCATGCCAAAGCACATGGCGCACATTCCAAAGCGCAGCTCGCATGTCAGAGGCGATCGGGCGAAGACCTCGGTGACCCCGAGATCTTCAAGCTGTTTGGCGATCTCGATGGTGATTACTTTATCCCGATCAAGCAGGATTTCGCCCGTGTTTGGATCGGCGACCTTGGCCGCGGTCACACGACCAAGGACGCGTGGAGCGAAGTCCTGACCGGCGACGTCATCCGAGCGCCGGATAGTGATCCCGTGATCAGTTCCGCAGTCGTCGGCATTGATAATCACGTCCTGGGCCACGTCGACCAGTCGGCGCGTGAGATAACCGGCGTCGGCCGTCCGGAGCGCGGTATCCGTCAGACCCTTGCGTGCGCCATGGGTCGAAATGAAGTATTCGAGGGTGCTAAGTCCGTCACGGAAGCTCGATCGAATCGGCAGAGGGATGATGCGGCCGGCCGGATCTGCCATCAGGCCCCGCATCCCGGCCAACTGCGAGATCGGGCCGAAGCCACCCTTCGTGGCGCCGGAGATGGCCATCGTGCTCAGATTGCCGGACGGGTCCATGGCTTGGCGGACGGCCTTCGCCACTTCTGCGGTGGTCTCTTGCCACAGCTCGATGATCCGCTCCTTCTGTTCCTGCTCGGTAAGCAGCCCGCGTAAGTAATCGCGCCTCACCGTCTCGGCTTCGTCCAGAGTCCGGGCGATGATGCTCTCCTTCTCCGGGGGCACCGTGATGTCGGAGACGGCGATCGTGGTTCCTGAGCGGGTGGCGTATTCGAACCCGATGTCCTTGATCGCGTCGACCACGGCCGGCGTGCCTTCCTCGCGCAGAAGCTGGTAGATCTCGCCGACGAGCGCTTGCATAGCTCCCTTGTCCAGCACCCGGTTGACGAAACGCAATTCAGGCGGCAGGACGCGGTTGAAGAGCACCCTGCCGACCGTCGTGTCAATCACCTTTCGGATCGGCTTCGCCAGACGAATGCCTTCCTCGTCGAGCCAGGTCTCAACCTGAAGCTTGATTGGCGAATGAACTTTCACCTGACCCAGGGCATAAGCCATCTCGACCTCATCGAGGTCAGAGAACGCCCGGCCAGCGCCGTGATGCTTCTTGCTTTCGACGGCCATGGTCAGGTAGTACACACCCAGAACCATGTCTTTGGACGGAGCGACGATCGGCTCGCCGTCTGCCGGCTTGAGCAAATTCCTGGTTGAAAGCATTAAACGGCGCGCTTCGTTAACGGCCTTCTCTGACAGCGGCAAATGGACGGACATCTGGTCCCCGTCGAAGTCGGCGTTGAACGCCGCGCACACAAGCGGGTGGAGGTGGATCGCCTTGCCTTCGACGAGAACCGGTTCAAAGGCCTGGATGCCGAGCCTGTGGAGGGTCGGAGCCCGGTTGAGAAGCACCGGTCGATCCTTGATGACCTCTTCCAGGACCTCCCAGACCTCCGGGCGCTCGCGTTCAATGATGCGTTTGGCGCCCTTGACGTTGGCGGCGTAGTTGTAGGAAACCAGCTTGGAAATCACGAAGGGCCGATACAGCTCTAGGGCCATCGCTTTGGGCAACCCACACTGGAAGAGCTTGAGATGGGGGCCGATCACGATCACCGACCGCCCGGAATAGTCGACGCGCTTGCCCAACAGATTGCGCCGGAAGCGACCCTTTTTTCCCTTGAGCATGTCGCTCAGCGACTTGAGCTCGCGTCGGCCCCTCCTCGAAAGGGCCTTGCCGCGTTGGGCGTTGTCAATCAGAGAATCGACCGCTTCCTGGAGCATGCGTTTCTCATTGCGGACGATCACGTCCGGCGCGCCCAACTCAACCAGCCTCTTCAAGCGGTTGTTGCGATTGATGACTCTGCGGTACAGGTCGTTCAGATCCGAAGTGGCGAAACGCCCGCCGTCTAGCTGGACCATCGGCCTCAGGTCGGGCGGGATCACCGGGAGCACGGTCAGCACCATCCATTCAGGCCGGTTGCTCGACCGGCGGAAGGCCTCGACAACCTTCAATCGCTTGGTCGCCTTCTTCTTGCGCTGCTTGCTGCGGGTGGTGCGAATCTCCTCCCACAACTCCTTGGCCAGCGTTTCTAGATCAATCTGTTGGAGGATGTCGTAAAAGGCCTCGGCGCCCATGTCGGCCCGGAATACCTGTCCCCAGTTGGCCTTGAGTTCCCGATAACGTGTCTCGCCCAGAAACATCATCGGGCGGATGCTCATCAGCTCTTCCCGGTCCACGACCAACTGCTCCGTGGCCTCGGTGCTGACGTGATCCGCCGAATCCCGCAGGTCAGAGATGGAAAGATCGGCTTCTGCCTTGACCTTCTCGATCTGCATGCGCAAGTACTCGATCTCGCGCTCGCGCTTTTCCTTCAGGCTGGCCTCGATCTCCTCAAGGCGGGCCTTTACCGCGGCCTGAACGATCGCGATCTGCTCGTTGCCGATCGTCTCGCCCTTCTCGGCCACAACGGTTTCAGTAGCCTTGAAGTTGATCGCCGCTCGGATCGATTTTCCCAGTTTCTCCGTGAGAGAACGTTCGAGGCTCTGTCCTTCTCGGATGACCGGATCGATCTGTTCGGCCACCTCCTCGTCGTACGACTCCTTGACCTTCCGCACTCGCTGTTCGAGATCCTCAATGTGCTTCTTTCGATTGGCCTTCGTTTGAGCGATCTGTTGGTTTAGCGCGTCCGACTCCTGCTTCTCCAAACGGACGATTTCGTCTTCGATCCGCTTGAGCGCTTTTCGGCGCGCCTCTTCGTCCACCTGAGTCACCACATACTGGGCGAAGTAGAGCACGCGGTCCAAATTGCGACGCGAAATGTCAAGCAGCAGGCCAAGGTAGGACGGGACACGACGCGTGTACCACACGTGCGCCACAGGCGCCGCCAGAGCGATGTGGCCCATCCGTTCGCGTCGGACGGACGATCGAGTGACCTCGACGCCGCACTTCTCACAGGTGATTCCCTTGAAGCGGATGTTCTTGTACTTCCCGCAATAGCACTGCCAATCTTTTGTCGGACCGAAGATCGCCTCACAGAAAAGGCCGTCCTTCTCCGGGCGCAGGCGCCGATAGTTGATCGTTTCGGGCTTAAGAACCTCTCCGTACGACCAACCGTAAATCGTTTCCGGTGACGCCAGACTTACCCGCAGTGCTCGAAACCCTTTGGCTTCCACTCGGTATCCTCCGTGCGCGGCGATCGACCGCGATTAACCTGTGTATCAACATGGAACAAACGTGCTAGTCGCGAAACAAAGCAAAACAAGCGCGTGAGGATTGCTCGCCTCAAGCGCTGCGTGGGCGCCGACCCTGCGACTGATTCGCATGTATCCTGTAGTATATGTCAGGACGCCTTGCTGTCAAGGGCAAGATCGACCGCCGCCGGGTGCATCGGGAGCTCCAGTGTGAATGTGCTCCCCATCCCGAGGCGGCTCTCCAACCTCACCCGCCCCCCGTGCTGCTCGACGATCGATTTGACGATGGCCAGCCCCAAACCGGCCCCTTTTTCCCTCAATGCCTCCGGACGACGCGCCCGGTAGAACTTCTCGAATAGCCGGGCCTGATCGGTCGGCGCAATCCCCAGTCCATTGTCCTCGATCACGATCCGCTGAACCCCCTCCTGCTGTCTGGCCCGCACCCGCACCAGCCCCTTCTGGGGCGTGTACTTGAGGGCGTTGTCTACCAGGTTGGCAATCGCCTGTCGGAGGAGTGTTGGATCGGCCTCAATCGCTTCCGAACTTTCGACCGCCTCAACCTCGAGAGTGATCTGCTTGTTGACCGCTTGCGGACGGTAGGAATCGGCCACGTCCCTAATGACTCCCTCGATTTGCACCGGCTCGAGACTGAGCCCGACCCCGGCCTCGATCCGTCCCAGGTCGAGCAGATTGTCCACCAGGGAAGCCATCTGGTCGACGCTGTCCAGGATCTTGCGGACGAAATCCTTCTGCTGGTCATTCATCGTCCCCATCATGGTCAGCATCGTCCCGTAGCCGCGCATCAGGGTCAAAGGTGCGCGCAGGTCGTGGCTGACCGTCGAGACGAACTCCGATTTCAGCGCGTCGAGCTTCTTGTAGTGGGTGATGTCTCCCAGGACACACACCCTCCCGGCTTCGGAATCCTGGTCGGCGCTCACGTCGCACGCCGAGGCAAACATCACCCTCCCAGCTGGGACCTTGACCTCGGCCGAACGTAGCTCGCCGCCAGGCTGGGTCAGGAGCTCAATCAATTCGGGGACGAGAACTACATCGTCGACGAGTCTGCCCCGGGCCCTCGCCGCGGAGACACGCAGGACGACTTCCGCCGCCGGGTTGGCGAGCGAGATCCGACCATCCCCATCGGTGACGATCACTGCATCCGGCGTGGCTTCGAGGACAGCCGACAAGCGCATGCGCTCTTGTTCCGCCCGCCGGTACAGCCGTGTGTTTGCGGCCGAGATCCCCAACTGCCCGGACACGATCGATAGCAGATTGAGCTCTTCCGCAGAGTACGAGCGAGGGGTGCGGTGACCGAGCCACAACGCCCCGACAAACTCGTCTTCGTTGTTCAGAGGAAGTGCCATCAAACTCTCAAGCGGGACTTGCAGGCCCTTCAGGTTGAGGACAGCCCGCGCCCGAGTGGGGTTCTCGAGGACGATCCTGCCCTTCTCCCGGCTGAGCTCGAGGATCTGTTGATCGAGGGCCGACCACCGGCCAGGATCCGAGCCCGATTGATACGCCTCGAGCGGGTCCTCGGTCTCACTGTCTGGCGACGCCAGAACCAGCCTGACCGAATCGGCCCGAGTCAGCCCTCGAATCCCGCCCAGAATTGACGGCATCACCGTCCCCAACTCGATGCTTGTCGCCATCTGCTGACTGACGTGCAGGAGCAGAGCCATTTCGTCCAATCTCGCCTTGAGGCTCTTCTGCATCCGGTCGAAGGAGGCTGCCAGTCGTCCAATTTCATCGTCTCCCCGGATCAGGACCGGTTGGGCGAGGTTGCCCCGGGTGATCGATTCGGCCAGGCGCGCCATCGATTGCAGAGGGCGCGTAAGCCGACGGCTGGAAGCATGAACCAGGACGATCACCACCAGCCCGACGAGGGCGATAACGACAAAAAGCCGGGTGGCGATCGGTAGAGCTAGGCGATCCACTTCGCGCAGCGGGACGGTGACGATCACTGCCCAGGGCGAACCTTTGACCGGATACAGGTAAGTCAGCCTCCGCGTCCCATCCGGCGCGGTGTCGGCGAATGGCACACCGATCTCAAACGAACTCACGTCCTGGAATTCCATCAAACTCGACGGGTCTGCGTGGATGATCGCCATCCCCCGATCATCCACAACGAATGCCTCACCGGTTGGAACATCACTCAGCCGGGCCACGACCGGCTGCAGCATAGGGTTCGACCCCATGTCAGACCAACCAGCGATCACGCCGACGACCGGGCTGTTCTCATCTTTCTGAACTGGGTCGAGGAAGACGAGCTGCGCACCCCGACTCCCTTGGACCGGAGTGACGACGATCTCTTGAGGCACGCCGCCAATGGCGACCGAGAGTCCCGGGCCAAGGTCGAGGGGTGTCCGCTCCGGGTCCTCCGCCGTCGAAGCTGTATAGGCCAACACCTGGCGTGAAGGGGTAAAGACGGTCAATCGGGTGAAGAAGGGAACCAGGCGTAACTGCGACTCAAGGTCCGCCGAATCGATCGTTCCGCTTTCCACTTCTTCGAGCACAGTCAGGCCGAGCTGGCGGATCAAGGAACGCCCGCTCTGGATGAAGAAAGGCATTCCATCCCCCGCCTGGCGCGCAGTCTGGATCATCTGGTCTTGTACAAGCTCCCTGGCGGAAGATCTTGCCAGCAGCCAGTCGCCAACAAGGAGCACGCTGCCCGCGACGATGCCGAGCAACGCGAAGACACTCACCATCCGGGCGGCCAGTGAGCGATTGTACGGTCCGACAACGAGGCGAGCCGGGGTATGCCAACGTTCCGGCCAAATCTCCCGGATCACCTCGCACGCCCCGCCCGCGATGGCTCCTTCGACTACCGAAGCCAGCATTGCCAGGCCGAGGTGTGACAGCGCGTAATCGAGGCCGTCGTACAAGGTGCCAGCACTGGAAGAGAAATACTCGACACCCCTTAGCGCGCCGAATAGCACCCCACTCAGGATGCCGGCTGCCAATGGGTGACGGGCAAGCTTGCCGGGCCATTCCGAATAGTCGAGACGGACGAGCCAAGCGAAGATCGCAGCCTCGAGTGCGAGACCGAAGGGCGTGAGCAACGAATGCGTCTGCCAGCCCGCCCGGACCAAACCCACGGCGAAACCGACGACCGCGGCCTGCCAGCCTCCGACGAACCCGGCAGCGAGCATCCAGGGCAGCCCGCTCAAGGCGGAGATGGTCGGCGTGGTCGGACCGATGGGGATGCCCGGAGCGGCGGATCCTGAGGGCCCGCCAAGATGAATGGTGACTAGTCCAACTGCGAATGGTGCACTCAGGAGTAATGCGACGAGAGATCCGGACTGCTGCCTCCCCCGCACACGGCGCCGGTTGAGGTCTTTACCCCGATCGCGCTGTGTCAGGAGCCAGGTTGCCAGCGCGACAAGCGGGATGGCCAGGTATCCGATGACTCGGACGGGGAGAGAGAAACCAAACGCCTCACCCAACCCCCAGAACTCGAAGTTCATTCTCGCTCCTGGCTCTGTTTTCTGCGCGGAGGATTATAGCATCCGCACCTTTATCGGCCAGCCGAGCCGATGAACCCCGGACGATCCAAGGCAGCCCCGGGTTCCCAGGCGTTCTCATTGCCAGTTGATTCTCGGCCGCCCTCCCTGGGACGCTGAGCCGCCAGAGGATGATCGCCCCTCAAGAAGGGGCTCGAAGTAGGTAAAAGGAACCCCCTTTGGCCTCCCCAGAAGCTCCGAGAGAGCGCCGGAAAGCCTTCCGCTTGCCCGGCTTGTTCCTTTATGTTAGACTGGCAAAATCAGTGCGTCCCCTCCAGTCGAGGCATCGGGTATGGCCGAAAAGATCCTGATCATCGATGATGACATCGATACGTTGAAGCTGGTCGGGCTCATGCTCGAACGCCAGGGCTATCAGATCGCCGTGGCCAGCAATGGAACAGTGGGCATTTCGAAGGCCGAGACTGAGCAGCCCGGGTTGATCCTGCTGGACGTCATGATGCCCGACCTCGACGGTTACGAGGTCACTCGCCGCCTCCGATCCGACCCCAGTGTTTCACATATCCCAATCATCATGTTCACCGCCAAGACCATGGTCGATGACAAGGTAGCCGGTTTCGAGGCCGGCGTGGACGATTACTTGACCAAGCCGACTCATCCGGCCGAGCTTACCGCCCACGTCAAAGCCGTCTTGGCTCGGTCGGCACAGGCTCGGGCGACGCCGAGCGACCGGGCCCGAGTGATCGGCTTCCTCGGCGCCAAGGGAGGTGTGGGAACTTCGACGCTGGCACTGAACGTCGGAGTCGAGCTTCAGCACCGGGGTCAAGATGTGATCATTGCTGAGTTCAATCCTGGTCGCGGCACGATCGGCATGGATCTAAACATCCCCCACCCCGACGGTCTTTCGCATTTGCTCACGCGCGCGCTCAAGGATATCCATCTGCGATCGGTAGAGTCCGAACTCGTCACACACCGGACAGGCGTCCGGCTCTTGCTTTCGTCATATCTCGCCAAAGAGAGCGAGCTCGAACAAGCAATCTCCCAGATGGAAGCCGTCGTAGGCAATCTGTCGTCGATGGCGACTACGCTCGTGCTCGATGTGGGCGCGGGGTTGCGACCGTATGTCCTGCCGCTTCTCAAGCTGTGTGATCACGTGGTGATGGCTATGGAGCCGGTCTACCCATCGAACATCGTCGGTCGGGCCCTGATCGAGGAGTTGGAATCGAGCGGGATTGGCCGACACAAGATCAGCCTGGCTCTCGTTACCCGTGAGCGGACGAGCCTTCAGATCCCCTGGCGCCAGGTCGAAGCCGATCTGGGCGTCGAACTTGGTGGGATTATCTCGCCTGCCCCTGAGCAGGCCCACCAGGCATCGCAGAGCAGCTCCCCGCTGGTCGTTCTTTACCCCGAGACACTGGTGAGTGATCAGATTCGCAAGCTGACCGACCACCTCGCCTCCCAGCTTCAGCTTGTCGAGACCTAGCGGCGCGTGCTTTCATGTTGCGATCCGCGAGCGAAATCGAGACTGCAACCGACCTGATCCTTCAGGCACAGCGTACTGTTGCATTGACCGGCGCCGGGATTTCGACTCCTTCGGGGATACCCGATTTCCGTTCGCCGGGGAGTGGACTGTGGGAGCGATTCGACCCGATGGAGGTAGCCTCGCTTTCGGCATTCCGTTCCAAGCCGGAGAGTTTCTATGGCTGGATCCGTCCCCTACTCAAGACGATCTGCGAGGCGGAACCGAACGCGGCGCATACCGCTCTGGCTGTACTCGAGAAAGCCGGCCGCCTTGCTGGCGTGGTCACGCAGAATATCGACGGCCTGCATCAACGCGCCGGCTCGCAGCGAGTGATCGAATTTCACGGCAACCTCCGCCGGGCGACCTGTGTCTCGTGCTACCGCAATTTCGCGACCGAGCCTTTGATCGCGGCTCTCCTGGAGACCGGTGAGATTCCGCGCTGTTCCGAATGCGGCGGTATTCTGAAGCCGGACGTTATCTTATTCGAGGAGCAGCTCCCGGCAGCCGCGGTCCGGGAGGCCGAGAAACTCATGACAAGGATAGACCTGGTGCTCGTCGCCGGTTCATCCCTGGACGTCACACCGGCCTGTCTGCTTCCGGTGAAGGCACTCAACGACGGCGCCAGGCTAATAATCTTCAATCACGAAGCCACGTATCTCGACGAACGGGCTGACGTGATCCTTCGCCAGGATGTCGCCGAAATCCTGCCACTTGTCGCTTCCGAGGTGTTCGGTGTCTAGACAGACTGATGCATCGGATCACGAGATCTCCGCAATTCGCAAGTACCCGCTCCTCCTGCACCGTTACGTTCGCTTGCTCGAAGTATCGACCGACCTGGCGTCAACGTTGAAGCTCGAGACGCTGCTCCAACACATTGTTGAAGCGGCGATGGAACTCACCGACAGCGAGGCCGCCTCCCTTCTTCTGTATGACCCACAGGCGCACCAGCTCTATTTCGAGGCCGCCACGAACGATCTGGTGGATCAGCTCGGCAGGACGGCCGTCCCGGCCGAAGACAGCATCGCCGGGTGGGTTTTTACCAATCGTGAGCCGCTCGTTGTTCAAGACGCGCTGAGCGATTCTCGGTTCTTCCGCGAGGTGGACGTCTTGACGCGCTTCAGTACCAGCTCCGTGATGGGCGTTCCTCTGCGAACCAAGGACAAAACGCTGGGTGTGATTGAAGCGGTCAACAAGCTCAACGGGACCTTCGATCAGGAAGACGTCAGGCTGCTGCAGGCGCTGGCTGCCCAAGCTGCAGTCGCCATTGAGAACACGCGACTGTTCCAGCAGAGTGACTTGATCGCTGAGATGGTCCACGAGCTTCGCACGCCGCTCTCGGCCCTGACCGCCGCGTCGCATTTGCTGCAAAGGCCTGATTTGCCTACCGATCAGCGCGACAGGCTCAGCGCCACCGTTCAGACCGAAGTCCAACGCTTGAATGACATGACGACTGACTTTCTCGAATTAGCCCGCCTCGAGTCTGGACGGATCCGCTTCGTCCGGGAGCCGGTCCACCTCGGAGGGCTGGTGGGGGAGTGCCTCGAGATTGTCCGAGCCCAGGCCGAAGCCGACCACATCACGATCGAAACGGAGATCGATACCTCCCTGCCCCCCGTCCACGGCGACAGAAACCGTCTCAAGCAGGTCGTTCTCAACCTCCTGTCAAACGCCATCAAGTACAACCGGCACGATGGCAGCATCGCCGTTCGTCTGCGCCGGGACGGAGGAGAGTTCCAATTGGCGATCAGCGACACAGGACCCGGCATTCCGCCGGAAAGCCTGCCCCACCTGTTCGAGCGGTTCTACCGTGTCCCCGATCAGGAAGGCCACGTGAGTGGTACAGGGCTTGGTCTGGCGATCGTCAAGCGGATCTTGGAAAGCCAGCAGGGTCAGGTCATCGTCGAGAGCGAGGTCGGCAAAGGAACGACATTCACAGTCCGCCTCCCGGCGAGTGTCATCCCGGCGATGGAGACGCGACCTGCCTCCTGATCAGCCTCTCCGGCCAAACTGGCGTTCCAGGGCCTCGACTGAGAGGTGGATCATCGTCGGCCGGCCGTGAGGACATGTGCGCGGCGACCGGCAGGCCTCCAGATCTCTCAATAGACGTTCTTGTTCGGGCAGGCTGAGGACCTGCCCGGCCTTGACGGAAGCTCTCTTGCACACGCGCGCCGCAAGGCGCGCTTCGCTCTCTTTCAGCAGCGGCGTCTCGTCCTCTTCGAATTCGGCGACGACGGCTTCCAGAGCTTGCGCCGGCGACAACCCGCTCAGCAGGCTGGGGATGCTGCGCACCCGATAACTCCTCCCCCCGAAGCTCTCGACGTCAAAACCCAACCGGCGCAGCGTTTCCAGTTGATCATCCAGTAATCCGGAATCCTTCGCAGTCATCTCGACCGTCGCCGGTTCGAGCAAGATCTGCGATTCGAGCATGCCGCTGGCGTGTGACTCCATGAGTTGCTCGAACAGGATTCTTTCATGCGCCGCGTGTTGGTCTACCAGGTAGACGCCGTCCGGACCTTCGGCTACGAGGTAGCTCGCTCCGACCTGGCCTACCGCACGCAACAGCGGCACCATGGCCGAGGGAAGGCCGGTTTGCATGGCCTGCCCTTCAGGGCGCGGGCCTTCGCCCTCTCGCCAGCCCAGGCTTTGCCAGTCCGGTTGGACAACTCCGACGCGTTCTACGGTCGAAGGCCCGCCCCAGCCCGCCCCAATGTCGAGCGCCGGAGGGGTCGCTTGTCCCAGTAGAGTCGACCGGACGATGCGTTGAAGGACGGAAAAGACTACGTCCGGCTCTCGGAACCGCACTTCGGCCTTGGCCGGATGCACATTGACGTCGACCATCTCAGGCGGAAGGGTCAAGAGAAGGACAACAACCGGATGGCGACCGACCATCAACAGGCCGCTGTAGGCCTGGCTGACGGCCGCCGTCAGACGCGCATCCTGGACCCAGCGGCCGTTGACAAAGAAGGTCAGCTCACGTCTGTTGGCGCGACTGAGCGATGGCTCTCCGATATAGCCTGTCACCTGGATAGGCGTCTCCCCCATGGGGGAAAGCGGGATCATCTTGCGAGCGTTCTCCACACCGAAGACGGCTGCAAGGACCTCTCGGCGATCCCCACCTCCGGATGCGTGAAAAGTCGGTCGGCCCCCCTGGACCAGGCTGAAACGCACGCCCGGGTAGGCGAGCGCATAGCGCGAGACCAGATCGCTGATCCGCCGCTTCTCGGTTTCTTCGGACTTAAGGAAGCTCCGACGGGCAGGGACGTTGAAGAAGAGGTCGCGCACTCGCACCACGGTTCCCTGAGGCGCACCGGTCGGCAAGGGTGTCCTCGCCTCACCCCCGTCCACGACGAGCTTGGTGCCGGCAACTTCGCCCGCCGCCCGTGAGACGAGTTCCATCCGGGTCACGGCCCCGATTGACGCAAGGGCCTCTCCCCGAAATCCCAGGCTCTTGATGGCCATGATGTCGTCGACCGACTCAAGTTTCGAGGTCGCATAGCGCGCGACTGCCAGCGGAACCTCCGCCGAAGGAATACCCATGCCGTCGTCAGCCACCTCGATCAAGCGGCGGCCGCCCTGCTCGATCTGGATGTCGATTTGGTGCGCTCCTGCATCCAGCGAGTTCTCAATTAGCTCCTTGACGACCGATGCCGGGCGCTCGACGACCTCACCCGCAGCGATTGCAGCCGCCACGTTCTCCGGAAGAACTCGAATGGGCACTTAAGCCTCCCGATTCATGAGCACGCCCAAGTCCCGATCAAGTAGCCGTCCAAAACCGAACGCACGAGCTCGGGGCCACTCTGACGACCGATCGTGTGCTGAATCTCGCCAACGTCTGGGCACACTCATCGTCGAGTATAGCTCAGGTGGAGTGTACCGTCGCTGACCGAACGGTTTAACCGCGTTCGTTCTCGGCCCAACTCGCGGTTCCCGGCCACATCCGCATCGTCGGATCCCCGGCGCCGGCCGGCCGATTGACAGTCATGCCTCCAGGACCTTATACTGCCCGCCATGAACTGGCAGACCGGATTCATCCTCGGCGGCTTGTTGTTTATTGTCGCGCTCACCGTTCTCCGCAGCGAGCCACGCACGCGTCGCTGGATCATTCTCATCCTCCCGCTTCCGACAGCGGTTCTGCTGTACCGCTGGGTCAGGTATGAAAGGGCATGGCTCGAGTTGGGAGTTGGCGCCGGCATGGCGGCTATCGCCGTTTTCTCCTGGTGGCGGCTCATTGGACGTCGACTGCCTCCGCCGACAGGCAGCCAGACTAGGGTGTGGACCAAGGACGATCCGTTCTGATGGGCCCATATCGCGTCTTGTTCCTGGACCTGGACGACACAATGTACCCGAGCACGAGTGGGCTTTGGGAGGCGGTCGGCGAACGCATCAACCTCTACCTGCTCGAGCGACTAGGACTTGATCCGGCGACGGTCGTTGAAGTCCGCGACCGCTACCTGGAGAAGTACGGGACGACGCTAAACGGCTTGATCGCTGAACATCAGATCGATCCGTACGACTACCTCGTCTTCGTCCACGATGTCCCCCTTGAGCAGATGCTCCAGCCGGATCCGGCGCTGGCGGAAATGCTCGGAAGGCTGGGTCAGAAGCGTGTGATTTTCACCAACTCCTATCTGCCCCACGTCGAGCGCGTGCTCAGGCGGCTGGGTGTTGAGGCAGGCATCGACCAGGTGATCGACATCGTCACATTGGACTTCGTGAATAAACCGAAGGAGCAGGCCTACCAGCGCGCTCTTGAACTGAGCGGTGAAATGGAGCCAGCCGCCTGCGTGATCGTAGACGATCGCTCGGTGAACCTCGGGCCTGCAGTAGCGATGGGGATGCGGCCGGTCTTGGTTGATGAGCGCGGACGGGCTTCGGATGGGCTGCCCAAAATCAGCCGCATCACACAACTAGTCGAACTCTTGCCGGAGCTCTTAGCGTGAATCTGAGAACAACACCCGGCCATCCAGAGCGCCGCGGTGCGCCGATATGAACACCGAACGGGCCGCGATCGTCGTCGGCGCAGCGGTCCTCCTGGTGATTGTCCTTAACCTTGGTCTTGTCGTCGGGCTGCTGCGCTCGAAGCCAGCCGACGGAGTCCGGAAGTGGCTGGGAGCAGCCCGTCGCCTGGGTGACCCCTGGGCTGAGGAAGATGAGGCCCTGCGAGAGTTGCGAAACAGGGTGACCGCGTTCGAGGCCGATCGGGAAGACGAGGTCCCCGAAAATGAGGGTTGACAAGCGGGTCACGTTGATGGACGCCGTGGCGATGATCCCGAAACGTGGCGCCAGCCTGGCGCTTGGGGGCGTGACGCTCTACCGTCGACCGATGGCCTTCTCCCTGGCTCTCTTGGGCGAATTCGTCCGCCGCGGGGAGCCCCGCGACCTGACCCTGCTGTGCTTCACCGCCGGCCTGGAGAGCGATATCCTCGTCGGTGGGGGCATGGTCTCAAAAGTGCGCTCGTGCTACTTCGGTCTGGAGGCATTTGGCCTGGCGCCATATTTCACTCAGGCTGCCGGAGAAGGGAAAATCGAAGTCGTCGAGGAAACCGAGGCCAGCCTGGCCTTTGGGATAAGAGCTGCACTGGCAGGCGTCGGTTTCATGCCATCCCTCGCGTGGGTGGGGACCGACCTGCCTCGCCTGCGACCGGACGTCAAGACGATCGTAGACCCGTACAGCGGCGAGACACTGACCGCCTTCCCTGCGA
>Ga0326597_10005282_pt1 | contig 17966 bp, 15 predicted proteins | sample RVTome_12_FD_203789 | JGI IMG/M metagenome (GOLD analysis project Ga0326597, IMG submission 203789) | Soil microbial communities from uranium-contaminated site in the Upper Colorado River Basin, Wyoming, United States - RVT100D185 | ecosystem: Environmental > Terrestrial > Soil > Contaminated >... | reverse complement strand
CGGCAAGCGATTCGTCTTTCTAGACGCGAGTATTTTAAAAAAAAGCAGGAAGCCGTCATTGTGCCAGCTGCTGAAAAAAAGAAAGTGGGATAAACCGCTTTTCGCTCAACGCCGAGCCGGGAATGAATCTTATGGTCCAAAATCGAAGTTTAGCTGGTAGCGGGAGCTGGGCGAAAGAGTATAGGACTTTCTAGGTGGGTGTGGCTCTTGGAGTCAGTGGCGCGTTTATTCAGGCGCACATTGCCTGACATGCCTCCCTCGTCACGTGCATCATCCGAAGTCGACTTGGATGCTGCCATATTCTCACCAGAACCCCTGGCTCCGTGGGTAGACGAGACCGAAGGATCATGGGATCTCGGTCTACACAGGAGGAGCTACCTGTCAGAAGAAAAATTATTAGGATTGGAGGAAGCAGGGGCGGGCGGCATTACGCACGGATACTGACGAGTGGTTTATTTCACCTGAGGAGAAACTAAAAGACGGGATCAAATACTGCGCCACGTACAATTGGTAATTTACCGTGACCGAAAAAAAATCCGGCTCCGCGTGAAAGAGTTGCTTGGGCGCTGAGGCAGGCTATTGCATACTCTTATGCGGATTCTTCTACTGCGCCCGGATAGTGATGATCCCTCGCCGACAGATCAGTCCCTCGGTGCCCGGTTATCGGGGCAGACGCGGGCCGATCATCAAGACATTATCGTTACGGAAGAAGTGTTCCAGCGCGATGACGACGCCGATCTGGAAAGAAAACTCGTGCGATGGCAAGGTAAGGTCTTGGCTGTGATCGGCGCGACTAATGTGCCGCAGTCAACTCACCTTGGTGAATTGGCCGCGAAGATGAATCTTCTGTGCTTTGTCGCCAACAATAACCCTGTCGTTTGGCAGGGTCGCCGGCAGGTATTTCACATCGGCTTGCCGACCAGGCAGACGACTGCCGCCGTGGCGGGACTCATCGCGAATACGAATCGCCGACATATTCTTCTGCTCCACGACCAGACCGAGTTTCAAAGCCGTGTCGCGGCTAGCATGGAGGGCGCGTTAAAAAGCCTCGGTGTGGACGTGAGATCCCAGCCGGTCGTGTTCGATCCTAGCGTCCAATTCCCAAGTGGCTGGAAGCCTGATTTAATCTACATGATCTTTTCCAGCGAGCCAAAGGCTTTACGGGTTGTGCGGACAATCACAAAAACGGTACTGAATATTCCTCTCCTCTTTGGCCGCTCGCTCTTGAGAGAGAGCTTCTTAGCTGCGCTCGGCGCTCCTTCGAGTGAGTGCTGGTTCGTCGATATGTTTCATCGAAACGGTCATCAGACCTCGGCGCAAGGGGAGTTTCTCCGCGTGGCGGCCGCCAACGGGGTGAAGATACCGACGACGAATCATGCCTTTGGCTGGGATGGCATGGGACACTGCGCCCTGGCGCTAAACGCCGCCGGGGGCGATCCTTCACGCGCGATCGATTATCTGGAAGCTGGGGCGACGCTGGACGGCGCCAGTGGCGCTTGTTGTTTCAGTCGCGACAATCACAACGGGCGATTCGAGCCGGGGCCACATACGATTACGCGGTGGCACAATCATCAGCTCAAAGATCTGTGATCGACGCGATCAAAAATCAATCGGCGGAGAGGAATATTGGGTCACGCTGACTGGTGAGTTTTGTGTCGGCATGCTAGCAGTGGTCTTCGAGGGGATAGTTCGGCGCACAGCCAGCAGTTCAAAGGTCAAGAAAAAACCACCGGGAATGGGGGGAAGGAATGTACACGCTGCGGCAGCTGAGCTATGCTTACCCCGGCGAACTGAGCTTGGGAAATGATGCGCTAACGCCGAAAAACACCCGGCGCGGTTCGAGCCGCGCGATGGCCCAACCGTCTTAAGTGCTGGAGCAAATGAAAAATCTGTCGGCGAAGTCATTTGATGAAAGGAATTGTTAATATGCAACAACTAATTTTAGCTTTGTTGTTTTTGTTTTTGTGGAATTCGAGCGCTCACGGGCAGGCTGAGTTTTACAAAGGCAAGACCATAAGAGTGATTATAGGATACTCCGCGGGAGGCACGAACGATCTGTGGGCCCGGGCGGTGTCGCGCTTCTGGACCAAGTATATTCCGGGGAACCCCGATGTCATCGTGCAAAATATGCCAGGCGCCGCCACGATGGTCGCGGCCAATTATATTTATAGCGTTGGAAAATCGGATGGGCTTACACTCGGTTTAATTTCCCCCGCGCTGTTTTTCAACCAGCTTGGCGGTCAAAAAGAAGTCAAATTCGATTGGGCAAAGTTTGCCTGGATCGGCTCGCCGGAGGAGACGAGCGAAATGCTATCGATCCGTTCCGACAGCCCGTTTAAAAGTTTGGACGATATTCGCAAGGCAGCCGTACCGCCCAAATGCGGGACCACCGGAACCGGAACTCCCGGCCATTACTTTCCAAGGCTCCTGGAGGAGGTTCTAGGACTGAAGTTTAACCTCGTTACCGGTTATCCCGGAGCTTCCGATATCGACCTCGCCATCGAGAAGGGCGAGGTCCTTTGCCGTGCGGGTACCACCAGCGCCTTTTTCGGCCGAGAACCGGGCCGCACTTGGGCTAAGACCGGATTTGTCAGAATACTTGTCATCGGCGGATCAAAGCGAGACCTAAGAGCAGCCGACGTGCCAACGATTTGGGAGCTAATGGAAAAACACAAAACCCCGGAATTTGGCAAACGCATGGCGACCGTTCTGCTCTCGCCCGGTTCATTTGGCCGGCCCATCGTAGGCGGCCCGGGGATTCCCGCAGATAGGGTTAAAATGCTCCGAGAGGGTTTTTTGAAAGCGATGAAAGATCCGGAGCTTTTGGCGGAAGCGGAAAAGCGCGGCTGGGAGCCGGATCCGGTTAGCGGCGATACCCTTGAAAGCTTGGCGCGCGAGGTGGTGACCCAGCCGCCCGAGGTGCTCAGTCGCATGAATGTCATTTTAGGAAAGTAGACTTTAGCTACCCTATTATGGGGTTTCCAAGGGGGCGAGCATCCACTTTGCGATAATTAGATAGCGGCGGGGTTAAATCCCCGCCCGTGAAGTGGCTTCGTTTGATTTTAGTTGATCGGTCGTTTCGCGCAGTGCTATTAATGTTAAATTATCGTCTGATTCATATTCGAAAGGAGCGTGTCATGAAAAGGAACAGTTGCTTGCTCATGTTGTTGATAAGCTTGGCAGTAATTTTTTTCGGCAACGTCCGTCAGGTGCGGGCACAAGGCGAACCCTTCTACAAGGGAAAAACGATTACCATCATGATCGGTTCGACGGCTGGCGGATTCTACGACCGCTGGGGCCGTCTGTTTGCCCGGTTCATGGGAACGCACATTCCAGGGAATCCGGAGATGATCGTGCAAAACATGCCCGGCGCCGGATCCGTGATCGCCGCCAATCACGTCTATAACGTAGCCAAGCCCGATGGTCTCACCCTGGTGATGCCGCTGAACAGCGTCTATGTCGATCAACTCGTTGGGCGGCAACAAGTGCAATTCGATCTGCGCAAGTATCACTGGATAGGCTCCCCCTCCATCGAGCCATCGATCATGTATATGCGCAACGACGCCCCCTACAAGTCCATCGAAGATATCATGAAGGCCAAAGTAGCGCCCAAATGCGGCGGCACCGGAACTTCGAGCACGGACTTCATTCTCTCGAGTATTCTGGAGGAATTGCTCGGGGCGAAAATAAACTCGGTCTTGGGTTATCCCGGCGGCAGCGAGATCGATCTGGCAGTGGCAAAGAACGAGGTCGTGTGCCGCTCCCACAGCATATCTGCACACTTTGGCCGCGAGCCCTTCGACAGCTGGCACAAAAAGGACTTCGACCGTCATATCATTCAGACCGGGCGCAAGAGAGACGCGCACGCGTCCGATACGCCGACATTGATGGAGGTGTTTGAGCGCCATAAAGTTCCTGAGGACGGTCGCCGGGTAGCAAGGATCTTGTTGGCAGCGGGGGAATTGGGCCGTCCCATGATGGTCACGCCGGGAACGCCTCCCGATCGAGTCAGGATTTTGCGAGAAGCATATACGCAAGTTTTAAATGATCCGACAGTTCGGGATCAAGCGAAAAAAGGCCGGATGGATATTGAGCCGACTCCCGGAGAGGAACTCGAATCACTGGTAAGAGACATCTTCGATGCTCCACCGGAGCTCATCAAACGAGCGAAAAAAATACTCGCCAACTAGCGCGAAAGTGCCAGTCTCGTAGTGCAGGTGAGATCAAGCGGCGGGGCCAATCTCGGACCCCGCCGCTTTCTCGTTGGTCACGGTATTGTCCCTGCGAAAATTTGTCAGTCGTGTTTGGATATCTACAAGCAATCTTTCGATCCCGTATCCCTGCGGCAGAAAAAATAGGTAAGTCCGCTGCTAGCTCATGGGGCCAAATTTCACGGCCAAGCGTCAGACTTTTATGTCCCGACTTTCTTTTCGGATTAATGAGAGACTGGGCGGGCAAGCAGGGGCCAGGGGAGACCCCTGGGTCAGGCCGGTGCACCCTAAGCGAGGACATCCCTTAACGGGACGGAAGGGAAATCATGACGTTGCCAATCACAGCCATTGCTAAACTTCTGATTCAACTAGCCACGATCACCCCTGCGGTTAATGATTCTATCGACAAAACTCGGAAATTAATCGATACCATTCGAAAACCTGGAGCAGGGACTCAGAGTCAGCTAGACGATCTCAAGAAGGCCATCGAATTACAGGTTTCAATTAATCGGGAGATGAACGATAAGCTCACCCTCATCGAAACGGTTCTTCAAACCGTGCAAAAGTCCCTGAAGATATTGGCAGTGACGGGGATGGCCGTAGGTCTCATGGCAGTCGCCGCCTTGGCCGTTGCGCTGCTGAAATGAGGAATATTCTGAACGGGAGTCGCTGGGCGGGACCTGGGGTCAGTCGCGGTCTGACTTTTCAAGCCTGACTATTTAAATACGTGCCAACCTAAACATCGGCGATTAAGCAAAAGAAAAAGAAGTGAGGACCGGGCTGTTGGGGAGTCCGGTCCGATCAACTGTACTTACGTTAGCTTCTCGCCCGCGTGCAGATATCCAGCGCCATCAGCGCGTAGAGCTTCGCCGCATCGACCATCACGTCGATGTCTATTTCCTCGTTGCGCGGGCCGATGCGGCGGCCGCGCGGGCCGATTTTGATCGCGGGAATTCCCAACTCGTTGTAGACGTTGGTGTCGGTCCAGATGCTCGCCCGCTCGGGGGCCTCGTGTTTAATGTCTGCCTTGAACAAATATTGAAAGGCTTCTGCGGACGATCGCACCAAGGGTTCGATGTTTTTGCCTTCGTGGCCGAGCAGCGACTTGTAGATGTCCAGTTGATAGTCGAGGCCGGTGGCGTTCAAGGTTCTTTCCAGCTCGTATTGGATTTGCACCGGGCGCACTTGCGGCGGCATGCGGATGTCGACGTAGATGGTGCAGACGCCGGGAAAGTAGTTGGGCCGGTAGGGCGCGCCCCCTTCGATGCCGCCGATATTGACCTTGGGATAGAGCGGGCCGGTGGGGGATTGATAAACATAGTTGGCCTCGAACTCGCTGCCCCATTTTTCGATGGCGTCGATGATTTTCGTCATCTTCACGATCGCGTTCATACTCGTCATCGGGTGAGTTTCGCGATTGGTTCCCCAAGCGGCTTCGGCTTTGCCGGTGGTCTGAATTTTTACTTGAACCACGCCGTTCTGGGTCCAGACGATGTTCATGTCGGAACCGTCGCAGCAGACCGCGTAGTCAGAGTGCATTCCGTGGGTGAGCAAATGGCGTGTGCCGGCGCCTTCGCCGCGATACTCCTTGGTCTGCCACGGGCCGATGGGCGTGCGCGAGATCTCTCCGACCACGGCGGCGAGTATCACATCGCCTTTTAGTTTCACGCCGCTTTTTTTAAGCGCTTTGCCGGTCATCATGAAGGCTGCCACGCCGCCTTTCATGTTTGAGATGCCGAGGCCTTGAACTTTCTGGCCGACGATTTTGCCGGCGAGCTCGGACTCGGGCTCCATGTTCGCGACCATGCGGCGGTCTTCCTCGGTGCCGGTAAAGCTCGTATCGGTATGGCCGTTGAAGCCGAGGCTTAACCCCGTGCCGTTGCCTTTGACGATTCCCACGGCGTTGGGCCGGTCGAACTCGACATCTTGCCGCACTGCCTTGAGACCGTTCGCCGCGAACCAATTCAAGATAAACTCACCGATCGCTTTTTCCTGTCCGGTCGGACTCGGAATCCTGGTTAGATCGGTGCCCAACTGAGCGAGCTCGTCGCGGTCGATGTGCGCCAAGAGTTTTGTTGCTACCTCTTTATCGATTGGCACAAGAGTTCCTCCAACATGGATTTCAATTAACTAACCGCGGGCGGTGTGGATGTCAATCCGAACGATGGCTGTGCGCTCATCTTGAAAATAGCACGTACGCCATTTACTGTTTAGCCTCTACTTCGAGTTCCCCATCGCTCATGCCACTTCCCGAAAAAATACGGATCGCATTAAGGAGATCTATGGACACATCGACAGTCGTGATGATGGCGGCCGCGGCGCTAGCGTTGCTCGCGGTTTACTTGAAATCACCGGAGGCCGCGCACCGCGGTCTTAGTGCGGCGGGTTTTTTATTTGTGGAAATTATTCCACGCATGGTCGCAGCCTTCGTCTTGGCCGGATTGTTTCAAGCGCTGGTGCCCCAGGAATTGATCGTGCGCTGGATGGGCCAGGGCTCGGGTTGGCGCGGCTTGTTGATCGGCATGTCCCTCGGCGGCATCACGCCGGGCGGACCGATGACCCATTTTCCGGTGATTGCGTCGCTCTTCAAGATGGGGGTCGGCATCGGGCCGCTGACCGCTTATCTTACCGCCTGGTCGCTTTTTGGTCTGCAGCGGGTGATAATGTGGGAGATTCCTTTTTTGGGGCCGAAGCTGGTGGCGATTCGCATTGCCGTCAGCTTTCTTTTTCCGTTTTTGGTCGGATGGCTCTGTGAGCTGATTTGGCGAAAACTTCCCGTTTAACAGAATATGGAGCGTCGCGGGTTTCTTAAAGCCATCGGTGGTGCCGGGTTGGTGTTTCCTGGCTGGTTGACCGGCTCGGGATGTCGGATGGTGAACGTTTCAAGCGATACCATCACCGGATTGTCGTTGGGTTACGTCTCCGGCGACGTGACGCACAGAAGCGCGCTGATTTGGCTGCGCGCCGACGCCGGCAGCCGAGTCTCTATCCAATTCGCCGAGGAGCCTGGTTTGAGTCAAGCGAGCTCGACCATCGCGATTCCGGTGGATCCCGCCGCTGACAATACGGTGATCCTTGCGCTCGACCATTTGCGGCCGGCGACTCGATATTACTACCGCGCATTCGTTGCGGGCAAAAAGCCTGGTCCCATTGCTAGTTTCCTGACCGCGCCGGCCCCTCAGGATGACGCCAAGGTAAGCTTTTGTTTCAGCGGCGACACCAGGGAAAGTTACCAACCATTTACGGTCATGGGCGCGGTGCAGGCCCAGCAGCCGGATTTTTTCTTGAACTTGGGCGACACTATTTACGCCGATCGCGGTATCAGCGCGCGCAGCCTGGAGGCGTTCTGGCAAAAGTACCGGGCCAACCGGAGCGATCCGTTCAGCCAAAACTGTTTTAGTACGACCAGCGTGTACGTCCTGTGGGACGATCATGAAGTGGCGGATAATTATCTGCCGGACCATCCCTTGGCGCCCATTGGACGTAAGGCTTTTCTCGATTACTGGCCGATACGGCGAAGCGCGGCCGACGCGGAACGGATTTACCGTTCGGTCCGCTGGGGTCTGGCGGTGGAACTGTTCCTGCTCGATAGCCGCCAGTATCGCGATCCGAAAAACGGCACCTTGCTTGGTCCGCGTCAGCGGCAGTGGCTACTCGACGGTCTGGCCAAGTCGATCGCCACATTTAAATTCATCGCAACTCCTGTTCCTATGGTCGGCGGCGGCAGCGACCGCTGGGATGGCTATCCCAAAGAAAGAAACGAGATTCTGCGCTTTATCAACCAGAAAAAAATCTCCGGCGTGGTTTTTCTCAGTGCCGATATGCATTATGCGGCGATCACGAAGATTCCCAAGAGTGGCGGCTTGATCGATATCAGCGCGGGACCGCTTGGCGCACCGTTAAATCGCGTGACCAACGGCATGAACGGGCGTTATGAATTTTTCCTGGCAGAAAATTTTAATTTCGCAAAGATCACCGTTGACCCCAAAGCCGATCCCAACTTAGCGCTGCTCGAATTTATCGACCAGGACAATCAGGTATTTCACAGAAGGAAGATTCGCGCCTGACCGAACGGGGATTGAAACCAAATTACGGCGCCAGCGCAGACTTTCTCGGCCGTGCTGGCGTGACGGAGTAAGCTGGAGTTAAAGGCGCCGCTGGGATTGCAATCAGGCGGGCTTGCTTCGCCGCTGCAATGCTTCCGGATTAAGTTCTCGGGTCAGCTTGCCATCCATGTAGTCGAGGATATTCGTCACCGCGTTTTCAGCGAAGCTAGCGAAGCCTGAATCCGTCGGCCAGCCCAAGTGCGGCGAGAGCACCACGTTGTCGAGCTCGGTGAGCGGATGATATTTCGGCAGCGGCTCTTCGACAAACACGTCAAGGGCGGCGCCGGCGATGGCCTTTTCTCGGAGGATCTGCACCAACGCCGTTTCATCGACGATGGTGCCGCGTGCGGTATTCACCAGATATGCCGACGGCTTCATCAAGCGCAGGCGCGCCTCGTTGAGCAGGTTTCTGCTTTGGTCCGACAGCGCAAGATGGACGCTCACGACGTCGGCGCTGCGTAACACATCGTTCAGCGCCATGTAGACCGCCTCGGATCTGGCTGCGCGCTCTTGGGTCAGCGTCGGTCCCCAAGCGATGACTTTCATGCCGAAGGCGCGGGCGATGGCGGCGACTTCGGTGCCGATCTTTCCGAGTCCCAAAATGCCGATCGTCTTGCCTTTGAGAACGTAACCCAAGACCAGCGGCCATTTGCCGTTGCGCATGGCTCGGTCACTCAGCGAAATGCGCCGCATGATATCGAGCATGAGGCCGAACGTCAGCTCTGTGGTGCTGTTACCACCCGGCGCCAGGCTGACGACGATACCACGCGCGGTCGCCGCCTCCAGGTCGATGTGGTAGGCGTGATTGCCGGTCTGAGAGATGAACTCGAGATCGCTGAGTTTGCCGAGCAGCGCAGCGCTAAATTTTGTCCGCTCACGGATCGGAATGATCGCTTGGGAGCCGCTGAGCGCCCGCACCAGATCCGCTTCATCGGCAAATTTTTCCGTGAATATTTGGACGTCCGCCTTTTTCTTAAGCCGGGCGATCGCCTCGGTGGGCGCGATGGCGCGCTGATAATCGTCGAGGACAGTGACTTTCATCGGGTCTACCCTGATCGTTGCTCGTGCTCGGGACGAACACGGTTGTTTCCCCCTACAGGACCGCGATGCCGGCGATCTCGATCAAGTAATCAGGATTGGCCAGGCCGCTAACGATCACCAACGTGCTCGTCGGCGGCGTCTTTTTGTATTGGGTACTGCGCACTCGGTTATAGCCTTCACGGAATTCTCTGCCGGTAATGTAGGTGGTGGTCATGACGAGATTATCGAGGGTGCCGCCGGCCGCTTTCAAAACGGCGCGCAAGTTTTCGAAGACTTGTCGGGTCTGGGCTTCGATATCGCCTTTGCCGACGACATGACCGTCTTTGTCGGAAGCAGTTTGGCCGGCGACAAAAAGCAGCTTGCCGCCGCTATTCAAAATGCCTTGAGAATAGCGCGGGCGCGGGTCGTTCAAGGTTTTCGGTTGAATCACTTTGCGTGGCATGGCGGAACTCCTTTCAAATTCTAATTGGAGTATCGGAGTGATGGGTCCGGACAAACCCGACACTTCATTACTCCGATCGCTCGCAAATGCACCGGGTTACTTCATCCCAAGCTGTTTCCTGGCTTCATCGACAAACGAAGTGTCGATATAGTCCGTATAGGACGGCACCTTCTTCCCCTTGTACATGCCATCGGCAATTCTGAGGTCCATGGTTTTTTTCATTCCAGCATCGCTGACCGCGCCCTCAGGAGAGAAAGGTTTGAAATCTTCGATTACGTACTTGTAGTCGCTTGCCGCGATGTCCGGCTTGCTCTTGAGCACTTTCATGTGCAGGGCGATCGCTTTTTCCTTGTTTTTCGGATCATTGAGCCATTGTGTGGCTTCGATGATGCTCTTCAGATACGCCACGGTTTCTTTGCGATGGGACTTGAGATAGTCGATGTGTCCGAACGTCGTCACAAACTGAATCGGGCCAAGGTAATCATGCCAGACCGCGAGGTCCGTGAAGCCTTCCTGTTTTGCGCGAATGTTGAAGGGAGGTCCCATAAAGGTCGCCTGAACTGATCCGCCTTTCAATGCGGCGTAACGATCCGGCGACGTTCCCACCACTAGCAACTTGTAATCGCTTTCTTTGAGTTTGAAGGCTTCTTGCATGACTTCGTGCAACATGAGCGTTGTGCCGCCGGTAAGCGAGCTTACTCCGATGGTTTTTCCCTTCAGGTCGGCACCGGTTTTGATCTCGGGCCGGGCCATCAGATTATAGGGAATCTTGTCCATCGCACCGCCGATTATTTTGACTTTCGCGCCTTTTTCCATCGCGGTGATGACGTAGTCCGGATTAATACGTCCGACCCCGACCGTGTTGCTCAGCACGGCGCGCGTGGTGTTGGTCGCGCCTCGGATGATGATTTCTTCGAAGAGAATCCCGTTTTTCTCGAAGAAGTGCTCGCTCTTGGCGACATAGATTGGCCAGCTCATCGCGGTGGTGCCGCTTTGCACCAGTTGAAACTTCATCAAAGCCTCACCGGCGAACAACGATGGTGGGAGCAGCACCAGGGATAGCAGCACCAATGCCATGATCGGTTTTTTCAATTGTAATCTATTCATAAATCCCTCCTCTAAGATTGAAATGACTAAAGCCTTGCGAAACCGCCGGTGGCGTTGACCTCTTCCTCGATTTGTTTCCAGACGATGTTTTCCAATTCGACGAAGCGGGGGTCGGATCGTATTTCGATAGTTCGCGGACGCGGCAGCGGTACTTGATACTCGGAGCGAACCGTCCCCGGCCGATGGCTAAAGACGATGACGCGATCGGAAAGCAGGATGGCTTCGGAAATCATGTGGGTGACGAATATGACCGTCTTCCGTGTCTCTCTCCAGATGCGCAGGAGTTCGATTTGCATAAAATTTCGCGTTTGCGCATCGAGAGCTGCAAAAGGCTCGTCCATTAGAAGAATTCTCGGGTCGATCGCTAACGCCCGGGCGAGATTGACCCGCTGTTGCATCCCGCCGGACAATTCGTGGGGGTAATGGTTTTCAAATCCGGACAGACCAACCAGCTCGAGATACTTGCGCGCAATACTTTCGGAATCCCTGGCACTGTGGTTTTTTCCTTCCAAGCCGAGAAGGACGTTTTTCAAGCTGGTGCGCCAAGGCAGCAGGGACGCTCCCTGAAACACGAATCCCATCAAAAGTTCACTCTCAACGTCTTTGGCGTGCTTGCCGTCGACATGAATTTCGCCGCCAGAGTAGGGCATAAGCCCGTTGATCACTCGAAGTAAGGTTGTTTTGCCGCATCCGCTAGGACCGACAATACTGACGAACTCACCGTCGCGAACGCTGAGATTTATATTGCGAAAAATTACGAAAGGATCCGTCCCCGATCGGGGAATGTCCTTAGTCAAATTTATCAGCTCGAGTACCGGTCCCGCCATCCTAACCTCCGACTTCCAAGCCCTTCCTCCACGGAGTGGCGTAGCGCTCGATCACCTTGATGAGTTCAAATCCGGCGACGCCGAGGACGGCGAACGCTGTAACGCCAACAAATAACGTCGGTATGTTCAGAGTTTGCCCGGCGAAAAAGATTAGAAACCCCAAGCCTTCGGTGGCGCCGAACCATTCGGCGATGGCAACACCCGTGAGGCCGCGCCCAACCGCCAAGCGTATGCCAGCCAGCATGAACGGCACGGAAGCGGGCAGCAATATTTTTAAAAACAACGCCCAAGTGCCTAAACGAAACGAGCGCGCCAATTCCACGAATTCCCGGTTGACCACCCGCATGCCATAAAAGCAGTTGATTAGAATCGGAAAAACGCAACCGAGGAACACAATGGCGATTTTAGAACCGCCGCCGATGCCAAACCACAACAAGAGAATCGGCGCAAACGCAATGCGCGGAGTCGAGTAAAGGGTCGCCATCCATGGATTGATGTAGTCGCGAACCAAGGGGCTGAGCGCCATCAAAAAGCCGAGCCCGGCGCCTACGACGATAGCGAGCGCGAATCCGTAGAAGAAGATCCATGAGCTGGCGAATAAATGGGGATAAAGCTCTCCGGTAACGAACAACATGTCGTAACCGGTGCGAATGACCGTGATCGGTGAAACGATTAAACTCGTATCCTGGATCAGGACATTGGATATCACATGCCAGGTTACCAAACCGGCCAGTATGGATCCGACTTTTAACATAGAAGATGAAACATTTAACATAAGATTCGTAAACTCAACCTGTCTGGAAGTCGTCGTGAAAGCAACGGCTGACGACTCGGCCGATCTACCACTCTGCGGACTGTCGCCAGGGAGCCATCCGGTGTTCGAATTTTTTAATTAGGTGAAAGCTGATGAGCCCCATGGCGGCCAAGAGAATGACCGTGACAAAAAGTTTTGGGCTGTCCCAGGTTTCAGAAGCGTCTCTCAGCATGTAGCCCAGGCCGGCATTGGCAGCCATCAGTTCCGCGACGATAACGCCTAGAAGCGCCCGCCCAACGCCCAAACGCATCCCGGTAATAATATGGGGAAACGCCGCGGGGAAGCGAATTTTATAGGTCGTTTCCCAAGAATTGAGCCGCATCGACTTGGCCAGCTCGAGCCAGACCGGGTCCAAAGACTTGATTCCAGCGGCTGTGTTGAGGATGATTGCGACGACGGTAATTTTGAACACCACGATAATTTTGGAAACCATGCCGATGCCGAACCAGATAATAATTAGCGGAACGATGGCAATGATAGGAATGGAATAAAGGGTGGCGATCCAGGGGTCCATAAGCTCATCGACCCATTTGCACCTCCCCATAAAATAACCAAGGATGACGCCAATCACGCACGCGGTGGTGAAGCCGTAGAAAAACTCCAAGAGCGTGACAGCCAGGTGATGGTTCAATTTGCCTTCCACCGAAAGCGTCCAGAGCGAACGAAGCACGCTGCTCGGCGGCGGGATCAGCAGCTCGTTGTCGAGTAGCAGCCTGGCTAGCAACTCCCAGATCGCCAGGCCGCCGATAATCGAAATGATACCGCGTAGTAATTCTTTTTTCATCCGAGATGACTCCTAGCGATAAAGTTCCGGGTCGGCGCCGGTATCGGCGCCGGTGCGTAACTTGGGAAACAGGGAAATGCCGCCGGGCCGGCCTTGGATCATGAAGTCAACGGGGATAAAGCCTTCGAGCAGCGGAATTGGGAGTTGCACGCCGGCAAAGGGGCTTTTGTGGTCGCCGCCGACCGCCAAACGGCTACCCCACAGTCCGGCCGGCAGGGAACCGGTCATGCTAAAGCGGCTCGCCGAGATGCTCCCGGAGATCGGCGGCAATTTATATTTGCTCGCCGGGTCGCGCTCGTTGTCGCTGAGCATTTGTGCGTCCAAGACTTTCGGATAGCCGCCGCGCGCTCCAGCCTCGCGGATGAGAGTGAAAGTCGTGTCATTAAAATCATCGCGCGTTTCACCCGCCGAGCCGCCCCGCTCGCCCTCGGCGCGCACGACGGCGCCGGGAAGATTCTTGATGCCACCGACGCTATCCTTAGCTCGTTGGTTGACGTCGAACACGGCGACTTGCAGGTTCTTCTCGCGCAGGGTGACGAAGAAACGATTGGTGACGGTCTTAGGCAATGGATAGGTTTGGCTGCGCACGCCCCAGGGGGTCTGATAGTAGACCAGCATCTCGTGGTCGTTGACCAGGTTGATGCCACGGTCAGCGATCTCCATATTTGCCGCCCTGCCGTCGAACAAATTGGCTTTCAATCCCAGGCCGCGCGGGCCATAAAGTTCCGGATGCTCGAGCAAAAACTGTTTGCTCATGCGCATGCCTTGGTTTTCTTCCTTGGCTAACTCGGCGAGTTTTTTGGTCGCCTCGGCGGCGGCCGGTGTGTCGGGATGGTGATCAATCACGCCGGTCAAAAAATATTCTCGCGCGCCGCGTGTACCACTCTTGCTCGCCGCGTTGAGCAGTGCCTTAGCCGATTTATCTTCCAGGGCGGCGATTCGTTCTCTCGGCGACCCGGCGAGGTGATGGTAACTGATCGCCTTGTCGAACAAGCCGCGCTCTTCGTAAGCGTCCGCCAAAACTTTGTAGATCTCAGCGGCGTTCTCGGCGTTGGGATGGCTGCGAACGTAGGCGATGCCGGCGTCGATCACCGGTTGTGGCGAGACCGGATTGTCGGTCATCACTTGATAAAAGTTGGTTCCGACCATGATCGCGTTGGCCATGCCTAAGGTCGCCACCGCTCCAGGGCCGGCGGCGGCCATGGCGCCGGCGCCAAACAAGAGATTTTTTCTGAGAAAGTTTTCTCCGAGTAGAACATATTTCACCGACTCGAGCCGGCGCGCGCTCTGGGCGTCGTGGAACGGCGTAAGCGAGTTGTACTCCGGGCTTTGCAACAAAGCCGCGGCACGCTCCTTGGTCTCGGGATTGACCGACGACCGGGCGATCTCGGCGATCGCCTGGGTGGCGGCTTCATGCCAGCCTTTGATTTCTAAACCGACCGCTTCGGCATCCCGTGCCTGGTCGGCGAGCGGCTTGCCCCGATACTTGTTGTCAAGCTCGACTGCGACGCGCTGGATCTGGTTGCTATCGCGCAGCGACAAAGCCTCGAGCAGTCTGGCGACGTCGCGCTGCTGCTCGACGCTGGTTTTGGACTGGGACGCGGCGGCGAGGGATGGTTTGCGCCCCGCTGCGATTTGTTGCAGGCCGCTTTGCGCCTGCACGCGGATGCTTCCGGCGTCCTTCGATTGCGCGTCGAGGAACGAAGCCATCTCGGCGTGAAACAGCGCTCTGTCGAAATCTCGCTTGGCCAGAGCTTCGTTGGCCTTGTCGAGCTGCTTGCGCACCAGGGCATTTTTCTTCTTTTTATCGAGGGCTTCGATTTCTTTGACGATCGCCGGATTGCGGGGATCGTCAGGAAAGCGCTTCAAGTGATCGAGATTACGCGCCAAAGCCCGCCGTTCTTCCGCCGGCATATCACGGTCCATGAGAGCGTAGAGTTGGCTCACCGTGGTTTCCGCGGCGGCGCCGATGAAATTTCCCGAGGCGACTCCGATGAGATCGACGGAGCTTATCATACGGTTGGCCAGACCGCCCCAAAAGTTGGTCGTGCTCTGGCGCATCAGCTGGTCAGATTGATTGAGATCGTCGCGATTGATGATCGTTTCCAAATATTTTTTACGCGCCGGCGCCGGGCTGTGATTGAGCGCGTCTTTTTGCGCCGCTAAATAGCCTTCTCGGTCTCGAATGGTGTTGTTGAGCAGGTCCTGCGCGTGGTCGGTGAGCCCGGTGCTCGTGCCGTGCTGCTGCTGCAACCGACTGTCATCGGCTTGGAGCGACTTGAGATGACCTTCCAATGCCTCTCGGTTGTTGGTCAAGGCGTCGATCATCAGCTCACGCGCCCGTTTGTCGACGGCGTCGGGGAAATACTTGGGCGCGCTATCGGCCCTTTCGAAGGGATCGTAATCCGGCATCGGGTTGAGAATCTTTTCCAACTCCAATTGCCGATTTTGCGCCCCGGCGGTAGCCGGCGCCGCGAGTACCAAGGCGAGCAGCAGCAGGGTAAGTTTGCCGATCGCTCGCTGCATCATCGGTTGAGCCTGGTCATTTTTTCAAGATAGCCGCGGGTCGCTTCAATCTTCGCCTGGGCTTCGATTTTTTCGACGACGCCGTCCACTTGCGCGACTTCCGAATAAAGTTTGAGAGCTGATTTAATGAACTGCTCGAATGCCTTGAAATCGAACGCTAATCCCTCGGGATCGTACTGGGATGCATAGTCTTTTGCAAGGAGCAGGTAGAAGTCGCCGAAGTCGAGCAAATAGCGCTGGATATTCTTACTTGGCTGGTGTTTGGTGACCAACTGGCTATAGCCGACAATGACCAGTTGATTGCCTTCCTTGAGCCGAGCGCGGTTGGCCTCGACGAAGGCCACCTTGGCGCGGTCGATGCGTTCCTCTTCAATTCTCGCCAGGAATTCGTAGTGCATGCCCTGATGCTTCTTGATCAAACCGTTCCAGGCGGCGACTTTGTCATCCAGGCCGGCAATGTATTTAAAGGGATCGTCGCTCGCAATTGTCCGATCGAAGATGCGCAGGAAGTTGTCGACAATCTCGGCGTTCTTCGCTGCCTCGCCGCCCAGGCGTCCGCCAATGTCGGCGACTTTGCGATACAGCGCTGCCGCTTGGTCGTACTCGCGCAAGCGCTCCAGAGCGAGGGCCTTGTTGAATTGCACGATATCGCCGTACTGGCCTGGGTTTTTGCGCTCGTAATCATCGAGCCGCACCAGGGTCGCCTTCATGATGTTGACGCCGGTAACGTCTTTGGGGATCGCAAAGCGATAGGTGTCTTCCTTGGCCAGCCGCTGAAAGTCCTTGACGATGTCGAGCAAATCGCCAGCCGGCGCGTAGCGCGGTTCGGGCGCCGCCGTGCGGGACGAACAGCCGGTGAGGAAAGAAAGTAATAATGAAGCGAAGAGCGCGCTAACGAACGACCGTCGTATTAAGCGATGGCTGCTCAAGATGGAAATCGACGTAAACAATTTTTCACAATAGGCATAATGGAACCTGCAGGTATTTTCCGAGAAAACGCCAGCAAGTCAAGGGAGACGCGGCAATATCCTAGGCGTAAGCGAGTACACGACGACGAAGGTGAGCTAAAAGCATTTTCAATGCCTTGTGAACTGGGTTTTTCTGTTGAGAGAGGTTCAGGTGGCGGGATTTAAATCCCGCCACCGCTACGAAGGGATGGCATCGACGACTTTCCGTGTGCAATCGATGGAGTGTTTACCGTCTTATTGTACAAGGGGGGGCTACCGCGGAGATAGAGGCTCTTGCGATTGGTGTGGTACCGTTACAAAAAAAATAGGAGGTCGTGCTATCTGGCTCGCTTAGGGAAAGGCTCCACGTATATGAGCTGCCGCCAATGTAGTTGTAAGTGACGACGGCACTAGCGCTATTATTGTTTGCCACGGCCCAAGTGCCAACTACTTTACTGGGGTCCACTGGGTGGTCGGGACCTTTCGCATACTCGGTAAGGCTGCCGGCCCCGGTACCGCCACCTGAAAGGGTCCCATGCACTTCCGACCATGTGTCGGTATTACTGGTGCTGGCTGCGCAAACAAGCTTGTTATCGAGAGCAGCTCGAACATCGGTAATCCTTGGTCCCCTCGCACACTGTGCGATCGCATCGCTCAGTCCAGCGCCTAGAAACAACATGCTGAATAAAAAAACCAACCGATTCATCAAGACACCTCCGTTAGGATTGGATATGAAAAATAATAGTCGTAGACTAGTCGGCGCGCAAGCGCGCGAAGCCCCAAAACAATGAATCTGGAAAGCACATTTTTACTGGTAAATTGGCAAAAGCAGGTCTGCATTTGCGCAACATAAAAATAAGCAAACGTTGTTATTTCCACACCACAAAAAAAGGACAAACCGTGTAACATTTTCCTAACACAAGTCAGCGTCGGCGTAGCTCGCAAACATCCCTTCCTCTACAAACCTTCGCTCGCTCAAAAACTCTCAAACGTTCCAACAAACGTTGGTCCCTTTATCGAAGCCACTTGTCAGTTTAGTGAACACCCGCGGTAGCTCAGCACAAGACCACAGAGTCGGCGACGCATTGCCGGAAGATCGAATCGTACGTGGCTAAAACGCTGACTCTAACTGAAACTTTACCAAAAATTCGTCGTTTATTT
>Ga0326597_10005281_pt1 | contig 17968 bp, 16 predicted proteins | sample RVTome_12_FD_203789 | JGI IMG/M metagenome (GOLD analysis project Ga0326597, IMG submission 203789) | Soil microbial communities from uranium-contaminated site in the Upper Colorado River Basin, Wyoming, United States - RVT100D185 | ecosystem: Environmental > Terrestrial > Soil > Contaminated >... | reverse complement strand
GATCGCGGCCCTGGTCCTGCTGGCCTGCGCCGCCGCGCCGCCGGCCGTCGCGGAGGCTCAATCCGCGCGTACCCTGTACGACCGCGCGCTGGCGCGCGAAGACGCGGCTCGAAAGAAGGCGGCGGCGCCGCCGGATCTCCGGCCCATCGCGCGCGCCTACGAGAACGTCGTGCGCCGGTATCCCACCAGCAGCTATTGCGACAACGCCCTCTGGCAGGCCGCCGGTCTCATGGTCACGGCGTACGAGCAGTCGGGCAGCTCCGCCGACCGGGATCTGGCCGAGCACTACCTGAGCTGGCTGGCCCACGAGTACCCGCACAGCTCGCTCGTGCGGCAAGTGGGCGCGCGGCGCGATGCGCTGCAGGCCGCCGCGCCCGGGCCGGCGATGCCCGCTCGATCGCTCGACGCGCCCGTTCGCGCGACGGAGGACCCTCCCGGTGGCATCGCTGTCCTCCGCGGGGTATCGCGCGCGCCGCTGCCGCTCGGCGACCGGATCACGATTGAGCTCAGCCGCGAAGTCGCCTATTCCGGCGAGCGGATCGCCGACCCCGACCGCGTGTATTTCGATCTCGCGACGTCCGACGTCGGCGATCAGGCCGCGGGCCAGGCCGAGACGCTCACCGGCCGGCTCGTCCAGACCGCACGTGTCGGGCGGCACGAGAACCAGACCACGCGGGTCGTCCTCGAGCTCGCCGGCAACCCGCGGTACAGCGTCTATCCCCTCTACGACCCGTTCCGGCTCGTGATCGACGTCGAAGCGGACGCGGTGGTGATCGAGGACGCGCCTCTGACGCCTGTCACGGTGGCCCCTCCCCAACCGACGCCCGTCCCCCCCTCGACGACGCAGCAGGGCGGCTACTCGCTGGCGCGGCAGCTGGGCCTGGGCGTCTCGCGCATCGTCATCGATCCGGGCCATGGCGGGCACGATCCCGGAGCGCAGGCCAACGGGCTGGTCGAGGCCGCGCTCGTGCTCGACATCGCAAAGCGCGTCGAGGCACTGCTGTCGGCCCAGCCGGGCTTCGAGGTGGTGCTGACCCGCATGTCGAACGAGTTCATTCCGCTCGAGGAGCGCACGGCGATTGCCAACCGCGAGCACGCGGACCTGTTCCTCTCGATTCACGCCAACGCGAGCCGCCGCGTCGCGACGCGCGGCATCGAAACCTACGTGCTGAACTTCGCCACCAACGCCGAGGCCGAGGCGGTGGCGGCCCGCGAGAACGCCTCGAGCTCGCAAAACATGGGGACGCTGCCCGCGATCCTCAACGCCATCGCGCTCAACAACAAGCTCGACGAGTCGCGCGAGCTCGCGACCATCCTCCAGACCAGCCTCGTGCGGCGGCTCCGCGCCGCCGACGCGGCCGTCAAGGACCTCGGCGTGAAGCAGGCGCCGTTCGTCGTGCTGATCGGCGCGCAGATGCCGAGCGTGCTGGCTGAAATCTCGTTCCTCACGAACAAGGCGGAGGCCTCGCTGCTCAAGCAGGATGACTACCGCGACCGCATCGCCCAGGCGCTGGCCGACGCCGTCATCCGGTACCAGGCCTCGCTCAAGAAGGTCACCACGGCCGGCAACGAGCGGTAAGCTCGGCCGGGCACACCCGTTTCCCGGGGCGGTCTCCCGGTTGTAGACTCGATCCGAGGAGAACCCGTGCTCTGGCAGCCGTCCCAGCCGATCTACGTCACCGTCGCGCGCGATCCCGCCGACATGGAGTCGCCCGGGACCACCGTCGTGAACATCATCGTCGGTTCGCTGGGGCTCGCGGGCGCGATGCTCCTCGCCTCGGTCCTGCTCGGCGGCCTGGTGGCCTTCCTCCTCATCCGGTGGCACCGGCGGCACCCGCCGGAGTGCGACCACCTCCCGCCCGTCAGCCCGCTGATCGCGGATTCGGGAAGTCGCCCGTCCTCGCCAGCTCGATGAGCGCGCGCAGCGCGACGCCCGTCGGCCCCCTGGGCTGATGCGGCTCGGCCTTTTCACCCCAGGCCGTGCCGGCGATGTCCAGATGAGCCCACGGCCGGCCGCCGGTGAACTCGCGCAGAAAGGCCGCCGCGGTAATGGCGCCGCCCGGGCGGCCGCCGGTGTTGACGAGATCCGCGATGTCGCTCCGCATCTCGTCGCGTGCCTCGAGGTAGATCGGCAGGGTCCACACCCGGTCGCCGGCCCGCGCGGCGGCGGCGGCGACGTGGCCCGTCCAGGCCGCCGGCGTGCCCATCAGGCCCGACACGTGGTGGCCCAGCGCCACGACGCACGCCCCGGTCAGCGTCGCGACATCGACGAGGTGTGTGGCGCCGATTTGCGTTGCGTGCCAGAGCGCGTCAGCCAGGATCAGCCGGCCCTCGGCGTCGGTATTGGTGATCTCCACGGTCGTGCCACTGGCGCCCGTGAGCACGTCGCCGGGCCGCGTCGCCTTCCCGCCCGGCATGTTCTCGACCATCGGAATCACGGCCACGACGCGGCAGGCCGCGCCCAGCCGCCCGATCGCGCGCATGGCGCCCGCGACAGCCGCGCCGCCCGACATGTCGTACTTCATCCGATCCATGCCGTCGGCCGGCTTGATCGAAATGCCGCCGGTGTCGAATGTCACGCCCTTGCCCACCAGCCCGAGGACCGGACCGGCGCCGTTCGTTCCGGGGGGGTCGTAGCGCAAGACGACGACGCGGGGCGCCTCGGCGCTGCCCTGCGAGACGCCGAGCACCAGGCGCATGCGCAGTTCCTTGAGCCGGTACTCGTCGAGCACCTCGACGCGCAGGCCGGCGCGCGCGGCGTCGTCCGACACGCGCGCTGCGAACTCCGTCGGCGTCAGGACGTTCGGCGGCTCGTTGGCCAGGCTGCGCGCGAAGTTTGCCGCCTCGCCGATCGACCGACCGCGCGCCACGGCGTCGGCCAAGGCGGGCTCCGCCGCGCCGACGGCGACGATCGTCACCGACTCCGGAAACGGCCCGGGCGCATCCCCGTTTTTCTTGAATGTCGAGATCAGGAACTCGGCCGCTGAGAGCCCGTCGGCTGCCATCTGCGCCGCCGGTACCTGCGCTTCGCCGGCGCGGGAAACGAACGCCACACGACTGCCGCGCAGACTACGGGCCGCGTGCCCGCAGACGACCGCGACCTGCCGCTGCCGTTCGGCGTCAAAGTCCTCGCGCCGACCGGCGCCGACGAGCGCCACGCGCCGGGCTTTCCAGCCGGGCCCGATCACCGGCGTCACAAAGAGGCTGCCGGTCTTGCCCGTGAACTCACCGCTGGCGCGGGCTCGATCGGTTTCTCCTCCGGTCGCCTCAGCCAGCCCCCCGACGTCAGCCAGCGAATCATCGACCTGGAAGACCGGCACGAACAGCAGGTCGGCCTCCACGGCGGCCGGTTGCCGAACAGACCCCTCGAACGTCGCGACCACCCGCTCAGATGCCCAGTTCAACCGCCAACTCTCCCCTCACCCCGGTCGCCCCGGGCGCCAGCCGATGATACTCCAAGGTCCGGAGCCGTCAGGCGACCTATCAGACCCAGCGGAGCCGGATCGCCGACGCGCGGCCTCGCGCGATTCGGAACGCACTGACGCGCGGGCGCGGCGCACCGAGCCCGACGATCAGGTGCACCCAGTTCGGGTAGTGCGCCTCGGCAACATCCCGCTCGGACGGCCGCGCGGGACCGGCCGGGTGCGAATGATAGGCGCCGACGATGTCGAGCGGTGGCGTGAACCGGCGCACGGTTCGCTGCACGTCGAGGTGGAGACGCGGATCGAGACGGAACCGCGTGCGTCCGGCGGCGCGGTTCGGCGCGGGCACCGCGAACTGGATACGGTTGCCGGAGCCCAGCAGCAGGCCGCAGCACTCGCGGGGCGACTCGCGGACCGCCTGATTCACGAGCGCGAGCCGAAGCGCGCGTGGCGCCGTCACGCCGATCCGTTGACTCACGCGCGCAGTTCCGGAAGGTCGCGGTAGAGGTCGAGCGCCTCGGGATTCGCGAGCGCTTCGCGCTGCTTGACGGGCCGGCCGTGCACCACGTCGCGAACGGCGATCTCCACGATCTTTCCGCTCTTCGTCCGCGGGATGTCCGTGACCTGGACGATCCTCGCCGGCACGTGGCGCGGCGTCGTGTTCCGGCGAATCTGGCTCACGATGCGCGACCGCAGCGCCTCGTCCAGGGCGCGGCCTTCGGCGAGGCGCACGAACAGGACGACGCGTTCGTCGCCGTCCCACTGCTGGCCGATCGCCAGACTCTCGACGATGTCGGGCAACTGCTCGACCTGCCGGTAGATCTCCGCCGTGCCGATCCGGACCCCGCCGGGGTTGAGCGTCGCGTCGGAGCGGCCGTAGATCACGTAGCCGTCGTGCGAGGTCTTCCGGATCCAGTCGCCGTGGCACCAGACGCCCGGGAAGCGGTCGAAGTACGCGCGGCGGTAGCGCTCACCGTCCGGGTCGTTCCAGAAGCCGACGGGCATCGACGGAAACGCGTTCCGGCAGACGAGCTCGCCCGGCTCGCCGTCGAGCGACCGACCTTCGTCGTCGAACACGTCCACGTCCATGCCGAGCGCGGCCGCCTGGATCTCGCCCCGCCAGACGGGCGCCGCCGGGTTGCCGCCCACGAAACAGCTCACGATGTCGGTGCCGCCGGAAATCGACGCCAGGTGGACGTCGGCCTTGACGTGCCCGTAGACGAAGTCGAAGCTCTCCGGAGAGAGCGGCGAGCCGGTCGACGTGATCGTCCGGATCGTCTCGAGGCCGTGCGTGCGGGCGGGCTCGACCCCGGCCTTTCGGACCGCGTCGATGAACTTGGCCGAGGTGCCGAAGAGCGTGATGCCGGCGCGGTCGGCCAGCTCGAAGAGCCGGTGGCCGTCAGGATGGAACGGCGCGCCGTCGTAGAGCACGATCGTCGCCTCGGACGCGAGCACCGTCACGAGCCAGTTCCACATCATCCAGCCGCACGTCGTGAAGTAGAAGACCCGGTCGCCCTTCTTGATGTCGCAGTGGAGCTGGTGCTCCTTGAGGTGCTGCAGCAGCGTGCCGCCCGCGCCGTGCACGATGCACTTGGGCACTCCGGTCGTCCCGGACGAGTACAGGACATAGAGGGGATGGTTGAACGGGAACCGCGTCCACTCGATTGGTTCGTCGCCAGCCTCGGCGAGCCAGTCGTGCCACAGGCGCGCGTTCGGCACGCGGCTCACGTCGGGCCGCGCGTCGGCCAGCGGCATGATGACGACGTCGCGGACGCTGGGCAGCCGCGGCACGACCGCCGCCAGCTTCTCGAGGCAGTCGAACCGCCTGCCCCCGTACGCATACCCGTCCACCGAGCACAGGACCGATGGATCGATCTGGCCGAACCGATCGAGGATGCCCTGCACGCCGAAGTCCGGCGAGCACGACGACCACGTCGCGCCGATCGCCGCGGCACCCAGGGCCATCACAATCGCCTCAGGCACGTTCGCCACGATGCCGCAGACGCGCTCGCCCGGGGCGACACCGGCGCCGCGAAGCCGGCGCGCCGCCTGGCTGACCTCGTCGTAGAGCTGGCCGCCGGTCAACTCGCGGCCCGGCCCGCTTTCCGTAAATGCGACAACCGCCGGCGTCGCGTCGCGGCGCCGGAGCAGGTTCTCGGTGAAGTTGAGCCGCGCCTCCGGAAAAAACGCTGCGCCCGGCATGCGGTCGGGGTGCCGCACGGGCGATCCCCCCTTTTCGCCGACCACGCCGCTGAAGTCCCACACCGCGGACCAGAAGCGGCCCGGATCGGCGATGGACTCACGATGCAGAGCGGCATAGCCGGACAGGGCGCGGCCGAGCTGCCGCTCGTAGGCGGCCACGAACGCCGTCAACCGGGATGCCTCCACGCGCGCCGGCGACGGGACCCAGAGCGGCTTCTCGGTCGTCCGGCTCACGGCGCTCCTTTCGGCAGCCGGCGGTGAAAGGCGGCGGCCCGATCGAACGTCTCGGCCAGCTGCCCCGACCCGGGGCGTTCGACGCCAAGCGCGTCGAGCTCACGGCGGAGCCCCTCGAGCGCCTCGGCGATGTAGTCGTCGTTTGACGCGAGAATGCCCTGCCACATCCCGGCAGGGCTGGCCGCCAGCCGCGTCATCTCGCCGAACGCCCGGCCGGCCATCGCCAGCCCCTCCGGCCCCGCCCCGCCCGCCGCGACGTTCATCAGCGCCACGGCGAGCAGCTGCGGCAGGTGGCTGACGTAGGCCATCACGCGATCGTGCGTCTCCGCCTCCACCCGGCACGCCACGGCGCCGACGCCTGCCGCCAGCGCTTCCACGCGCGCGACCACCCCGGCAGGCGCGCCCTCGCCGGGCACGACGAACCAGGGTCGTCCCTCGAACAGATCGGCACGCGCGCCGGCGAGGCCCCGGCCTTCGGCGCCAGCCATCGGATGACCGCCGACGAAGCCGCGCAGCCCGACGTGCGCGGCGGTTCGCAGGATGCGGCGCTTCGTGGAGCCCACGTCGGTGACGGCGCCGCCCGCGCTCCGGAGCTCGATGACCGCCTCGACGATCTGCGGGATCGGCGCCGCCAGAACCACCAGATCGGCGTCTGCGAGCGATGAGGCCGACGACCGGGACTCGTGAATCCACCCGCGCGCCTGCGCATCGGCCAACACCACGGGCCGGTCCACGCCGACGATCCGCGCCTCGGGCCACCGCGACCGGACAGCCGCCGCGAGTGAGCCGCCAATCAGGCCGACGCCGACAATCCCGAGCGTCCGAAACGGCGCCCTGCCATCGGCCGCGGCGCCCGCGGCGGGCCTAGCGGCTCCACCCACGCCTGGTCACCGGCTCGACGCAGATGCTGCGCCCGATCGCCGGGGCGATGATCCGGAGCTCGGCCATCAGCCGCTCGAACTGCGCCGGGAACATCGACTGGGCGCCGTCCGACAACGCGTGGTCGGGGTCGCAGTGCACTTCAATCAGCAGCCCGTCAGCGCCCGCGGCGACCGCCGCGCGCGCCATCGGCGCCACCTTGTCCCGCCGGCCGGTGCCGTGACTCGGGTCCACGATGACCGGCAGGTGGCTGAGCTTCTGGACGACCGGGATGGCCGAGATGTCGAGCGTGTTGCGGGTGTAGCTCTCGAACGTGCGGATGCCCCGCTCGCACAGCATCACGTCGAGGTTGCCGCCGGCGAGCAGGTACTCGGCCGAGAGCAGCCACTCCTCGATCGTCGCCGAGATGCCGCGCTTCAGCAGCACCGGCTTGCGCGACTTGCCAAGCTCGCGCAGCAGCGGGAAATTCTGCATGTTGCGCGCGCCCACCTGCAGGATGTCGGCGTACTGCTCGGTTGTCCCGATCTGGTTGATCTCCATCACCTCGGTGATGAGCTTGAGATCGTGCCGGTCGGCGGCCGCGCGCAGCATGCGCAACCCCGACTCGCCCAGGCCCTGGAAGCTGTAGGGCGAGCTGCGCGGCTTGAACGCGCCGCCGCGCAGGATCTTCGCGCCCGCGCGGCGCACCGCCGCCGCGGTCGTCTCGACCTGCTCCTCCGACTCGGCCGAGCACGGACCGGCCATCACCACGACCTCGTCGCCGCCAATCCGGATGTCGCCGATCGTGATGATCGTGTTGTCCGGCCGGAACGTCCGGCTCGCCAGCTTGTAGGGCTCCGTGATGCGGACGACTTCCTGCACGCCGTCCTGCACTTCGAGCAGCTGGGGATCGCCGTGGCCGTTGCCGACGGCGCCGAGCACGGTCCGGGCCGCGCCCGTCGACCGGTGCACGTCGTACCCCATTTCGACCAGGTGCGCGACGACCGCCTGGATCTGCTCCTCGCTCGCTCGCTCCCGCATGACGACGACCATGTCCTTGACCTGCGCTTTCGGAGAGGCGCCTTCGACGGCCCTGCTCATATCGATTCTACCGTTCCTGCCGGGCCGGCCCGCCGCCGGGTTCCTGGTGTCCGGCCTGCCGTTCCAGCCGGCGGGCTTCGTCGATGATGCGTTCGAACAGCCGCCGGATCGCGGCATCATCGAGCGGACCGCGGTTGCACTCGGTGACGTGCGCGAGCACGAGCCTTTCCCGCTCCGGCTGGTAAATCGGCTCCGCGGCCGCCTCCTTGAGGCGGCCGATCCCGAGCGCGCACCCGGCGCGCTGGTTGAGCAGATCGACGAGCTGGGCGTCGATCGCGTCGATGCGGGCCCGCAGCCGCTCGATCTCGCCGTCGCCAGGGGCCGGGCCCACCTCGGGGCTCACGACGGGCCGCCCTTCAATCCGCGCACGAACGCCTCGACGCGGACGGGCACATCGCCGCCGGCCGCCGCCGTGTCGCCGATCACCTGCACGAGCGCGCTCCCGACGACCGCCGCGTCGGCAAACCGGGACACCTCGACGACGTGGGCGCGCGTGGAAATGCCAAAGCCCAGCGCCACCGGCAACCCCGTCGCCGCCCGGACCCGGGCGACCAGCGGCCCGGCGGACGCCGCGACCCGGTCGCGCGCGCCGGTCACGCCCAGCCGCGAGATCGCGTAGAGAAACCCGCGGCCGAGCCTCGCCGCCTCCGCCAGCCTGGCATCGGTCGTGGTCGGGCTCACGAGAAAGATGAGATCGAGGCCGTGGCCGTCGAGCACTCCCCGCGCCGCCGACGCTTCCTCGATCGGCAGGTCGAGCAGCAGGACGCCGTCGACGCCCGCGTCCGCCGCTCGTCGGGCGAACGTGTCCAGGCCCATCTTCAGCACGGGATTCACGTACGTGAAGAGGACGATGGGCGGCCGCCCGTTCGCGCGGCCGCCGGCCACCAGATCGAGCGTCGCGCCGAGCCCGCCGCCGGCCGCGAGCGCGCGCTCGGACGCGCGCTGGATCGCCGGGCCGTCCGCAATCGGATCCGAGAACGGCACGCCGACCTCGATGACGTCCGCCCCGGCGCGGGCGAGTGCCTCCAGCACCCGGGCGGAGCGCGGCAGGTCCGGATCGCCGGCGGTCACATAGGTGATCAGCCCAGCGCGCTTCTGCGCCTTCAGCCGTTCGAAGACCGCGGACAGCCGGCTCATGACCCGCCTCCGGATCCCGCCTCGACATCGGCGGATCGCTCCGACAGCAGCCGTCGAACCGTCTCCACGTCCTTGTCGCCGCGGCCGGACACGTTGATGAGGACGTCAGTTCCGCCGGCAAGACCCGCGAGGGCCTCCCGGACCCATGCGACGGCGTGCGCCGATTCCAGCGCGGGCAGAATGCCCTCGCGGCCTGCCAGCCACTCGAACGCGGAGAGCGCCGCCCCATCGTCCACCGAGGCGTATTCCGTGCGGCCGATCGCGCGGAGCCACGCATGTTCGGGTCCGATCGACGGGTAGTCGAGCCCGGCCGACACCGAGTGCGTCGGCAGGATGTTCCCGTCCTGGTCCTGCAGGACGAAGCTGCGAGTGCCGTGCAGGACGCCGGGCTCTCCGCCGGCGAACCGCGCGGCGTGATCGCCGGGCCGAGGCCCGCGGCCTCCGGCCTCGACGCCCACCAGGCGCACGCCGGCGTCGCCGACGAAGGCGTCGAAGATGCCCATCGCATTGCTGCCGCCGCCGACCGACGCGACGACCACGTCCGGCAGCCGCCCGGCCGCGGCTTGAATCTGCGCGCGGGCCTCCTGGCCGATCACCGACTGGAACTCTCGAACCATCAAGGGATATGGATGCGGCCCGAGCACCGACCCGAGCAGGTAGTAGGTGGACTCCACGTTCGAAACCCAGTCGCGCATCGCTTCGTTGATCGCGTCCTTCAGCGTGCGGCTGCCCGCCTCGACCGATTCGACCGCGGCGCCGAGCACGCGCATGCGGAAGACGTTGAGCGCCTGCCGCGCCATGTCGTCCGATCCCATGTAGACGACGCATTCGAGGCCGAGCAGCGCGCACGCCGTCGCGGTCGCCACGCCGTGCTGGCCGGCCCCGGTCTCGGCGACGATGCGGCGCTTGCCCATCCGGCGCGCGAGCAGGGCCTGCCCAATGGCGTTGTTGATCTTGTGGGCGCCGGTGTGCGCCAGATCCTCGCGCTTCAGCCAGAGACGGACGTCCCGACCGGCGGCCAGCCGCCGCGCCTGGTAGAGCGGCGTTGGACGGCCGACGTAGTCCGCGAGCAGCCGCTGCAGCTCGCCCACGAAGCCGGCGTCGCCGCGCGCCTCCAGATAGGCGTCGGTGAGCGCTTCGACCGGCGCCACCAGCGTCTCGGGCACGAACCGGCCGCCGAACTCGCCGAAGTAGCCGCGGGCGTCCGGATCCCGCCGGCCGAAACTCGGTCCGGGCGATACTGCGCGCTCGCTCACGACACCTCCGCAGACGTGGTCCTGGCGGCAGCGAGAAAAGCCGCCAGCCGGGCCGCGTCTTTGACACCCGGGGACGACTCGACACCCGAAGAGACGTCCACGGCCACGGGTCTCACCTGCTTCACGGCATCGGCGACGTTCTCGACGGTCAGTCCGCCCGCGAGCCAGATCTCGCGACGGGCCGAGAGCGCGGCGGCAAGCCGCCAGTCGGCGCGGTGCCCCGTCCCACCTCGGCGCACGCGGTCGCTCGCGTCAACCAGCACCGTCACCGACGCGGGCAACGCCGCGGCGGTCTCGACGTCGCGCCCGGTCTCGAGCGTCACGGCCTTGATGACCCGCGCGCCGACCCTCGAGAACTCGGCGACCGGCTCGTCGCCGTGCAACTGGACCGCGTCGAGCCCAATCTCCCGGACGGCGCGGGCGACCTCCGCCGGCGCGGCATCCACGAACACGCCAACCCGCGTGACGCCTGCGGGCACCGCGGCGGCCAGGCGGGCGGCGGCGGCGATCGACAGGGCTCGCGGGCTCGGCTCCCAGAGGACGAAGCCAACGGCCGCCGCCCCGAGCTCGGCGGCGCGAATCGCGTCTTCTTCACGCGTGATGCCGCACACCTTGACGCGAACCGGTTTCACGACGGCCCCCTCACGCCGACGTCGCCGAGCAGCTGCGCCAGGGCGGCACCCGGATCGGCCTCGGTCATGAAGCGCTCGCCAATCAGGAACGCGTCGTACCCCAGATCCGCCAGACGACGCAGGTCCGCCGGCGACTTCAGGCCGCTCTCCGCCACGACGGTTACGCCGTCCGGCATCCTGGCGGCCAGCTCGTCGAACACCGACAGGTCCACCTCGAGCGTTCGCAGGTTCCGGCTGTTCACGCCGATGAGCGTGGCGCCCGCCGTCAGCGCGCGGTCGAGCTCCTTCGCGTCGTGCACCTCGACGAGCGCCGCCAGCCCTGTCGCCATCGCCTTCGCGTGCAGGCGGCGGAGGTCCTGGTCGTGAAGCGCCGCGACGATCAGCAGGACCGCGTCGGCGCCGGCCACCGTCGCTTCCGCGATCTGATACTCGGTGACGATGAAGTCCTTGCGCAACAGCGGCGCGTCGACGGCCGCCCGCACCGCGGCCAGGTCGTCCAGCGAGCCATCGAAGAACGTCGGTTCGGTGAGAACGGAGATGGCGGCGGCGCCGGCCCGGGCGTAGCCACGCGCGACCGCCGCCGCATCGTAGTCGCCGCGGAGCACGCCGCGCGACGGCGACCGGCGCTTGCACTCGGCGATCACGCGCGCACCGGGCTGCGCGAGCGACGAGACGAACCGCTGTCCGTCCGGCAGGCGGTCCTGCCCTGCCGGCGCGGGTACGCGCCGCTCGCGTTCGACGGCCGAACGCCTCGCCGCCGCGACGACCGTGCCCAGCAGATCGGCTCTCATCGTCCGCACATCGCACGAAGCCGGGCGAGTACGCCGGCGGCGGCGCCCGTGTCGATGCTGGCCGCGGCCCGCTCGACGCCGTCGGCCAGCGATTCGGCCGCACCGGCGACGAGGATCGCGGCTCCGGCGTTGAGAAGAACGATGTCGCGCCGGGCACCGGCCTCCCCGGCCAGCAGCGCCTCGATCATCGCGGCGTTCTCTTCGGCCGACCCGCCCGCGAGCGCCGCCCGGTCCGCGGCGGCAAGGCCGACTGCGGACGGATGAACGTAGAAGGTGTTGACGGCGCCCCGGCGCAGCTCCGAGACCTTCGTGTGGCCAAGCGTCGAGAGCTCGTCGAGGCGGCCCGCCCCGTGCACGACCCAGGCGCGCTCGGTCCCGAGGATGCCCAGCGTGCGCGCCACCAGCTCCGTGTGCTCCGGACGCGACACGCCGACGAGTTGGCGCGTAGCGCCGGCCGGGTTGGTGAGCGGCCCGAGCAGATTGAACGCCGTCCGCACGCCGAGCTCCCGGCGGGTCGGGCCCGCGTGGCGCATGGAGGGATGCCAGGCCGGCGCGAAGAAGAACCCGAGCCGCGCCTCCTCGAGCGCCTTGACCACCGTCTCGGCCGGCGCCTCGAGGTTCACGCCGAGCGCCTCGAACACGTCGGCGCTGCCGCACCGGCTCGACACGGCCCGGTTGCCGTGCTTGGCGACAGGCACGCCGGCGCCAGCCAGCACCAGGGCCGCCGCGGTCGAGACGTTGAACGTGTGCGCGCCGTCGCCGCCGGTGCCGCAGGTGTCGAAGACGCCGGGGACCGATCGCGGCATCGCGACGGCGCGCGCGCGCATCGCCCGGGCAAAGCCGACCATCTCCCCCGGCCGCTCGCCCTTGAGCGCCAGGGCCATGAGCAGGCCGGCGATATGCGCCGGCTTGGCCTCCCCGTCCATGATCGAGCCCATCGCCGCCGCCGCCTCTTCGCTCGACAGGTCGTGGTGCAAACGGAGTTTCTCGAGAAGTTCCGCGAACATCAGCCCCTGCCCTCCAGGAAGTTCTGCAGGATGCGGTGGCCCACCGGCGTGAGCACCGATTCCGGATGAAACTGCACGCCGTGCACCGGCCACGACTCGTGCCGGACCGCCATCACGACCCCGTCGTCCTCGCTCCAGGCCGTCGCCGAAAACCCGCGTGGCACGCCGGCGGGGGGAATCACGAGCGAATGGTACCTGCCGGCCTCGAAGCTCGCGCCCAGGCCCGCGAACACGCCCTTGCCGTCGTGCCGCACGAGCGACGTCTTGCCGTGCATCACCGTCACGGCCCGCTCGACGAGCCCGCCGAACGCGGTGGCGAGCGCCTGATGCCCCAGGCACACGCCCAGGACGGGCATCTGGCCCGCAAACCGCCGGATGGCTTCCACCGACACCCCGGCCTGCTCCGGCCGGCCCGGACCGGGTGAGATGACCAGGTGGGTCGGCGCCAACTCGCCGATCTCGTCCACGGTCACAGCGTCGTGGCGCCTCACCGACACGTCGGCGCCCACCTCCCCCAGCCGGTGCGCGAGATTCCACGTGAACGAATCGTAGTTGTCGATCAGCAACACCACAGTCAGAGGCCCCGGTCGGCCAGCTCGAGCGCCTGCAGCAGGGCCCGGGCCTTGTCGCGCGTCTCCTCGTACTCGGCCGCCGGATGCGAGTCGGCGACGATGCCGGCGCCCGCCTGCAGGTCCGCATGGCCGCCGCGCATCGTGATCGTGCGGATGGCGATGCAGAAATCGAGGTTGCCGGCGAAGTCCACGTACCCGACCGCGCCGCCGTACAGCCCGCGCCGCGTCGGCTCGAGGTCGCCCACAATCTGCATGGCGCGGATCTTCGGCGCCCCGGTCAGCGTGCCGGCCGGGAAGGTCGCGACGAGCGCGTCGAGACGGTCTCGATCGTCCCGCAGCCGCCCTTCGACGCGCGACACGAGGTGCATGACATGCGAGTAGCGCTCGAGCGCCATGTACTGGGGCACGCGCACGCTGCCCACCTCGGCGACGCGGCCGATGTCGTTGCGCCCGAGATCGACAAGCATGACGTGCTCCGCCCGTTCCTTCTCGTTGCGCCGCAGCTCGTCGGCCAGCCGCTGGTCCTCCTCCGCGGTGGTCCCGCGGCGGCGCGTGCCGGCGATCGGGTGCGTTTCCACGTGCCGGCCCTCCACCCGCACGAGCATCTCCGGCGAGGCCCCGACGATCGCGTCCCCACCCATGCGGATGAAGTACATGTAGGGCGACGGGTTGATGTGCCGCAGCGCGCGGTAGACGTCGAACGGCGGCGCGGTCGTGTCGGCGCCGAACCGCTGGGAAATGACGGCTTGATAGACGTCGCCGGCCGCGATGTGCTCTTGAATCCGGCGCACCGCGCCCTCGAACGCCTCGCGCGTCTGGTTGGCCGTCACCTCCAAGGGCTTCGGCACCGGGCGCTCGGGCTTGGACAGGTTGCGCTCGAGCTCTCGCTCCAGGAAGTCCAGCTTCGCGCATGCGAAGTCGTACGGCGCGCCGAGGTCCTCGCCGGGACGGAGCCGCGCGTTCGCGATCGCCAGAATCCGGTGCTTCACGTGGTCGAACGCCAGGATCGTGTCGAACACCATGAAGCCGGCCTGCTCGCGATCGAGCGGCGGCTTCCGGTCGGCCACCGCCGGCTCGAACCATTCGGCCGCGTCGTAGTCGACGTAGCCGACGGCCCCGCCCGTGAACCGGGGCAGGTCCGGCACGAACGGCGCCTGGAATTCGGCCATGAGCGCCCGCAGCACGTCGATGAACGGTCCGGGCCGCGCGCTCTGCGCGCCGGCTTGCTCGACGGTCACGTTGCCGTCCCGCCCGGTGACCACGAGGAAGGGATCTTTTCCGAGGAACGAGTAGCGGCCGACGTGCTCGCCGCCTTCGACCGACTCGAGCAGGAACGCATAGTCGGAGTGCTCGGCGATCTTCAGGAACGCTGAGACGGGCGTCAGCAGGTCGGCCATGATTTCGCGGCAGATCGGCACGAACGTGCCGCGGCGCGACAACTCCACGAACTCGTCAAACGTCGTCTGTCGCATGAGACTCCTGGACCTCCACGGTCACGAAGCGATGGGCGGCCGCCTCGACGACCGCCCGAGGCGCGGCCTGACCCGTCCACCACTCGAACTGCCGGCACGCCTGCTCGACGAGCATCTCGAGCCCGCCGATGACGGCCCCGCCCGCCTGCCGAACACCGCGCAGCCAGGCGGTCTCCGGCGGGTTGTAGACGAGGTCGTACGCCATCGCGCAGTCGATCCGGCCGGGGCGCAGGGGCACGCCGTCAACGTCCGGCCACATGCCCGCGGGCGTGGCGTTGACCGCCAGATCCCAGCGCCCTCCGGGCGGCCAGCGAGCGGCCTCGGCGCCGAGGCCCTGTGCCACGCGCTGCGCTCGGGCGGCATTGCGGGCGGAGACGGCCACCATGGCGCCGCCCTCCTTGAGCCCGAGGACGACGGCGCGGGCCGCGCCGCCCGCGCCGAGCACGACAGCGCGCCAGCCCTGCAGCACCAGCCCGCGGCGCTGGAGTGGACCCACGAATCCCTCGACGTCGAAGTTGCGCGCGTGCCAGCCCCCGTCGCCGCGCTGCAGCGTGTTGGCGGCGCCGAGCCGAATCGTCCGATCGTCGGCCTGCACCGCGCGCGTGAACATCCGCTGCTTGAACGGCGCCGTCACGCTCAGCCCCCGCACGCCGAACGCGGCGGCAGCACCGTCAATCTCGTCCGCGGATTCGGCCTCGAGGGGCACGTAGGCAGCGTCCAGGCCCGTGGCCGCAAAGGCGGCGTTGTGCATCGCGGGCGACGCCGAGTGCCCGAGCGGCCACCCCGCCACTCCATAGAGAGCCGTGGACGTGCTCCCCGCGCGTACGCGATACCGATCGATGAGCACATGGGTCGGCAGCTGGCCTGGCGCCGACCGGCCGGCATACGTCCAGCAGGATCCGAACAACCACGGGCACGTGCGCGTGATCTGGCCGGACTTGCCCATGGCGATCGCAACCAGGCCCGGCTCGGCGGGACCTGCCGCGCGAATCTGGATGCAGTCGGCCAGACGATGGGCCGTCACGGCGACCTTCACGATCGCCGGGCGCGCCTGGCGCATCGCCCGGACGCGGTCGGCGAGGTCGGCCGGCACGCCGTGCCAGTCATGGAACGACAGCACGAGCCCGGTGCCTTCCGCGCGCGGCACGCGCTGCCAGTCCGCCAGATGCTCGACGTCCACGTACTCGGCGCCGCGCGCGACCGCGTCGGCCAGCCACCCGAGGCGCGTCTCTTCAGAACCCGTGAACCGTCCCCCATCCCATGACGGCCGGCACGTCACGACGACCGGCCTGGACCGGCCCTCGAGCGCGCCCGCCACGTCCACGTCCCTCACGCCATCGAGGCGCAGCTCGACGATGTCGGCACGGCCGGCCGCGTCGCGGTTGCGGCGCAGTTCGGTCATGTCGGCCCCGGTGACGGTCTCGCAGATCAAGGCGCCTGCCATTCGCATCCTTCACTGGCGAAGCAACAAAAAAAAGCCTCCTCAGCGGTCGCTGAAGAGGCTCTCTCGATTCCCTCGGTCTCGTCGTCGCGTCTACAGCGCGCGGGCCTCCTCAGCGGTCCGGGTAAACCAGCGCCAATACCACCGGGTCGCGGCGGGCACGCGGGAGGCGAGGCCAAGGGTCAGCACGTCGGGAAACTCGTGTCGCAGCGTAGCAAAAGGCCCCGGGGGCGTCAAATACGCGCAGCGGGGCTGCATGTTATAAACGAGGCATCGGAGCCACGCCCGCATCGATGACGCGCCACCTGACTGGATTGCTCCTTGTCGCCACGATCGCCGGTGCGGCGCTCACGGCCCAGCCCCAGTCGAACGGCTTCTTCCCGGTCGCCGACGTGCGACCCGGCATGACCGGCGTCGGACGTACCGTGTTCGGCGGCGACACCATCGAGGAGTTCCGCGTCCAGATCCTCGGCGTGCTGCGGAACGTGGTCGGACCGAACCGGGACCTCGTCCTGGCGAAGCTCGAGGGTGGCCCACTCGCCCAGACGGGCGTCATCCAGGGCATGAGCGGCAGCCCGGTCTACATCGACGGGCGCCTGCTCGGCGCGGTGTCCTACTCGCTGGGCTCGTTTCCCAAGGAGCCGTTCGCGGGCATCACGCCGATCGGGGAGATGACGGCGGCCGCCGCGCTGCCGCTCGCTCGCGCCGCCGGCCCTGATGCCGGCGCGCCTTGGCCGACGACGATCGACGGCGTGCTGGCGCGGTTCGGCCAGTTCGCCGCCAACGCCTCGATGCCGACTGGTCTCCGGCTCCAGAACTTGTCGGTCGTGGGCCCGGCCTCGCTCGCCGATCTCGCGCCGACGCTGAGGCCGATTGGTGCGGCCATGGTCGTCAGCGGCCTCGACCCCTCGGTGGGCGCCGGGCTCGCGCGCGCCTATCCGAGTGTGGTCCGGAGCGGCGACCGACGCGAGTCTGAAACCCAGTTGAGCCCGGCGTCACTCCGGCCGGGGGATCCTGTGGGCATGAGCCTGGTGCGCGGCGACCTCGAAATGGGCGCGACCGGCACCGTGACGTACGTCGACGGCACGCGCGTTTACGCGTTCGGGCACCCGTTCCTCAACCTCGGGCCGACGCAGTTCGCCATGACGCGCGCGCACGTGTACGCCGTGCTGCCGAGCCTCGACATCTCGATGAAGATCGCCGGCCTCGGCCCCGTCGTCGGCACGATCAGCCAGGACCGCGCGACCGGCGTGGCGGGCCGCCTCGGCCCCGGCCCTTCGGAGCTCGCGGTGAACATCGCCCTGACGTCCGCGCGCGGGCCGGAGCGCCGGTTCTCGCTGGCCGTGCTCCACGACGAGGGTCTGACGCCCCTCTTCGCCTACGTCGCGGTCTACAACGCGCTCCTCGGCTACGAGCGCGCGAGCGGCCCGCTTTCGATCGCCATGCGTGGCTCGGTCGACTACGGCTCCAGGGGCCGCCTCGACCTCGACGACGTGTTGAGCGGCCCGTCGGCGATTCCGGAGGCCGCCGCAGCCGCGACGGCGTCGGTCGGCCCCGCCGTCGGCAACGACTTCGATCCGGTGATGCCGGAACGGCTCGACCTCACGCTGCACGTGACCGAGCAGGTTGAGCGGCTGACGATCGAGCGGGCGTGGCTCGACACCACACGCCCTCGGCTGGGTCAGACGCACGAGCTTCACGTGCTGCTGCGCCGGTACCGCGGCGGGACGCAGACGATCACCGTGCCGATTGCGATGCCGGCGTACGCCGGCGGTCCGCTGACGTTGCTCGTCAGCGACGCGCCTACGCTCGCCGAGCTCGACGCGCGGGAGCTGCGGCCCGC
>Ga0326597_10005280_pt1 | contig 17969 bp, 15 predicted proteins | sample RVTome_12_FD_203789 | JGI IMG/M metagenome (GOLD analysis project Ga0326597, IMG submission 203789) | Soil microbial communities from uranium-contaminated site in the Upper Colorado River Basin, Wyoming, United States - RVT100D185 | ecosystem: Environmental > Terrestrial > Soil > Contaminated >... | reverse complement strand
CGTAAGCCCGTCAGCCAGCGTGGGGTCATCTTCGACGATTAAAATACGCATCTAGTACCGTGAATTGTCAACGCTTACCGGGGTATAGTGTAACGCAGTGGCAATTTGCGCCCGGCATGGTGGGTTTCCCGTGACCGATGAATGGTTTATCGGCGTTTGTAAGCTTGGCGTAAGGTTGGTAACGTAATCTTACAACGTGGTCAAACCGGATTGCGGATTCCGCAGTCCCTTTCCGGGTCCGGTTGAGCCACATTCCTCCTCGGAGTTGCGGGGGGCGCTGTTGCTGAAACAGTGACCAACCCGGACTCAATTGCCGGCCGGCGAGGCAACCCGCTGGCCGGATTTTTTTGTCCGCTTCCATTAGAATCGAGCCCGGTTCTCCTGATACATCGGAATCGGGTTAATCGAGGCAGGTCACGCGTAATTTCATCATTAACCACGCCGTGCGATCGGCGGTGTATCGGTAAGCCGCGCCGCCGTTGAGAAATCGATCCAGCTTATGAACCCTATCACCTGGTGCTGCCCGTGGCTCGCATGCGGTGCGCTCCCGGCAGTCGCTGCATTGGCCGCGCTTCCTGCGGCAAGTGCGGCGCTGGCGGATTGCGTCCCGGTGGCCACCTGGGTGTCGCCGAGCCCGTCAGGCGCGCAACCGATCGCGGCCGCCGAGTTGCTGGCGCGTCTGGCCGGCGAGTCGGTGGTTTTGCTCGGTGAGACGCACGATAATGCGGAGCATCATCGCTGGCAGCTGCAGACCCTGACCGCGCTGCACGCGTTGCGGCCCGACATGGTGCTTGCGTTCGAAATGTTTCCGCGCCGGGGGCAACCCGCGCTCGAACGCTGGGTCGCGGGCGAGCTTACCGAGATAGAGTTCCTCGCGGCAGCCGAGTGGCGTCGCGTCTGGAACTTCGATGCGCAATTGTATCTGCCGATTTTTCACTTTGCGCGCATGAACCGCGTGCCGATGTTGGCGATAAACGTAGACCGCGAGTTGACCCGCGCCGTGAATGCCATGGGGTTCGACGGCGTGCCTGCCGATAAGCGCGAGGGAATCACGCGCCCAGCCGCACCCTCCGATGCGTACCTTGATTTTCTGCTGCCAGTTTACGAGGGCCATGATCGCCCCGGCCGCGATGCGGAGAAGGTCGACCGCAACGATCCGGCGTTTCAACGCTTCGTCGAGAGCCAGCAGATCTGGGATCGCGCCATGGCGCAGGGCATCGCGGCCGCCACCGCGCTGCCATCCGCGCCGCTCGTTGTCGCGATCCTTGGCGCCAATCACGTGGCGTGGGGCTTCGGCGTCCCGCACCAGCTCGAGGATCTTGGCGTGGCGAACGTTGCGTCGCTTCTGCCCTGGGAGCACGGCGGCGACTGCAGTCGGCTCACGACGGGCTACGCCGACGCGGTGTTCGGCATGGCGGCGGTTGGCGCAAAAGACGAAGCGTTGCCGCGACCGCGCCTCGGTGTTTTGATCGAAACCGCCGGCGACAGCGTGCGCGTCCAGCGGGTTGAGCGGGGCAGTATTGCCGAAGCCGCGGGCATTCGCGAGGGGGATATTGTCCGCGAGGCCGCGGGTGTTCCCGTGAAAGAACCGGGTGATCTCACGGACGTGGTGCGGCGTCAGGCGCCCGGCACCTGGCTGCCGCTTAAAGTGAAGCGCCAGGGCGACACGCTCGACATCATCGCGAAGTTTCCGCCAGCCGGGCCATGAGCGTCTTGGCACGCTGGCTCGGGGGGCTCGCGCTCATCGCCGCGTGCTCCTCGGAGGCATCCGATTCAATCATGGTTGCGCCGGTCGCGTACGACATTACGGTGCGTACCGACCCGGCAGCCCGCGAGTTCAGCGGCACGGGCACGATCACGGTCGAGCCGGGACGGCCGGTCGAGCTCATCCTCGCGCGGCGCTTCGAAGTCGAGCGGATTACCGTTGACGGCAAATCAGCGGCCGCTCCGCGCACCGCGGACAGCCTGCTCATCTGGTCCCTCGGCACGGCCCGCGCTGCCCGCAGGATCGACGTGCGCTGGCACGGCTTGCTCGAGCCGCTCGAACCCTCTCTCGATCATCGGCAGACCCTCAGCGCGGCTATGCCAGTAACGGGCGTCGAAGGCACCTTCCTGCCGGCAGCAAGCGCGTGGTACCCGCAGGCGCGTGGTCTGCTCGCCACTTACCGTGTCACGCTCGATCTGCCCCAAGGGCAGCGCGGGCTCGTTCCCGGGCGGCTCGTCGATGAGAGCGAATCCTACGGGCGTTACCGCGCCCGCTATGAGTTTGCGTACCCGTCGGATGGTATCGATCTGATGGCCGGGCCCTATCAAGTCGAGACTCGCAGCATCCGCACTGCAGGCGGCAAGAACTTATCGCTGCGCGCCTATTTTCATGCGCAAATTGCCGGGCTCGCCGCCGGATACCTCGACGCGGTGAAAGGCTATATCGATTTATACGAGGGTTGGATCGGCGAGTACCCGTTCACCGAATTCAGCATAGTCTCGAGCCCGACGCCTACCGGCTTCGGCATGCCCACCCTGACCTATCTGGGTATCGATGTGCTGCGGCTGCCGTTCATCCGCGCGACCTCGCTTGGCCACGAAATTCTGCACAACTGGTGGGGTAACGGTGTCTACCCCGACACTGCGCGCGGCAACTGGTCGGAAGGCCTTACGACATTCATGGCCGACTACTCGTACAAGGAGCGCGAGCGCGAGTCCGCGGCGCGCGAGATGCGGCTCGAGTGGTTGCGCGACTTCGCCGCAGTGCCGCCCGGCCAGGATCGGCCTCTCGCCGAGTTCGCGTCGCGCACGCACGGCACCTCGCAAATCATCGGCTACAACAAGGCGGCGATGACCTTCCTGATGCTGCGAGATCTGATCGGTCGCGACGCGTTCGACCGCGGCGTGAAGCTGTTCTGGAGGGACTACCGCTTCAGGACTGCGTCTTGGGATGCGCTGAGGAAGTCTTTCGAAGCGGCATCTACGCGCGACCTCTCTGGGTTTTTCTCGCAATGGATCGAGCGTCGAGGCGCGCCATCAGTGCGCATCACGCGTGCCGAGTTTGCGGCGGGACCGAGCGGACATCGCGTTCACGTCACCCTCGCGCAGAGCGACCCTACCTATCGCTTGCGCGTGCCGATTGCGATACGCACCGGGCGCGGTGATGCGGTGCGAAGTTTTGATCTCGACCGGCAAGCCACGACTCTTGGCTTCGATCTCGGCGCTAAGCCGATCGAACTCGCGCTCGATCCGGATTTTCGGCTTTGGCGCCGGCTGGATTCCAGCGAGGCGCCGCCGATACTGCGTCAGGTGATGCTCGATCCGTCGACCGTCACCATGTTACCGAGCGTGCCGGAGTCAGCGCACGAGTCGGCCCGCATACTCGCGGCGAAGCTGCAGGATCATCCGCCGCGCATCCAGCAGGGCGCGGAGCACGCCGCCGGCGTGCCGCTACTCGTGATTGGCCTTGACGACAAAGTCCACCGTTGGCTTGCAAGCCACAAGCTGCCGGGGATGCCAGATGAGCTGCGGGGTCGCGGGAGCGCCGTCGTCTGGACGGCTTCACTACCGCAGGGGAAATCGATGGCGGTGGTGGCGGCCCGTGATGCGGGGGCGCTGGCGGCGCTCGCGCGCCCGTTGCCACACTATGGCCGCAAGAGCTACGTCATATTCGACGGCGTCAAGGCGATCGCAAGCGGCGTCTGGCCACCGCGGCCGCAGGTTTGGCGGTTCGACTTGTCTGAAGGGCTACCCAGAAACTAAGGAATCCCTGAGTTCCGGTCACATCGGCTCCAGATTACGGGCAGGCCAGATCCTCAACGTTTTATTAAGACCTTCCATTAACCGCTGATGTTTGTTATCTTATCGCCGCGGGCGCCTAAAGCGCGGGTGAAGACCGTACCAACGCGGGGAGGGTCATGGAATTGGAATCGAAACGCAAGGGCAAGGCGTGGCGGATGGCCGTGTGTGCTTCGAGCGTGATCGCGATGCTCGCCTGGGCGCCATTTGCCGGCGCCGACGGCAAGCACCGGACGAAGGTCAAACATTCGCAGAAATCGACCGCCAAAGCTGTGCCGGTGCGCAAAGCCGCTGCCGGAAAACGCACCGGCGTCAAACAGATCTCCCGTAAACGGAATGACGCGGAACTCGCCGTTTCCGGCGAGCTCAGCGTCAAGTCTTCCGCTGCAGTGGTCGTTGACCTTGGCGACGGCCACACGATCTTCGGCAAAAACACCCAAAACGTGACCCCGATCGCATCGATCACCAAGCTGATGACGGCGATGGTGGTGCTCGACGCCAACCCGCCGCTCGAGGAAACGATTTACATCGATTCCGCCGACCTCGATACCGTGAAGGGCACGCACTCGCGGCTCAGGATCGGTGCCGGACTTCCCCGCCGCGACATGCTGCGGCTCGCGCTGATGTCGTCGGAGAACCGGGCGGCGGCCTCGCTCGGCCGCACGTACCCCGGCGGCAGCGAGGCTTTCGTTGCGGCCATGAACCGCAAGGCCGTCGAACTCGGCATGTGGGACACGCGGTTTGTCGACCCGACAGGGTTGTCGGGCGAGAACGTGTCGACCGCGACTGACCTGGTGAAAATGGTGAAGGGCGCTTATCAGTATCCGCTGATACGCGAGTTCACCACCACCCCCGCGCACGAGGTCGAGACCGTGGCCGGGCGCAATCTGCGATTTCGAAATTCCAATGGCCTGGTCAAGAATCCGACCTGGGAGATCGGCTTGTCAAAAACCGGCTACATCAGTGAAGCCGGACGCTGCCTGGTAATGCTGACCACGATTGCGACGCGGACGGTGGTCATTGTGCTGCTCGACTCGTGGGGCACGAAGACCCGCATGGGCGACGCCAACCGCATCAAGAAATGGATGGAGAGTCATACCGGGGCCATGCCCTCGGGCTGACGCCAGACAGTGATTAGTGATTAGTGATTCGTGATTAGTGATTCGTGATTTGTGATCACTTTCCACGACCTGCTGCCAGCGCAGCAGGGCATGCTCGCGGAAATCATTGCCGGGCTGTCGCAGCAACAGAAGTGGATCCCGCCGAAATACTTTTACGATCCGCGCGGTTGCGAGCTATTCGATGCGATTTGCGATCTTCCCGAGTATTACCCGACGCGCACCGAGCTTGCGATCATGCGCTTGCACGCTCGCGCCATGGCCGACCGGCTCGGTCCGGCTTGCGCGTTGATCGAGATCGGCTGCGGCAACAGCGAGAAAACGCGCCTGCTGCTGGAGGCGTTGCGGCCGCAGGTGTTCGTGCCGGTCGACATCGCGCGCGAGCAGCTCGAATCCTCCTGCGATGCGCTGACGCGGTTCTTTCCCGAGATGCCGATAGTCGCGCTGCGCGCTGATTTTGCGCAGCCGACCGCATTGCCGTTGACCGGCCTCGGGCCGGCGCGCCGCCGCGCGCTTTATTTCCCGGGCTCGACCATCGGCAATTTCACCCGGCCTGAAGCGCTCGCGTTTCTTGCGCGCTGGGCGCCGTTGCTCGGCGCGGACGGCGGCGCGCTGATCGGCGTCGATCTCAAGAAGGATGACGCGCTGCTCAACGCTGCCTATAACGATGCGCAGGGCGTGACGGCCGAGTTCAATCTCAACGTGCTGCGCCATATCAATCGTGCGCTCGGCGGCGATTTCGATCTCGCCGCGTTTCGCCACTGTGCGTTTTACAACAGCGAGCACGGGCGCATCGAAATGCACCTGGTGAGCCTCAGGCAGCAGCGCGTGACGATCGGCGGGCGTGAGTTCGAATTCTGCGCGGGCGAGACCATACACACCGAGAATTCATGCAAGTATGGAATCGCCGAATTCCAGGATCTCGGCCGCGCTGCCGGGTTCGAACCGGTTGAGTGCTGGACCGATGATCGCAGCCTTTTTTCGGTGCACTACTTCACTTTGCCGCAGTAGCAATTTTGATGCTGGATAGCTGCTGCTCACCGGCGGTATCGTCAACCAGCGCGCGGCCCGGCATTGACCGCAGCGGGCAATTTGTCTATCGTTGCGCGCCAGGATCTATCACCAACCAGGAACGGAACTATCATGGGAAAAGGCGACAAAAGAACCCTCCGCGGCAAGATCTTCAAGAGCTCGTACGGCAAGACCCGCCCACATCATCCGAGAAAGAAGGCAGCCGCCAGGGCCAGGCCGGCGGCCAAGAAGAGTTAAGAGCATCCCGCAAAATAAACTCCACACTCCCCCGATCACGGGGGAGAGCCCGCGCAGCGTGCGAGGGGCCGGCTTATTCCACATGCATCGACCTGCCGATGTGGGGTTGCGCGGCGGATTTAAGCGTTCGGGCGCGCCAGGCAGTATCATAGCCTTGTTGGGCAGGCAGTCCACTTGCAGCAACTTTGGGAGGATCCGATGAAAGCAAAACTGGCAATGACGGTGGTGTCTGTGCTTGCGTTCGCAACGTGCGCTCAGGCCGCGCAGCGATCGGCGTCGGACGGCGCGGGCCTGAACTATCCCGTGAGGCCGATCCGCGTCGTCGTGCCGCAGGCGCCCGGGGGCAGCAACGACATCATGGCCCGCTACATCGGTGGGCAATAACCGTCGGGCACTCCCTGCCGGTCAACTCGCTGCAGGACCTGCTTGCGCTGGGCAAATCCAAGCCGAATTACATCACGATAGCCTCGGCGGGTGGATTCATGCACTTCGTGTCGGCGATGTTTCGCAGCCAGGCCGGGATGGACGCGGTGATCGTGCTCTACAAGGGCGGCGCACCGGCATTGATCGACGTGATATCAGGCCAGGCGCACGTTGCGCTGCCGACGGTGGTGACGGCGAGTGCGCACATCCGTTCAGGCAAGATCAAGCCGCTGGCGGTTGGCGGCGCGAAGGGCCTTGCGATCCTGCCCGAGGTGCCCACGGCTGCCGAGGCTGGACTGCCTGGTTACGGGGCAGCGATCTGGTGGGCGTGGGTGCCGACCATCAATCTGCGCATCGATTACCTGAAGCCCGCCGTGGGTGACGCACTCAAGGCGAGCGCACGCGTGCGCCGCTCCGGCAAGACTGTCGCCGTGATCGATATCGATGTGTTCGACGAAAAAGGCGGCCTCGCCGCCGTCGGCCGCGGAACCTATTCTTCGCACCGCAGTTAACTACTCGAAGCGTGGTACTTGCGGTTCTGGCGCGACGTTCTCGTAACCGGGCGGTGCGCCCGCCTGCAGCGCCTGCAACACGCGCGCACCTGCGCGCCCGTCGGCAGGCAGTCCGGCTGAGGCCTGAAACGCCTGGATGGCACTGCGCGTGCTCGACCCGATTATTCCATCTGGTTTTCCGATATCGAAGCCGCGCTCGATTAACATCTCCTGAACCGCCCGCCGCTCGGCGCGCGACAGCCCCGGATCGTCAGTCGGCCAGGCTGTTTGCAATGGACCTTCGCCGCGCAACCGGTCCGACAGATGTGCGATCGCGAGCGCGTACGATTCGGCGGCGTTGTACGAATAGATTGCATCGAAATTCTTGAACACGATGAACGCGGGGCCGCGTGCACCGGAAGGCATGAGCAGCGCCGCGGGCCAGCTACCCGTGAGTGCACTGCCGTCGATCCGGCGAACGCCGAGTTGGCTCCATGTCGCCAGCGCCTGACGCGTGCGGCGGCCCGACGGGCCGTTGTACTGAGGCGGCAAGCGCACTTCGTAGCCCCAGGGCGCACCGGTGACCCACCCTGCGCGCTGCAGATAGTTCGCCGTAGACCCCAGCGCGTCGGGCACCGAGCCCACGATGTCTCTGCGGCCATCGCCATCGAAATCCACCGCCAGACGCTGATACGTGGAAGGCATGAACTGGGTTTGTCCGAACGCGCCGGCCCACGATCCCACCAGAGCCTCCGCAGGCATGTCGCCGCTTTGCAGAATGCGCAGCGTTGCGATCAGCTCACCGCGAAAGAATCGCTGCCGGTGGCCGAAACACGAAACAGTAGCCAGCGAGCGCACGAGCGGGCGCCCGCCCAGGACTTTCCCGAAGTCCGACTCCACGCCCCACACCGCGACGATCGTGTGGCGGTCGACGCCGAACTGCTGCTCCGCTTGCGCGAGCACGGTAGCCCACTCGGCGAGCTTCAGTTTGCCGTCGGCGATGCGCTCCGCGTCCACCAGACCTGCCAGGTAATCCCAGATCGGCGTCACGAATTCCGGCTGACTGCCCATCGCATCGAGTACGCTCTTATCGGGCTCGATACCGGTCATGGCCGTGTTGAACGTTTGCGTGGCGATCCCCTTGTCCGCCGCCTCGGTGCGCAACGCCTGCAGGCAGGCGTTGAAATCACTGGCGAGCGCGGACGCTGCCCAGGTCATGGCTGCAAACATGACCGCGAGCAGTCCCAGGCGCTCTTGCCAGGCGAAGTGCGTCATCGTCATGCCACGGCCCTCAAGTCATTCACGGGTGCGCGAAGTTGGCGCATAGCTCCTGAAACGCCGCAGCGCCGGAGAATTGAGCCGCGTCGGACTCGATAACGCCATCGCGACCGGCGTGCCCGGGGGCTGCTCGCCGACGATCACCAGCGTCGGGCACTTAATCTCCTTCAGACCACCCCTCCGGAATTACGTCAATGCTGCCGTGATGCGTTCGCGCGTGAGCGGCAGGTCGCGGATGCGCACGCCCAGCGCGTGGTGCAGCGCGTTGGCGATCGCCGCCGTGACCGGGCCCGCCGCCATTTCGCCGGCGCCGAGTGGGGTTTCGTCCGGCCGGTTGATCAGATGCACTTCGACCGCCGGCACCTCCGGGAAAATCAGGATCGGGTACTCTTCCCAGGTGCGGGTAGTGACGCGCTCGCGGTCGAACCTGACCTGCTCCTTGAGCGTCCAGCTGATCGCCTGGATGATGCCGCCTTCTGTCTGGTTGATGATGCCGTCAGGATTGATGGCCTGGCCGACGTCGACCGCTGCTACCGCACGCGTGACGTGCAACTCGGGCTCGAGGCCGAGTTCGATCACGACCGCCAGATAGCCGTAGCCGTTCTTGTATTGCGCGAACGCAATGCCGCGTCCCGCAGTCCCGTCGCTTGCCGCACTGGCGCGCCAGCCCGCCTTTTGCGCAGCGAGTTCGATCACGGCGCGCGCGCGCGTGTCCTGCATGTGCCGCAGCCTGAACTCGACCGGATCCGCGCCTGCGGCGGCTGCGAGTTCGTCGATGAACGACTCGATTGCAAATACGTTGGCGGTGGCGCCGAGTCCGCGCAGCGACGACACGCGCAGCGGCATTTCCTCGACACGATGAGCGATGACGTGTTCGTTTGGGAAATGGTAGGTGGCAGGAGAATTGCGTGCCATGCCGCCGCCGCCTGACATCGGCGGGTCACCCTGCGGCGCACGCGCCAGCGGGATTGCGAGATGCCGTGCCGCGAGCAGCGCGCAAACGGCAGATCCCGTTGCCGGGCTGGGGCGGCCGGTGTGGCCGTTGCTCCACAGGTCGAGCGCCCAGTCGACGATGTTGCCCTGCGCGTCGAGCGCGGCGCGCGCCTTGACCACCATCGCCGGGCCGTAAGGTTCCCACGCGAATTCGTCGTCGCGCATCCATTGCACCTGCACCGGGCGGCCCGGCACCGCGCGCGCGAGCAAAGCGGCATCGAGCGCCGCATCGTCAGCGCCGTTGTGGCCGTAGCAACCGGCACCTTCGGCGTGGTGCACCACAATATTCTCCGCGGGCAGCTCGAGAACCTTCGCAAGGTCGTGCCGCAGCGGGAATACGCCCTGGCTGTGCGTCCACACTTCCACGCGCCCATCGTCAACGCGCGCCAGTGCGCACGACGGCCCCAGCGCCGCATGCGCGATATAGGGCCTGGTGTAGCGAGCTTCGTAGCGGCGAGTCGCGCGTGCGCTCACCGCGGGGTCGCTGCGCTCCACAATCACCTGGTCCTTGGTCTGACGGGTCTCGAGATAGTCATGTATGCCCGCGTCATCGGTGGGCAATAGCGTTTCCTGCCATTGCGCGGCGCTCGCTGCGACCTGTCTCGCCTTGACGGCCTGCTCCTCGCGAGTGGCGACGACACCGATGAAATTGCCGTCGCGCACCACCGCGATCACACCGGGCAATTTGCGCACCGCGTCGGCGTCGAACGCAGTGAGCCGCGCCTCGTAGGAAGGCGGGCGCACCACGCGGCCGAACAGCATGCCGGGCAGCTCAAGATCGTGCACGAAGCGCGGGGTGCCAGTCGCCTTGGCGGGGATGTCGAGCCGCGCGATGCTCGAGCCGACGATGGTGTGAAGGGCGGCGGGCTTGGGCTTGATCGCGGCGGTTGCCTCGCGGTCGAGCAGCTCGGCGTGCGGCAGTTCCCAGTATGAGACCTTGCGGATGCGGTCGAGCCCGCTGATCTCGCCGTCTTCGACGCTCAACTTGTCGAGCGGAATGTCGAGCCGCTGGGAAGCTTCCTGCAGCAGCAAATGGCGCGCTTCGGCACAGGCATAGCGCAACGCGCTGCCGCCTTCGTCGATCGAACGGCTGCCGGAAGTCTGGCCTTCATCGGGCGTGAGCGCCGTGTCGCCCGATACCATGCGCACCCGGGCGAGCGCGACATCGAACTCTTCGGCCGCGATCTGCGCCATTGCGGTTACCACGCCCTGACCGATTTCGACCTTGCCGGTGTAGACCGTTACGGTTTGATCCGGATTCAAGCGCAGCCATTGGGCGAGGCGGCGATTGGTATTGAGGGTTCCGGGAAGTTTTGCGGGCGCGCTCATCTTCGCAAATCCTTGGCCGCGCGCTGCACCGCCTTGATGATGCGGGTGTGTGTGCCGCAACGGCAAAAGTTGCGCGCGAGCGCCTGTTTGATGTCGGTTTCGGACGGGTCCGGGTTGCGTGAGAGCAGCTCGGCGGCGGTCATGACCGCGCCGCTCAAACAATAGCCGCACTGCGCGGCCTGCTCCGCGATAAACGCGCGCTGCAGCGCGCCGGGCGCAGCCATGGTGCCGAGCGCTTCGATCGTGGTGATCGCTTTGCCGGCGGCGGCCCACAACGGCGTATCGCACGCCATCACGTTATGGCCGTCGATCAGCACCATGCACGCGCCGCACTGGCCGAGGCCGCAGCCGAATTTCGCGCCTTTGAGCTTAAGGTCGTTGCGCAGGATATAGAGCAGCGCGGTATCGGGCTCGGCGTGCACCGTGTGCTGCACGCCGTTGACGTTGAGCGTGATTGGTTCTGGCATGAATTATTTTGCCTCTTTCAATATCCCGGCTTTCTGCATTATCCCGCGCACGACTTCTCTGCGCTTGTCATACGAAGCGACCACCTTGTCGGCGGGAATATATTCCCAGCGGGCGTTTCTCTCGGAAACGAATTTCTTGAATGCGGGATCATTTGCCGCTTTCTCTACGGCGTTAGCCAGGATCGTCACAATTTCCTTCGGCAGCTTGGGGGGGCCCATCACGAAATTGCTCGACTCCCAGCTCACGTCGTATCCCAGTTCTCTCACGGTGGGAATCTTGTCATACGGTGCGGGCGCCCGCCCGTCGCCCAGGGTCGCCAGGAATTTAACCTGTCCACTCTCGACCATCCCTTTTGCTGAAGCAAGGGCCGCAACCCCCCCATTCGGCATGTCCGCCCGCCACCTGGGCGACGACCAGCGCGCCGGCCCCCGGCTGAGGAATGGTGTTGACGTTGATGCCTGTTGCAGTGATGAAAGCCGTGGCACCGACCCACCAGCTCTGCCCGACACCTGCGGTTGACATGTTCAGTTTTCCCGGATTGGCTTTCGCATGGGCAATGGCTTCCTGGATCGTGTTGAATTTGATCGCGCTCTTGGTGGAGGCGATCACAATGGGGAAAAAGGTCGCATAGGCGCCGAGCTGGGTAAAATCATGATAATCCAGCGGCATGACCCCCTGCAGCTTGTTGGTGATGATCGTCGCCGATCCCCAGCCAAGCGTATATCCATCGGGCTTTGCGGCGTGAATTTCGCGATAGCCTATGGAACTGCCGCCCCCGGGCTTGTTCACGATCACAACGGGCTGGCCCAGCATCTTGGAAACGCTTTCCATGATCGGACGGACCAGAACGTCCCCATCGCCCCCGGCTTCAACCGGAACGATGAATAAAATCTGTTTCACTGGATACTTCTCCGCGGCCTGTGCCATTCCCAAACTCAAGTAGCCCAAACACCACAAAACGCTCGCGACTGCAACCGATAGCCTTTTCATGCTGCTCTCCTTCGTTGACTGGATTTGAATTGCGACTTATTGCGAAATAACACCAACATTTGCTAGAAATGTCCCCATTCAGCACATGGTCTCATCTCTCTACGGCACTGTCCAGTGTGTTGGTCCCGGTGTCCTGATCATTCCGGCCCATGCCGCCGGTCTATGCTCCCGCGCGCCTAAAGCTTACTATCCTCTTCGATTTTCAGCGGGAACTTCTTCCCAAAAAAGGGAGCGGAGAATTTAAAAGCCAGGTATGCCGCCGCCAAAGCCAGAAAAGTGACCGAGATCGGCCGATCCGCGACCAGCGATAGGTCGCCCCTGAACATCAAAAACGTCTGACGGAGACTGTTTTCCGTGGTCGGACCCAACACGACTCCGATAATAAAAGGTGCGATCGGAAATTTCCATTTGCGCAGGAACAGTCCAACGACGCCCGCAATGATCATCACCCAGACATCGAAGATGGAATTTCTCACGCTGTAGACGCCGACCAGGCAGATCACGCTGATGACGGGCATCAGGATCTGGGGCCGGATCATGGCGATTTTCGCGAAAGCCCCGACGAGCGGCAGGTTGAGGATCAAGAGCATGATATTTCCGAGATACATGGCCGCGATAAATGTCCAGAAGACATCCGGATGGCTCGTGAAAAGCATCGGGCCCGGTTCCACGTTATGCATCCTGAGCCCCGTCAGCATAATGGCGCTCGGCGCCGCAAACGGGATCCCCAGGGTGAGCAAAGGGATCATCGAACCCATCACCGCACTGTTGTTGGCAGACTCCGGCCCGACCACGCCTTCCACCGCGCCCTGACCGAATTCCCCGGGGTTCTTGGAGATTCTTTTTTCGAGCGCATAAGAGACAAACGTGGAAATCACGGTGCAGGGCCCCGGCAACAGCCCCATGAAAAACCCCAATATCGAACCCCGCAGCGCCGGATACACGGAGCGCCTGGCTTCTTGCCTGCTGGGATAGAGTTCTCGCAGGCGGACTTTATTGACCTGCGGCCTCACATACTTTTCAAGGGCAATGCTCAGAATCTCGGAGACACCGAAAAGACCCATGGCCACCGGCAGGAAATCGATTCCCAGCAGCAGCTGTTCTGTGCCGAATGTAAACCGGGGATAACTGTCCATGGGATTGATGCCGATGGTGCTGAGAAAGAGTCCGAAGGCAATCATCAACGCTCCTTTGAGCGGCGCCTCGGCAGAGAGGTTGGACAGCAGGACAAAGGCAAAGATCATAAAGCAAAGGAATTCGGGCGGACCGAAGGAAAGCGCGGCATTTCCCAGCATGGGTGCAAAAAACTGCAGCCCCAGAATCCCGATCGTGCCCGCGACGAAGGAACCTACCGCCACCAGTGCCAGGGCGGCTCCTGCCCGCCCTTTTTTGCTCATCTGGTAGCCGTCGAGGCAGGTCACAACGCTGGCCGCTTCTCCCGGGATGTTGACCAGAATCGAGGTGGTCGAGCCGCCATACATGGCTCCGTACCAAACACCGGTCATCATGATCAAACCGGTCGTCGCCCCGTACTTCAGCGTAAAGGGAAGCATCAACGCCATGGTCGCCGTCGGCCCCAGACCCGGCAGGACGCCGACGATGGTGCCGATCAAAGCGCCGATGAAACAGGCGACCAGATTCACCACCGTGAAGGAATTGACGAACCCGTTAACCAGTAGCCCCAACCCTTCCATAGCCATCCCTTCTTATCCCAGAATCCCTCGCGGCAAGTCGATAAACATCCAGTAATCGAACAGCAGATAAATAAACAGAGCCGTCCCGCCTGACACCGTCAGCGGCTTCCACCACCCCTCCAGTTTCATGATCTTGCAAAAGGCAAACGCAGCGAGAAGAGTGACGACGACATAACCCAGGAGAGGCATCGCCACGATCCACAGACCGAATGTTGCGGTCATGAGGACAAGCGTGATAGTCCCCTCTCTGTCAAGAACGGGTTTACTGGTGTCAGACCTCAATTCCGACACGAGAACGAAAAGAGCGAAAATGGCAATCGCCGCCCCGATGAAAAAGGGATAGAGACCCGGCCCGGGACGCGCGAAGCTCCCAAACCCGTATCGCCAGGACACGACGGCGATAGCAATGCCCAGAACGAGCATCAGAAAATCGAAGCAGGTTGCAAGTCTAAATTTGGCTGCCTTCCCCATGATTTCCTCATCGGATGACGATAGTGAGACTGAAATCGCCGCGCAGCAAGCTTACCGCATAGCCGCGCTCGGCGCCGCGCAGCGCCGCCTGGAACTCGGCGAGCGAGCGGATGCGCCTGTTGTTGATCGCGTAGATGATGTCGCCGGGGCGCAAGCCGTATTGCCACGCCCGGCTGTCGCGCTCCACTGCCGAGACGATCAGTCCCTGCACGCGCTGGTAGAGCGGGCTGCCGCGCTCGATTTCGACCACCTGCAGGCCGGCGAGTTGCGGAATCGCCTGTCCTTGGCCCGGAGTATATTGCTGCGGCGCCGCTATCTGGGCGCGCAGCATGCGCGCTTCGCCGCCGCGATTCACGCGCAGTTCCACCTGCTCGCCGATCGGCGTCAAGCCAAGCCGCGCGCGCAGCTCGGCGGCGTTGCGGATCGGCCGGCCGTTTAGTGCGACGACGACATCGTGCTCGCGCAGCCCCGCCTTGTGGGCCGGAGAATCCGGTTGCACTGCGGCAATCACGGCGCCTTCCAGCGAGCCCGCGCCGAGTTTTTTTGCAAGCTCCGGCGTAAGATCGGCGATTTCGATGCCAAGCCGGCCGCGTCGCACTTCGCCGTAGCGCACGATCTGGTTCATCACCGTGCGTGCCATATTGGACGGCACGGCAAAGCCGATGCCGACGTTGCCGCCCGCCGGACCGATGATCGCGCTGTTGATGCCGATCAGCTCACCCCGCAGGTTGACCAGTGCGCCGCCCGAGTTGCCGGGATTGATCGAGGCGTCGGTCTGGATGAAGTCCTCATAGCCCTCGACGCTGAGGCCGCTGCGCCCCAGGGCACTGACGATGCCCGAGGTCACGGTCTGGCCGATGCCGAACGGATTGCCGATGGCAATGACGTAGTCGCCGACTTGCATGGCGTCGGAATCGCCCAACCGCAGCGCCGTGAGATTTCGCGGCTCGATTTGCAGCACCGCGATGTCGGTTCCGGGATCGGCGCCGACCAGCTTGGCCCGCAGTTGGCGGCGGTCCTTGAGCGTGACGATCGCCTGTTCGGCGTCCTTGATCACGTGATGGTTGGTGAGCACGTAGCCGCGCGAGGCATCGACGATCACGCCCGAACCCGCGGACTGCTCGCGGCGCTGCGGACGGTCCGGCAGGTTGAAGAAGCGCCGGAAATACGGGTCGCGGAAGAGTGGGTTGTCCTCGAGCGGTGAGCGCGTGATGACCGAAATGTTCACCACGGCCGGCGTGACCTCGTTGACCAGCGGCGCGAGCGTCGGCAATCCCTGGCGCGCATTGCCGGTCGGCGGCGAGGCCGGTGCGGCAGGCAGCGCCGCAAACAGTGCGAATGCCGCGCACACCAGGCGACACACGGTCTCGTTCAGGCGGTAGCTCATGTCGGACCTCCTCGAAGCACGTAGCGCAGGGTGAACACCGACCACGATAATTGTGGCGTGACGAACTATTTCAAGGTCTGGAACAGGTTGTTGAAATCGTCGGTCCACGGCTTCAAGCCGGGAATCGCGTCGAATTCGCTCGCCTTGCCGGCGATTGCAGCGCTATCGAGCGGCGCGCGGTCGCGCGTGACGATGACCCAGTCGGTCTTGGAAAAACTGGTTGCCTCCGCATCATCGGTGATCAGCGCCGCGTAGAGGCCGAGGCTGTCAGCGATGCTTTTCACCACCGGCGCCAGATTGAGAAAACGGTTGGTGACGTGGAATGCGATCGCGCCGCCGGGCTTCACGTGCTTCAGGTAAACCGCCATTGCTTCCCTGGTGATCAGGTGCACCGGAATCGAATCGCTCGAGAACGCGTCAACTGCCAGCACGTCGAAATTTTGCGGCGCTTCACGCTCCAGATTAAGCCGGGCGTCGCCGAGGCGGGTCTCGATGCTTGCTTTGCTGTCCTTGAGGAAGGTAAATTCGCTTTGCGCGACCTCGATGATTTGTGGATTGATTTCGTAGAAACGGTAGGTATCGCCCGGCTTTCCCCATACCGCGAGGGTGCCTGCGCCCAGCCCGATCACGCCGACGCGCTGCTGGCCGGGACTGATGTTATTGATCGCCAGCGCAGCGCCTGAATCCGGCCCGTAGTAAGTGGTCGGCTCGGTGCGGCGCTCCGGTTTCAGGTATTGCTCGCCGTGCAGGATCACGCCGTGGATCAGGCGCCGCACCGCATCCTCGCTGCTCGCGGGACCGGTATCTTTGGTTCGCAGCGCGCCATAGAAATCGCGTACCATCACGCGCGTATCTTCGTTCAGTTGCCCGATCCGCTGGTCCAAGAAGTAGCCGCACACACCCGCCAACCCGATCGCGACGAGCCAAACGAAAAACGGCATCCTGCGCAATGTCACCGCGGCCAGCAGCGCGGTCAGCACGAATCCCAGGCCGATTTCGTAATAGGCCGGGAAGATGCGCGGCGCAACGAGCCCTACGAACAAGCCGCCGAGCGCGCCGCCGAGCGAGACCATCAGGTAGAACAGCGTCAGATAGCGAGGCGCCGGCCGCGCTCTGGCGAGCTCGCCGTGAAAAAACATGCAGCAGATGAATAGCCCGGTCAGATACAGCGGGATCGCGATTTTTATATCGAGCGTGACGTTGCTGGTTTGCAGTCCCCACGCGCAAAAGCCGAGCACCACCGCCAGGGGGCCTAGCAGCAGCGGGCGCTGATACCAGCCGTCGCTTTCGAAGCAAAGGATGAATGTCAACAGGTAGAGCGTGAGCGGTGCGAGCCACAGGAACGGAATCGACGCGATGTTTTCGGTGATGTGGTTGGTGATCGCAAGCAGCAGCCATGAACCCATTGCCGACAGAGCGAGCCACAACGCGAGGTCGAACCGCGTCGGCGGCGCGGCATCTGCGGGCGCGGCAGGTGCTGCAGCGGAGGTTACGCCGGTCGGCACGGCGCCGGCACGCAGGCTGTAGAGCGCGGAGGCGCCGCACAGCAGGACGAACAGCACGTAGCCTGAGGTCCACCCGTAGGCCTGCATTGCGCTTGTAACCCAGGGTTCAAACCCGAACGGGTACGAAATCAGCGCCAGCAGGGCGGCGAGATTGGACAGCGCGAACAGGCGGTAAACCGTGCCGGAGGGGAAAGTGCGCGCGAACCACGCCTGCACCAGCGGGCCGGTGGTCGCCAGCAGGAAGTAGGGCAGGCCGATGGTCGCGAGCAGCAGGCCCAGGATGCGCCCGCCCGGGTCCTCGTCGCCGGCCGGCTTCCAGCTCGCATCGGCAACGATCGGCAGCACGGCAAGGCTGGCTGCGAGCAGCGCAAGGTGCAACAGGACCTGTGTGCGCGGCTTGAGCCTGCGCGTCGTGAGGTCGGTATAGACGTAGCCTGCAAGCAGTGCAACCTGAAAGAACACCAGGCACGTCGTCCACACCGCGGCCGAACCGCCGAACCACGGCAGGATCTGCTTGGCAATGACCGGTTGGACGAGGAACAGGAGGAATGCGCTTGCGAAGATGGTACAAGCGTAAAGCAGCATCAGGGCACGCGCAGATAAGTTGTCATTTTGAAGAAGCGCGCATTATACGGGCGCCGCGGTTGAAATTGACCACTCACGGGGGGTGGCAGCAATTCTCATTTTAAAACCTGTAATCGTAGTGAAGTGGTTTTTCCCTCGGTTTGACGGCTCGCTGGGTTATGCGCCGCTGGGCTACCCGGTATCGG